>Ga0163149_10001757_pt1 | contig 27342 bp, 17 predicted proteins | sample OliLakLV19MP5G1_FD_148604 | JGI IMG/M metagenome (GOLD analysis project Ga0163149, IMG submission 148604) | Freshwater microbial mat bacterial communities from Lake Vanda, McMurdo Dry Valleys, Antarctica - Oligotrophic Lake LV.19.MP5.G1 | ecosystem: Environmental > Aquatic > Freshwater > Lake >... | reverse complement strand
TAGGTCAGGTCGACCAGGCCATTCGGCCCGGACAACACGTAGCCGTCGTGATCGGTGAGCAACCACGGGTTCATCGGACGGTCGAACACCACGACGAGCTCGTCGTTGTTCTCGCCGGAGACGGCCGTGACGGTCGAGGCCCCCGTCGAGAGCGAGGGCGTTGCGGTGGCTTCCGCGACGGTCGCCACGTCGAGCGCGGGGAGTAGCGCGTTGCCGCACAGGTCCGTCGTGCCGAACACGTCGAGCGTGTCGGTGGCGCCCACGGTGAAGCCGAATCCGAGGCGAACGGCGAGTCCGAACTCTTCGATCGTCGCCGTGGTCGGACGGCCGCGGAATACGCCGAACGAATCGCGCAAGTCGTAGCGCGTCCCGTCCGCGTTCGTCGTCGCGTCGTAGAGGTCGTCGAGGTTCGCGCACGGCTCCGTGAAGGTCACGACGAGCTCGTTCGCCACCGCACTCTCGCGGTAGGCCGCGTGGACTTCGGGGGAATCGTCCTCGGCATCCACGTCACCGGTCACCGTGGCGGTCGTGATCGCGTTGCCGCCGATGTCACGGCAGCTCGTGAACGAGACTTGGAAGTCGTCGCCGCGCTGGAAATTCTCGCTGTTCGTGAGCGCGAGCGTCACGGTGCGGGAGGCACTCGTGTACGCGATCGTGGCGCTCGCCGTCGAGACGCTCGTGCCGACGGGCGACTCGAGAGTCCAATTCGTGGGGTCCTCGATCTCGGACTCGATCATGTCGTCGTCGAACTGCACGGTGACCGTGTCGTTCGCTCCACCCGCGACAGCGTCGGCCTGGGCCGTGGTCGGACTCGGGCTCGCGATGTCCGTGGAGATCACGGTGGCTGCCGGCACCGCCGTCATCGTGTTCCCGGCCAGGTCCTGCACGTTCGAAATCGCGATCGTGACGTCGCCCGGAACGACGGCCGCGTCGTAGACGAGGCGCACCGTGTCGAGTCCGACGAGGAGCGTCGCCGATTGCAGCGTCATCGTGCCGTTGTCCACGTAGTTGCCCAGCGTTTCGGCACCGACTTCGAGCACGTCCTCGGAGAATCGGACATCGAGCGTCTTGCCGGCCGTGTCGACGTTGCGGTTCTGCGTGATCGAGGTCAGTGCGGGTGCACCGGAATCGCCGGCGACCGTGCCGCCGGAGCTCTGCGCGAACGTCTGACCGTCGACGTCGAGCACGGAGACGCCCGTGATCGTGAACGCGTCGCCGTTCGACATGTCGAACGCGAGTTCTAACGTGAGCGTCTTCGCGAGGAGGTCGTACGCCAGCGTCTGAGCGGCGAGGTCGATCGTGTTGCCGTCGACGACGAGCGTCCAACTGGCCGGATCCTCGGCCGTGTCCGGATCGAGAGCCTGCGTCGTTTCCACGACGAGCGTGTCGCCACCCGCGTCCGCCACGGTCGTCGCCTCGGGCGTCGCCGCGAATGCGTTCGCGACCGGCGAGGGCTGCGTCACCGCAACGGTCGCGTCGGTCAACGGATTGCCGTGCGCGTCCACGATTCCCGACAGGTCGACGTCGTCCGCCGCGGGCACGATCGGCGCGCTGAACGAGACGCGCAGCACGTTCTCGCTCGGCTGCTCGACGGTGGTCGCCGTGGCCGGAGCAGAGACTGTGAAGTGCGCGATCGAAGTCGAGAAGACCGGATCCATCGCTTCGCTGAACGTGAAGTCGACGACGCGGCCGAACTCGTCCTCGGAGAGGTTCTGCACCACGGACGTGAGCGTCGGCGCGACCGCATCACCGCTCGCCGCGCCGGCGACGGCCGCGGACGAGACCGTGACGTCGTTGACGCCGCGCACACCGCTCGTTTCGAGCTCGAAGTCGGCGTGAAGGTTCGCGAGATCCCCGAGAGTGATCGTGAGGACCTGCGTGGTCGGGTTCAGGACGAACGTGGACCCGTCGAGGTCCATCGTCGTTCCGTCGATCGTGAGGGTCCAATTGTCCAAGTCCTCGACGTCGGCTTCGACGACGTTGGGACCGGACCAGGTGACGACGACGCCGTCACCGCCGAGGCCCGTGGTCTGCGTGCCCGACGTGATAGCGAACGTCGGCGCGGAGTCGTCACTCGTCGTGACAGAGACGAAAGTCTCGGGAACGTCCGTCAACCCCGTCGCGCGGACGCGGTTCGAGGGCGTGACGCGCCCGTCCCATTCGACGGTGACGACCGAGCCCGCGACGTCGACGGACGTGGCCGTCTCTCCGTCCTCAGAGACGAAGTTCGCGATGGTCGCGGCGGCCAGGCCGTCGTCGCGCACGAACGTGATGGTGGTCGTCTGACCCGTCGGATCCGCGTCGAGGTCCTGAACGACCGCGGAGATCGCGTTCGAAGTGACCTCGCTCGAGCCGCTGGAGCAGCCGGTGAAGGATGCCAGGACGGCGAACGTGACGGGGATCGCGTACTTCCCAAGACGCATCGGGGACCTCAATGGAATTCTCTTCGTGTATCTCGAGGGTGCGCCCGCGGACATGCGCGGACGGACCGCCGCCGGAGGGGGTCCGGATGCGATCCTCCGCGCTATCGGCGGGGATGAGCGCGCGCCTTGAGACGGAGGCGGTCCTCGACTCACGGATCCGGCGGACGCCAGCGTGGCGTCGAGGCGACATGCAGCGCCTCGATCTCCGCATGCAATTGCTGATTCGCTTCACGCGCCGTCGACGATCTCCTGCGGCATCCCGACGACAAGCCGACGATCGGGTTCAGGCTGTGCCGCTCGAAGGACAAGATCGTCGTCGAGTACGCGCTGCGCGACCTGAAGAAACCGAGCGGTGTGGCCGAGTGGGAGACGAAGGTCCTCGCGACGCTTCCCAAGAATCTGAAGGGCAGCCTACCGAGCGTCGAGGAGTTCGAGTCCGAGCTCCAGTCTCGTGCCCACCGGGAAACGAACGCACTCGAGGTCGAAGGGTCGGCGCTCACGCGCGGGCCTCTTCAGGCAGGACGGAGAGTCGACGGGATCAGCTTCCGTATCCCCACTGCGCCGAGAGTCGCGCGCGAAGACCGCCGCTCGCGTGGGACGCATGCGCGGCCCAAGCGCGAACGCACTCGACCCAGCGCTCGGGCCGAGCGTCCCCGCGGCGGATTCGGAACGTGAATGCGCGCAGTCGACGTCGAGCGCCGCGCAGACCGGACTCGCGCAGGCGAATGCCACGCGGCGTCACGACGAAGCCGAGCCAGGGAATCCCCTGCGCGGTCGGGAAGACGTGCGTCTTGCAGGGGTGCGGGACGAGCCGCAGCCGTGCGAGGGAGGCTTCGATCTCGTCGCGAACGCGCCGCAGTCCGTCACGATCGTGGGCCAAGACGACGAAGTCGTCGCAATAACGCGCGTAGGGCCGGACCCCGAGACCGCACTTGATCCGCTGATCGACGGGATCGAGGACGACGTTCGCCAGGAACTGCGACGTCAGATTCCCGATCGGCAATCCGCGCGGGCGTTCCGTCGAGCCGGGCCCGTCCCCGGCGAATCGAACTCGCGGCGCTTCGTCGCTGACCCACGACGCCAGGATGACCTCGAAGAGCTGCAGGATCCGCGGGCAGCGCACGCGTCGCGCGACGAGTTCCAAGGCGATGGAGTGATCGATCGAGGGGAAGTACTTCCGAACGTCCATCTTGAGCGCCCACGGATAGGTGGCGGCCCATCCCGCCACGCGGCGCAGGGCGGCGTGCGTTCCGCGACCCTTGCGACACGCATAAGTATCCTCGATGAACCCACGGTCGAAGGTCGGCTCGACGGCGCTGATCAAGGCTTGGTGCACCACGCGCTCGCCGAACGGCGCGGCGCAGATCGTGCGCGGCTTGGGGTCCGTGATCGCGAACACGCGGTAGCCCGCCGGACGCCAGGCTCCGGCGCGAAGCTCCGCCGAGAGCGACAGGACGTTGGTCTCCAAGTCCGCGAGCCACGCCGCGACGTCGGGAGACGAGCGCTTCCCGCGAGCGGCCAGACGACTCGCACGGATCAAGGCCGGGAAGCTCGACAACTCCTCGAACGCACCCAGAGGTACGCAGCGGCCGGCGCTCATCGAACCGCCGTGGCCGACTTCATCCAGGCGCCAACTTGCCGGCCGACCTCGTCGGTGAGGCGGGCGAAGTGCTCGAGCTGTTTCAGGGAGAGGACCCGCAGTCGCCAGGCGAGGCGGACTCCGTGCCGCGCGATCTCGATGTCGACGTTCGCTTGGCGCAGGTGCTCGACCTTCTTGGGCCCGCTCGCGAACCGGGCCTGGATCAGGCTCTCGAGCAGGGCGTAGAGGCGCTGCTCGATGCGCTCACCGAGCGTGAAGCGCAGGTGTCGCGGGAACTTCCCGATCGCGGGGACAGCCCAGAGGATCAGGTCGTGCGTGCTCTCGATGACTTGAAGCGTCGGCCTCGGCGCGCGCGCCGGTCGCGCGGCGCCGGCGCCCTCGGCTTCGAGGTCGGCGAGAGCAGGCCCGGCCGCCTTTCCGTGAGGAGGAGGCGGCCGGGTTTCGCAGGCGTTTGGCGACGAGGGCTCCGTCCCCGCGTGCGGCGGCGGAACGATCTCGCGCTCGGGACCAGGTCCGGGACTCCCCGATGCGCTCCCTAGGAGATGTGGTTGGTTCATCACCCAAGCTCGGACTTCGGGCGTGCTCGCGACGCGGAAACCGACGTTGTTGTTCCGGTTGGCGGGCGCGTTCCTGTTGCGGTTGGCGGCGCGGCAGTTGTCAGGGTTGTTGTTCCAGGACCCGCCGCGCAGAACGCGCGTCAGCGACGCTTACGATCTGTGCCCCAGGGTCGGGGACGCGCCCCGGCCATGAGGGCAGCCTTCCGATCCGAGGCGCGTGAATCCAGCTCTTCGCGGAGATTTTGGACGCGGTTCCCACGGTTGAGAAAAAAATGTCGCCGCGCGGCTGCGCCGCGCTCAGAACGCGGTGACGCGGCGGACGAGGGATGTCGTCACCTTCGGAAAGGGAAAAGGACTGAGGGTTCGAGGGCCAAGGGTCACAGAGTCCTCGCGACGCGGAAACCGACGCCGTTGTACCGGTCGGCGGGCGCGTTCCAGTTGCGGTCGGCGGCGCGGCAGTAGTCAGGGTCGCCGTACCAGGACCCGCCGCGCAGAACGCGCGTGTCACCCGATGGCTGCTCGACGGGATCCGTCCTGGAAAGTGCCTGGAAGTCCGCGCGGTAGCCGTCGACGCACCACTCCCCCACATTGCCGTGCATCTCGTGCAGCCCCCAAGTGTTGGCGGGGAACGTACGCGCAGGGACGGTCTTCTCGCGGTAGGTCCCCTCGCGGCCCGAACCGTACGTGTCGTTCCCGTCGTAGTTCGCCTGGTCGGTGCTGATCGTCGGCCCGAACGAGAAGGGTGTTGTCGTGCCAGCACGGCAAGCGAACTCCCACTGCGCCTCGGTCGGCAGGTCACAACCGATCTGCTGACAGAACGCGCGCGACTGGGTCCAATCCACGGACTCCACGGGCAACGTCGGTCCCTTGAAGGTGCTCGGGTTCGAGCCCGCGACTCGCTCGTACTGCTGCTGCGTCGTCTCCGTCTCGGCCAGATAAAACGCGCGCGTGATCTCCACCGGGTGCTGCTGCTCGTCGCCACTGCGACCCTCCTCGCCCGCCGGTGAACCCATCTGGAACGTCCCCGGCGCGATGAGCACGAACGTGATCCCGCTGCGCGGTTCCTTGACCTTGCGCGCCCAGCCGTCGTGCCCTGGTGTCGCATCGACGATCTCCCAACCCTCGGGCGGGCGCACCTTCGGCTTGGCGCGCCGCGCGTAGCGCAAGATGCCGTTCGCGGCGTTGCCGGCGCGGTCGATCGCGCTCCAGGGAACCTCGAACGAGCCTTCGCCCGCGGGGACCTGACCCGCGCGAGCGAGCCGTGCATCCGCGGCCTCGCCGGGCTGTCCGCTGATCTTGCCGCTCGCGACCGCGCCGTCGAACTCGAGCGCGATCGGCACGGCCGCGCCCGCCTCGAGCACGGTGTCCGCGGGCGGCTCGGAGCGCACGAGCCGCGGCGCGAGCGTGTCGCGCACGACCTCGATCGACGCGCGCGCCTCGCGCCCGACGCGGTCGCGCGCGGTGACGACCAAGGTGTTCGAGCCTTCGCTCTCGAGCGCGACGCCCTCCGCCGTCCACGTGTCCGACGGTCCCGCCTCCAGTTCGCGCGAACCCAGCCGAACCCACGCGAGGTTCGACTCGGTCACGCGCAACGAGAGGTCGATCGCGTCACGGTTCGTCAGCCGTCCAGCCGGATCCGGTCGGGTGAACTCCAGCACCGGGTCGAGGGAGTCCTGAACGACCTCGAACTCGAGCCGCGTCGCCGACTCTCCGGTTCCGTGCACGAGCGCGACGGCCGAGCGCTGATCGCGCGGCAAGGTCAGGCTGGTGACCTCGAGCGCACCTTGCGGTCCCAAGGCGTGGTTCGAGCCACGGCCCGCGATCTCGACGCGCACGCTCTCACCCGACGCGTCCTCGATCCGGCCGCGCAGGTCGAGCTTGGTCTCGCGGCTGTACACGACGTTGCCCTCCGGCAGCGGCGGGTCGAGGACGATGCGCGCGATTCGACGCACCGCGCGCTCGAGCACGAGCTGGCCCGACGTCGCGTTCGCGAGGTCGTCTTCGACCGACCAGGCGATCCGCCACGGACCCTCTCCCGCGGGAACGACGAGGTCGGCGCTGACGCGAGCCTCGGCGATCGCCGCAGCCTCGCCGGCCAAGCGCGCGACTTTCGGGGACTCGTCGAAGGCGAGTTCGACGCGCACCCGCGTGCCGATATCCACGCGCGCGCCGGAGGGAGGGACCGACGAGAGCAGTGCGGGTCCGCGCGCGTCGCAGCGCACCGAGAAAGGCAGCGTCGAGCGATTGCCGGCCAGGTCTTCGGCGACGACGACCAGCGCGTTCTCGCCGGCGACGAGTTCGACCGCCGGCGCGGACCAGACGCCGTCGGAACCGGCTTGCATCTCGCTCGCGCCGACGAAGCAGCGTGCGGCCTCGGGGTCGTCGAGGCGCGCGCGGACCTCGATCGAGAGGGAGTTCGTGCGTCGCGCGGTCGGTCCCGGCGCGAGAAGTTCGATCTGCGGCGGCTTCGAGTCCTGGACGAGTGTGAACGACAGGCTGGAGCCTTCGTCGAGCGCGAGTTCGATCGTCTCGCGCGCGTCGCGGCGTAGCCCCAAGTCGATCGTGAACCGACCCTCGGACTCGATCGGGTACGTGCTCGTGCGGCCGCCGCGTTTCAGGCGCAGCGACGGCGTGGCTGCGTCGCGGACTTGGCCGGCGAGCACGAAGTTCAGGTCGCGCGTGTAGAGCAGGCCGTCTCGCAGCGGCGTGTCGAGCGCGATCCGCGTGGCGGCGGACGCGGATGTCGCATCGACCGAACCTCCCGTTGAACCGGACACGAGCGCTGCATTCGCTGGCTGCGCCCGCAAGGTGGAGTCGACCGTGGTCGGATTGCGCGCCGACGTGCGCGAACCGGACGGGGCACCCGCTCCATCGCGCGTCTCGCTGTCGTCGGATCGCGGCCAAAACACGTACCCCAGCGCGACGAGAGCGACGGCGGCGATCGCACCCGCGGCCCACAGGGCCGGGACGCGGCGAGATCCGCGCGGCGCCCCGGTCGCGGGCGCCGCGGGCGTCGTCGAACGCCCCGCCGCGGATCCTGCTCCCGAAGCGGGCGCGGTTTCGCCGCTCGTCCCCGTCCCCTTACCCGAGCGCGCCAGACGCACCTGCTTCAGCGCGTGCGCGGGCGGCGGCGAGAAGAGCGGCATCGTCGACTTCACCGATCCCGAGTCGCGGTCGGACAAGGACGGCATCTGCCCTTGCAGGAACGCCTCGAGATCGCGGGCCAGATCGGCGGCATCCGCATAGCGCGCCTTGGGATCCCTCTGCGTGCAGCGCGTCAGGATCCGCAGCACGTCGGCGGAGACGTCGGAGCGCAGCGCGCGCACATCGGGGAACGCGCGGTTGCAGATCTCGTAGCTGATCTGGTGGACGGTGCCGGTGCGCACGGCTGTTCGACCGGTCAAAAGGAAGTAGAGCGTCACGCCCGCGGCCCACACGTCGGTCGCCGGTCCGACGAGCGAAGAGTCCTCCCACTGCTCGGGCGCCATGTACGCCGGCGTGCCGAGGAAACCCTGCGTCGAGAGCGTGCCGCCGTCGGACTCCATCGCCTTGGCGATGCCGAGGTCGGCGACCTTCACCTCGCCCGTCTTCGAGATCAGGATGTTCTCGGGCTTGATGTCGCGGTGCACGATCACCTCGCGGTGGCGGTGCGCCTTCGCGAGGCCGCGCGCGACGCCGAGGAGGATCCCGCACGCTTCTTGCTCGCCCAGCGGGCCCTTGCGCACCACGCGGTCGCGCGCAGTCTCGCCATCGACGAACTCGAGGATCAAGTAGCTCAGCCCGTGCGAGCGGCGCAGCTCGTACAGGCGCACGAGGTTCTCGTGCGTCAGCTCCGCGGCGAGGCGAGCTTCGCGGCGAAAGCGCGCTTCGAATTGCGCGTCCTCGGCGACGAGGCTCGGCTTGAGACACTTGACAGCGACGTCGATCTCGAGCTCGACGTGACGTCCGCGGTAGACGGCACCCATGCCGCCTTGGCCGATCTTCGCGAAGAGGATGGCGGGATCGAGGACCTTCCAGCCGTCGACGTCGGGCACGTCGCGCAGCAGCGGGTCGTTCGCGAGGTCGGAGGGCGGCGGGGTCGTCATGCGCGAGCGGGGGCTGCGGGGGAATCGAACATGCGGAGTCTACAGGCAGCTTCGATTCGGAGGTGTACCCGCGCGCGTCTAGGGAGGTGCAGCCGCGGACGGCGATGAGGGCGTCAGGCCACTCGAGCGGCCGGTGCCCGCTCGAGCGGCGCGGCGACTTTCACCACGGGCTGCTGGGAACTCGTGTCACATCCCAGGTAACACGGCGCGTTCCCTATTGTCCGTCCAGGTCCTCTTCGAGGATTGGGGCCAGGTCGCGCGCTCCATGCAGGATGCGGACGATCTCGATGCACTCCGGCGATGGAATGTGGAACACGAGGTAGCTCTCGAAGCCGGGCACGAGAGCGAACCGCAGCCCAGCGAGCCGTGTGCTGACCTTCTGCACGTCACTCCCGCTCTTTGGATGGCGACACAACCGGAGGAAGGCTTCGTCGATCGCTGCGAGGAACCGGAGGGCAACGTCAACGTTCGCGTCGTGGGCGTAATCGTCGGCCGCTCGATCGATGTCGCGATCGGCTTGCGGTCGTACGCGAATCCGGGTCACGCCTTCTTCGGCGCATGCCGCTCGATGAGCTCCCGGCGCTTGCGCTCCCAGTACTCCGGCGTGACGTCGATCGGATCACCGCTGTCGAGGCCCTGAAGGAGTTTTCTCTCGAGCTCGTCCTGCGCTGCCCGCTTCTGCGCTTCGTGGATGAGCCGGCGGACGTACTCGCTCGTCGTCGTGCAGCCGGAGCGTGCGGCTTCGGCTTCGACGAACTCACGCTGCGGCCGGGGCAGGGAGACGTTCAGGGTGGTCAGGTCGCTCGCTTGTCGCATGCCCGAAGCATCGACCGAATGCCGAAAGTTGTCAAGTCTCGGCAACAATGCCCCGCCAGGGAGCCCTGTTGAGGCCACGGGTGGGCCCCAACCTCTCCGACGCGCGCCTCACGGCCGCATCCGCGCGACCTCAACCCGGTCGCTGCGGAGCGCTCGAATGGTGACGCCGACGTGGCTCGCCACCGCCAACCGTCCGAGGGTCTCCGTCCAAGACTTTGTCGCGATGGGCCGAGCACGTCGCAGGCGCTGAGGTGCGTCTCCGGTTCCGCTCTACAGCACGCGCACGTGGAGCAGCGTCGATCCGAGTCGCGTCCCGAGCGGGCCGCGGAAAGCGGCTTGGAAAGAGCGCGTCGTCCCGATCAGTGCTGGGTCGGCGGGAATCGCGGATGTCCAGTCCGCGCGGCCCTGAGCATCGGTGATCAAACGCATCACGCCGAGCCCGACGCGCCGCAGAGCGAGTGAACCAGCGACGCCGGGCACGCGGAACGGGACTGCGACCGGATCGCCGAAGAGGAACAGCACGGACGTGGCGCCCGCCGCGCGAGCGGCGAGGTGCAGCGTGCCGCCGACGCGTGGTGCGCCGAGCACTTGGAGATCGCGCTCGCCCGTGTCGAGCAACACGACCTCGCCCGTTCCCGACAGCACGTTCGCGTGCGTCGATTTCTCGGCGACGAGCGCGCGCGTGCCCGTCGCGTCGAGCGCGAGGTCGAACGCGCTACCCGCGAGGTTCGCTTCGAGCACGTACGTGTCGGTCGCGCGATCCCAGATCGCGGCTTCGGGTGCGCTCGAGCCCGTGCCCCAGCACGCGAACGCCGCGCGCCGACCATCGGCTGTCAACGCGACCGCGGTCGGCAAGTCTTGGAGTCCGCCCGCGATCCCGACGAACGCGCGCTGTTCGATGCGCGTCCCCGCCGTGAGATCGCGGACTTCGAATCGCCACGCCGTCCCGATGTTCGAGCTCCACCAACCGATCGCGAGAGTCGATCCAGCGGCGTCGAGTGCGGTGCAGACGGCGAGTTCGCTCGCGTTCGCGGCGATCGACGCGCTCGGAACGAAACCGAACCCCGCGTCGATGCGCACCGCGAGGATCCCGCTCGCGCCATGCACGAGCGTCCGGCCGTCGCCCGACAGTGCGAGGGCGGATGTCGTCGCGGTGAGCGACGCCTGATGAACGCTGGCCCCGGTCGCATCGAGCACGTGGAGGTCGAGCCCTGCCGCGATCGCGATGCGCGATCCGTCCGCGGCGACGGCGATCTCTTGGAGCCCGAGCCCGGTGAGGTCGCGCACGGCGAGGACCGCTCCGCTCGCTGCATCGAGTCGCTCGACGTGCACGCGCTGCGCGACGTTGTCGTACGCGGCGACCCACACGCTCGCGCCGCTCGCATCCGTCGCGACACGCGCGGCGCCGTTCGCGGTGAACGGCATCTCGCGAATCCAGCGCGGCGTCATGCCGCCGCTCGCGGCCGCGTCGTCGAGATGAGAACCCAAGACGCGCGTGCGCCGATGCCACGCGTCGGGGGCGGGCACCTGCTCCAACGCGAAGATCCACGGCGACTCGCCGGCCGCGATGCCGATCGATCCGGTCACTCCCGGACTCGCGGGTTCGCGGGCGAGCGGATCGGAGCTTCCGACGGCGTGCGCTGCGGCCGCGCTGAACCCCGGGTTGCCGCCCGACCACGCGCCCACTGCGGCGTTCTCGAGGCCGGCGAAGGCGACGCCGCGCGGTAAAGCGGGGGCCTGGAGCGCCGGACCGTGCTCCCACCGGATTGCAGGGGCGAAAGGGTCGCCTTGCGCAACGCTCCGAGACGCGAGGCAGGGCGCCGCGGTCATCAGGAGGAGTGCCGTCCGGGGCCGATGCGCGCGAGGGGACGCCACGGAAAAACGTACCTCGTCGCGCACGGCGCGGTCGTGCTCGGAAGGAGGAGTCGCCGTGCTTGGCGCGGGCCGCGCCGGGGATTAGATTGGTCGCCGACAACACGCCGTCGACCTCGGGGAGAGTCCTGGCCACGCGCCAGGCGCCGAAGGGGCAAGTGAGGAGGCCTGCGCTCCTCGCGAAACTCTCAGGCAAGAAGGACTCGAGAACTCGACCGGCCCTGGACCTCGTCCGTCGGCGCTTCGGCGCGGAAGGGACTGCACAGGGGCGCGACTCCCACAGGCCTTGGGCCGTGGCGGACGAGCGCCCCTGCTTCGTTTCCAAGCGACTCGATCGACGCGGAACCCCGCGCGGACCGTCTCTCTCCCCCACGCACCGACCCCTGACCTTCGATGAAGAACACACCGCTGCACAGCCGGCACGTCCGCCACGGCGCGCGCCTCGTCGAGTTCGGCGGATGGGAGATGCCGGTCCAGTACGGGCCGATCCTGGAGGAGGTCACGCGCGTGCGCACGCACGCCGGGCTCTTCGATCTCTCGCACATGGGTCGCGTGCGCGTCACGGGCAAGGACCGCGTCGCGTACCTCGATCGGCTGCTCACGAACCACGTCGCGAAGATCAGCGCCGGCTCGATCCGCTATGCGCTGTTCTGTCGTGCGGACGGCATGCCCATCGACGACTTGCTCGTCTATCCCGACACGGACGAAGTGTTCCTCGTCGTGAACGCGTCGAACACGGACGTCGATCTCGCTTGGATGCGCGAGCACCAAAAGGGCTTCGACGTCGTGATCCAGGATCAGACGGACGAGCTCGCGATGATCGCGGTGCAAGGTCCGAAGTCGCGGGAGATCACGGAGCACGTCGTGAAGGGCATCGACCTCGCGAAGCTCGGCTACTACAAGTTCGCGTACGGCACCGTGTGCGGCATCCCGAACGTGCGCGTCAGTCGCACGGGCTACACCGGCGAGCTCGGGTACGAGCTGTACGTGCCGACGAACGCCGCGAGCCGCGTGTGGGACGAGGTGCTCACCGCGGGCGCGATGCACGACATCGCGCCGATCGGGTTGGGCGCGCGCGACACGTTGCGCCTCGAAGCCGGCATGCCGCTCTACGGCCACGAGATCGACGCGACCCACGATCCGATCCAGGCCGGGCTCGAGTTCGGCGTGTCGTTTGCGCCTGAAAAAGGCGACTGGATCGGTCGCAGCGCGCTCGAAGCCATCCGCGCGCGGCCTGTGCGCCGCCTCGTCGGCGTGAAGACCGACGGACCACGCGCCCCGCGTCAGGGATACGGAGTCGCGGTCAGTGGCGCGGTCGTCGGCGCGGTCGCATCCGGATCGCCGTCACCCACTCTCAGCACGAACATCGGCACCGCGTACGTCCCGGTTCACCTGGGTGAACCGGGAACCGCGGCCGAGATCGACATCAAGGGCAAGCGCCAGGCCGCAACGTTCTGCGCGCTGCCGTTCTTCTCTCGCACCCGGAAGTGAACCCTTCGAACATGAGCCAGAAATCCGCCACGCGTTCCGCGCGCCCCGACGACCGCCGCTACACCGAGAGCCACGAGTGGGTGAAGGTCGACGGTGAGACCGTCCTCATCGGCATCACCGACTTCGCCATCAACGAGCTGTGCAACGGCAACGAGGGCGACCTCGTGTACTGCGATCTGCCGGAGTCGGGCCGCGCGCTCGACCAAGGCGAGACCTTCGGCGAGATCGAGTCGGTCAAGGCCGTCTCCGATCTCTACACGCCTGTCGCCGGCGAAGTCGTCGAGACGAACACGGCGATCGAGGACCATCTCGAGATCCTCTCGAAGGATCCGTGGAACCAAGGTTGGCTCGTGCGCATCCGCCCGAACTCGAAGGAGCTCCCGAAGATGATGGACGCCGCCGCCTATGAGCGTTTCTTGGCCGAAAAGAAGCACTGAGAGCACTTGCAGAAATCGAGTCTTCACGTGCAGAGACTCCATCTGCGCCGCTTCGCGGCTGGCTCGAGCCCGTGAATTCTCCACGGTCTCCGAGAGGCGGCGGAGAGGCCGCCGCGCGGAACTCCGAGCGACGTACGAGTCCGTGCACGTGCACGGCCCCCACCCGGCAGCCGAAGTACGACGATCCCAATGACACCGACGATCCGTGACGAAGTGCGCGCCGCAAGCGCGACGACCCCCATGCGCGAAACCCAAGCGACCGCTCAGGACCGTTTCGTAGACCGACACGTCGGCCCGCGCGCGGCGGACGTGGCCGAGATGCTCGCGGTCGTCGGTCACACATCGCTCGCGTCGCTCGTCGACGCGGCGGTGCCGGCGGCGATCCGGATGAAAGGCCTGCTGAAGTTGCCGACCGCGTTGTCGGAGCGCGACGCGTTGGTCGCGATTCGCAAGATGGCCGCCGAAAACCAGGTTTTCCGCACCTACATCGGCCAGGGCTATCACGACTGCGTCACGCCGCCCGTCGTATTGCGCAACGTGCTCGAGAACGCCGGCTGGTACACGCAGTACACGCCCTACCAAGCCGAGATCTCGCAGGGTCGTCTCGAAGCACTGCTGAACTTCCAGACGATGGTCGCCGACCTCACCGGGTTCGAGATCGCGAACGCGTCGATGCTCGACGAGGGCACGGCGGCCGCGGAGGCGATGGCGCTCGTCCACGACGTCGCCAAGTCGAAGAGCGCGATCGCGTTCTTCGTCGACGCAGCCTGCCATCCGCAAACGATCGAGGTCGTGAAGCAGCGCGCGCTGCCGCTCGGCTTCCAGATCGTCGTCGGTGATCCGATGACGTTCGAGTTCGAGGCCGGCCGCTTCTTCGGCGCGTTGGCGCAGCATCCGTCGACCGACGGCATCGTGCGGGACTTGTCCGGGTTCGCCGCGCGCGCTCACGCCGCCGGTGCGCACGTCGTAGCCGCTTGCGATCCGCTGTCGCTCGTCCTCCTCGAACCGCCCGCCGCCTGGGGTGCCGACGTCGCCGTGGGGAACACGCAACGTTTCGGCGTGCCGCTCGGTTTCGGCGGACCGCACGCCGCGTTCCTGGCCACGCGAGAAGTTTGGAAACGCAGCCTTCCCGGCCGTCTCGCGGGCGTTTCCGTCGACCGGAACGGGCGCCGGGCGTTGCGCCTCGCGTTGCAGACGCGCGAGCAACACATCCGTCGCGAGAAGGCGACGAGCAACATCTGCACGGCGCAAGTGCTTCTCGCCGTGATGGCCGGTTGCTACGCGGTCTACCACGGGCCCGACGGCCTTCAACGCATCGCGCGAAGGGTGCGTCACCTCACGGCGTCGCTCGCGTCCGGGCTCTTCGCGGTGGGCGCGAAAGTGCGGCCGGGCATCGTGTTCGACACCCTGCGCGTCGACCTCACGCACTCCGAGATGCGGCGCGTACTGCGCGCGGCCGAGACGAAGCGCATCAACTTGCGCCTCTATGAAGACGGCGTCGGCATCGCGCTCGACGAAACGACGACGTTCCAGGACGTCGCGGACTTGATCGGCGTCGTGACGAATCACGAGACGACTCTCGCAGAGGTCGAGGCGCTCGTCGGGCGGACCACCGTTCCCGATCTAGGCGCTCATGCGCGCAAGGGCGACATCCTCACGCACCCGGTCTTCCGCACGCATCGCTCCGAGACGGAGATGATGCGCTACCTGCACAAGCTGCAATCGAAGGACCTCTCGCTCGTCCACTCGATGATCCCGTTGGGCTCGTGCACGATGAAGCTCAACGCGGCGGCCGAGATGCTGCCCATCACGGAGCCCGGTTTCGGCCGCATCCATCCGTTTGCGCCGCCGACGCAGACGAAGGGCTACCAGCGGCTGTTCGCGGAGCTCGAAGCTTGGCTTTCGGAGATCACGGGGTTCGCCGCGACTTCGCTGCAACCGAATGCGGGCAGCCAAGGCGAATACGCCGGACTCCAAGTCATTCGCGCGTACCACCAGGACCGTGGCGCCCCGCAGCGCGACGTGTGCCTCATCCCCCACTCCGCGCACGGGACGAACCCCGCCAGCGCCGTGATGGCCGGGATGAAAGTGGTCGTCGTCGAATGCGACGAGCAGGGCAACGTCGACGTCGCCGATTTGAAGGCGAAAGCCGAAGCGAACTCGTCGCGCCTCGCCGCGCTGATGATCACGTATCCCTCGACACACGGCGTTTTCGAAGCCAGCGTCGCGGAGATCTGCACCGTCGTCCACCGTCACGGCGGCCAGGTGTACATGGACGGCGCGAACATGAACGCGCAGGTCGGGCTGTGCCGACCGGGCGACATCGGCGCGGACGTCTGTCACTTGAACCTGCACAAGACGTTCTGCATCCCGCACGGCGGGGGCGGACCCGGCATGGGCCCGATCTCTGTCGCGAAGCACCTCGCGCCGTTCTTGCCCGGACATCCGAACGCGACGACGATCGGCGGTCAGCACGCGATCGGCCCGATCTCGTCGGCTCGGTGGGGCAGCGCCAGCATCCTGCCGATCCCGTGGATGTACATCGCGATGATGGGCCCCGATGGGCTCCGTCATGCGACCGAGGTCGCGATCCTGAACGCGAACTACGTCGCGAAGCGTCTCGAGTCGAGCTATCCGATCCTGTATCGCGCGGCGAACGGGCTCGTCGCGCACGAGTGCATCCTGGATTGCCGGCAGTTGAAGTCCGCGGGCGTCGAGGTCGAGGACGTGGCCAAGCGTCTCATGGACTACGGCTTCCACGCGCCGACGATGAGCTGGCCCGTCGCCGGCACGCTCATGGTCGAGCCCACGGAGAGCGAAGGTCGCGCCGAACTCGACCGTTTCGTCGATGCCATGGCGCGCATCCGTGCCGAAGTGGCTCAGATCGAGCGCGGCGAGCTCGACCGCGAGGACAACCCGCTCAAGCACGCGCCGCACACGCAGGAAGTCGTGATCTCCGACACGTGGTCGCGACGCTACTCGCGCGAATCGGCCGCGTATCCCGCTCCGTGGACGCGTGAGTCGAAGTTCTGGCCGTCCGTCAGTCGCGTGGACAACGCTTACGGCGACAAACACCTCGTGTGCTCGTGCCCGCCGATCGATTCGTACGGGACCCCGCAACCCGAGTGAGCGTCTGAGCTGCGCGGGTCGCGCTCGACGTGCGTGGTGAATGCGCGGGTCGCGCTCGACCTGCGTGGTGAAGAGGTCTGACGGCGGCGGCACCCGAACTCCGCCGCGGGTCATCACGGCGCCGGCGCCTCGGTCGGCGCTTCGCCGGCGCATCTTGTGAGCCGGCGCATCGGCAGGGAACGGGCGGCGGACGGACGCCAGGGCGCGAGGATCAAGGTCCAGGGCATCGCGACCGATAGGAATCCGGAGACTCGGGAGGAGTCCCGCTTCGTTCCGTCCCCATGCTGGCTTTCCTCAAGCGTTTGCTCGGACTCGGCGCTCCAGCCCAAAAGGCGCGTCCGCTGGCGCAGCGCGCCACCACGCAGGAGGGCCGGGCCCGCGCCACCGATCTCGACTCGATCCCCGGGCCGATCCCCGCGACGCGCAACCCGCCTACGATCGACCAGCCGGTGTGCGACGGCGACATCCTGTCGATGCTCGACGGACGCGATCACTTCAACGAGACGCTCACGGGGCGCGAGAACCAGATCCTCAGCGCGGTCGCGAAGAGGGTCGAGTCGGGTGATCTCATCCTGCCCCACCTCCCGCAGTCGAGCCTCGCTGCGATGGAGATGACAGCCAAGAACTCCGCGAACGTCGCCGACATCGTCGAGCTCCTCGCGCACGACGCCGTGCTCTCGAGCGAGATGCTGCGCGTCGCGAACTCGGCCCTTTACGCGGGCGCGCATCCGTGCACCACGCTGCGCGACGCCGTCGTCCGACTCGGGATGCGCGCGACGCGCTCCATGATCATGTCGGTCTCGATGAGAACGATGCTTTTGCACGACAAGGCCATCGCCAACGTCGCGACGCAGGTCTGGCGGCAATCCCAATCCGCGGGCCAGATTGCACGCGCGATCGGTCCCTCGCTGGGGATGGATCCGGATCGCGCGTTCCTCATCGGGTTGCTCCACGACATCGGCAAGATCGCACTGATCGAAACCGTCCGCCGCGAGGTCCGCGACCGCGCCGAAGTGCGACCGTGCCTCCTCGGACGTGTGTTCTTCCTCCAGCACGAACGCGCGGGTGAGCGCATCGCGCAAGCCTGGAAACTGCCGGAGGAACTCGTCTCCGTGGCCGGGCGCCACCACCAGTACGAGCGCAACGAATCGTTCCCGCGCGAGGCGGCTCTGGCACGGCTCGTCCACACGATCGATCTCGTGCTCTCGATCGGCGGCATGGGCGAATCCGCGCGGTTGGAACAACTGCCGGAGTTCGATTTCCTCCAGATCGCGGCCGAGGACCGTCCGAAGATCCTCGAGATCGCTTGCGACACGTTCCTCGCCGCTCGCTCGGCCTGAGGCGAGTTCTGGCTTCAGTGCGGGGTCGTGCTCCGAATAGGATCGCGGCGTGGAACCTTGGCGCCTGATCGTCACCTTCGGCGCCGATCCGGCCTTTCACATGGGCCTCGACGAGACGCTGCTCGAAGAACCCCTCGCGCCGCCGACACTGCGGCTCTACACGTGGAAGCCGGACACGCTTTCACTGGGGTATTTCCAGTCGCTCGCCGACGTGCCGGGGCACGAGCGCGCGCGTGCGATCGTGCGGCGAATCACCGGCGGTGGTGCGATCCATCATGTGAACGAGCTGACGTTCTCGATCGCGGTGTCGCTCGATCACCCGATCTATCGAGGAACGGTGGCCGATTCGTATACGCGCGTACACGCGGCGCTGTCCACGGCGCTGCGCGGAGTCGGCGTCGAGGCCGCGCCGCGCGGCGACACGATCCTCGAGTCCGACCGCACCGGCACGGGGATGTGCTTCCACACCTCGACGCCGCTCGATCTCGCGTGGAACGGCAAGAAGGGCGTCGGTTCCGCGCAGCGACGCAAGAAAGGCCGCGTGCTCCACCACGGATCGATCAAGCTCGGCGAATCGATCCTCGAGACCGGCGTCGCGACGATCCCGGGCGGAGGTCGCGATAGAGGACCGGCCGAAGTCGGGATCCTCGTGGCGGAGTCTCTCGCGAGCGCGTTCGACCTTCGATTCCTGCGCGCGGTCCCCGAGGCCGACGAGCGGGACCGCGCGAAGGTCCTCGGTGCGCGCTACATCGACCCGACGTTCGTGCGGTCGCGATGAAGCTCATCGCGCTCGCCGTCGTCGCGCTCCTCTCCGCTGCGTGCTCGCGCGCGCCGGAACGACCGAACGTATTGCTCGTCACGATCGACACATGGCGCGCGGACCGACTCTCGTGTGCGGGTTATCCGCGGGACATCACGCCGAACCTGGATCGCCTCGCCCGCGAAGGACTGCGATTCACCAGCGTCACCGCACCGCGCGCGAAGACGACGCCGTCGATCGCGAGCTTGATGACGGGGCTCTACCCCCACGAACACGGCGCACGCGACCTGCTGGTGCCCATCGATGCGTCGCGCCCGGTCCTCGCCGAACGACTGCGCGAGGCCGGGTATTCGACCGCCGCGATCGTCGGGAACTTCGTCTTGCGCGACGATTTCTCCGGCCTGGCGCGCGGTTTCGATTCGTGGACCGAGGATCTGCCGGACGTGCAAGGCGTCCCGCCCGAGAACGTGCCGCAGCGCACCGCTCGGTCCCTCGTCGAGGGTGCGCTCGCGGCGCTCGGTCTCGGTGCCCCCTCCGCGAACGCAGGTCCGCGGGCTCCGATGCGCCGCGAGGGCGCGCCGTGGTTCCTGTGGTTGCACCTCATGGATCCGCACGGCGTCTACGAAGCGCCGATCGAACACCAGGTTTTTTCCGAGACGGATCCGGCGTGGATTCCGATGCCCCCTACCCCAGAACCGTCGGGGTTGAACCGACGCTGGATCGCCGACTACAACGTGCCCGTCGATGCACGCGGAGCCAACGGGCGGATCGACGCGGCCCGCGTCATCGCGCGGTACGACGCCGAGGTGCGTTACGCGGACCACGAGCTCGGCCGACTCCTCGATGCATTGCGTACGACGGGCGAACTCGAGCGCACGCTCGTCGTCGTCACGTCGGATCACGGCGAAAGTCTCGGCGAGCAGGACTATTGGTTCGAACACGGGCGCAACGTGTCCGAGGCGACCGTGCGCGTGCCGCTCCTGGTGCGCTGGCCCGAAAGTCTCTCGAAGCGACCATCACCGGGCGTGCGCGGCACCGACACGAGCCTCACGGACCTCGCACCGACGCTTCTCGACTTGCTCGGACTTCCTCCGCTCGGAGAGCCGGCACCCGCGCGCGGCAAGTCACTCGCGGCCGCGTGGCGATCCGGCGCGGAGGAGATTCGCCCTGTTTTCGCCGAGAAAATCGACCGCGACGAGACCGAAGGCGCCGTCCAATCGAAGTCGGTGAGGATCGGCGGGTGGAAGTGGATCCGTCGCTTCGTGCACGCCACGGCTGCGCAGGACGGAGCGCGTCGACTCGTCACGTTGTCCGACGAGCTGTACGACCTCGCTGAGGACCCCTTCGAGGAGGCGAACCTTGCCGCGGATCCACCGACGCGCGCGCCTGTCGAACGATTGCAAGCCGAGCTCGCGCGCTTCACGGCGCTCGACGCGCGCTTTCCCGAACTCGGAGCGATCCTGCGCGAACACCGCGCGGCATTCGAGTCGAACGACGCGGAGACGGTTCGCATCCTGAAGTCGCTGGGCTACTGACCTCGACGCGGGAAGGATCGGAGTTCACGCGCGGTCTTCGGCGCACGCTCGGGGCTCACGGCGAGGAGCGCCGCCAGTCGATCGAGATCGGCGGCGGTGTCGACATCGAATTCGCGCGGGACGAGTTCGACCCGGATCCCCGACGAAGTCGCGTTCGCCAGCGTGACGTCGAGGACTTCGCTCGTGCTCCAGGGCACGTTCGCGAAGAGTCCTGTGCACGGGTCATCGAGTCCGATCGCGCAATAACCACCGTCGTCCGCGGGCACGATCACGCACGGCGCGCGCTCCAAGACGGTGAATACGGCACGAATCCTCGTCGCTCCGAAGTGCGGCGCATCCGTCCCGATCATGACGACGGCCGAAGCACCGGTCGCGAACGCGAATTCGAATGCAGCTCGCATACGAGCGCCGAGGTCGCCCTCGACCTGCGGGACGAGCGTCGCGTGGGGCGCGGCGGCCGCGAAGAAGTCCCGGCCGCCCTCCGGCGTGAACGCGATCACGGTCCGTGCCTCGGTCACTCGAGCACAGCTCGCCAGGACATCCGTGAGGAACGCATTCGCAAGCCTCGAGATCGCCTCCGGTTCGAGCCCCGTTTCACGCTGCAGCCGCGTTTTCGCGAGCCCCGCGATGGGCGCCTTCGCCATGACGACGATCGCGCGGTCCACAGGATTCACACTCACACGCCGCGGCGCAGCACGTCACGCGCGATCACGATGCGCTGGATCTCGCTCGTGCCCTCGTAGATCCGCGTCACACGAGCGTCGCGGTAGAGCTGCTCGATGCGGTACTCGGCCGAATAGCCCATTGCGCCGTGGATCTGCACCGCGCGATCGACGACGCGACCCAACGCTTCACTGCACACGAGCTTGACCATCGCCGACTCGCGCCCGAACGCGATGCCTTCGTCGCACATCCATGCAGTTCGATAGACGAGGCTCTCCATCGTGAAGATGTCGCACGCGGAATCCGCGAGCATCCACTGGATGGCTTGGTGTTCCGAGATCGGCTTGCCGAACGCTTCGCGCTGTCGCGCGTAGTCCACCGACAACTTGTGCGCTTCACGCGCCGAACCGAGACAGTTCGCGCCCAGCGCGAGGCGCCCGCGATCGAGCGTCGCCATCGCGATGCGGAAGCCGCCACCGACTTCCCCCATCCGGTTCCGATCGGGGACGCGCACGGAATCGAAGGCGATGGCGACCGTCGAGCTGCCGCGCTGGCCCATCTTCTCCTCGCGCTTGCCGATGGTGAAACCCTTCGTCGCACTGGGCACCAGGAAGGCCGTGATCCCCTTCGCGCCCTTCGTGCGATCCGTGACGGCGTAGACGATGACGAGGTCGGCGATGTCGCCGTTCGTGATCCACACCTTCTCGCCGTCGAGGATCCAATCGTCGCCATCACGACGCGCGGTCGTGCGCATGGCCGCGGGATCGGAGCCCGCATTGGCTTCCGACAACGCGTAGGCCGCGAGCACCTTGCCGCTCGCGAGGTCGGGCAAGAAGCGCTGCTTCTGCTCGTCAGTTCCTCCGACGACGATGGACATCGCGCCGATGCTCGCGTGCGCGCCGTACGTGACCGCAACGGAGAAATCGCCCTGCGTGAGCTCGTCCATGACGACGCACAAGCCGGTCTCGCCCAGCCCCGCGCCGCCGTACTCCGTGGGGATCGCGACACCCAATAGGCCCGCGTCTGCCAGCTCGCGGAACAGACCCCGCGGCACGCTGTGCTCGCGCTCGATCTGGGCCGTGATCGGGCGAATCCGGGACTCGGTGAAGTCGCGCGCGAGGTCGCGCAACATCCGCAATTCGTCGCTGAACGTGAGATCCATGGGAGTCCGTGGCGGCCTTCGAGGAACCTGGGCACCGGCCGTGGGTTCATCGGGCGAGCAGGATGGAGCACCGTGCGTGCCTCCGCCTTCAGAAACTCATAAGATTCACTCGCTCGAATCGCTCGGTTCCAGGCACCTCCATGAAGATTCTCCTCATCCTCGCCGCACTTCTCGTCGCCGCTGCTGCCGGTGCCGCGGGTGCCGCCCTGTTCGCGCCGCCCGCTACGTCCACGAGCGCCCCGGTCGAACCGGCCAAACGAGATGCGCCGTCGGTCTCCAACCTGTCGCTCGACGCCGAGAAACGGATCGACGCGCTCTCCATGGAAGTGGCCGATCTCGAAGCACAGATCCGCGAGCTACGGACGGCTGCCGCGCGATCGGCCGTGATCCCCGATGAGGTTCCGAAGACGACGACGTCGGCAGCGCCGCTCGTCGCGAGCCAACGCGAGCAGATCCTCCAGGTCATCGCCGACGAGAAGGCGGCCGAGGAGCGTCGCCGCGAAGAGGAACGGCTGAAGCGCGAAGAGGAGAACAGACTTCAACGCGCGGACCGCCAGGCCCAACGCTTCGGCTTGAACGAGGCGCAAGAACGTCAGCTCGCGGACTTCTACCTGCTGTCGAAGACCAAGCTCGACGAGGTGCGCGACACGATGCGCGTGGCTCGTGAGAACGGCGCGATGGACGGCGAGCAACTCCGCACCGCGATGCGCGACGCGCGCGATTGGTCCACGCAGGAACTCGAGCGCCTGTTCGGGCCCGACACGGGACGACAGATCGCCGAATCCGAGATCGAGCGTTACCGCGGTGGCGGTTTCGGTGGCGGCGGTTCGGGTGGCGATGGTGGCGGCGGGAATCGCCCGGCGCGCCGCGAACAGAACGGCGCCGGCGGTCAGGGCGGGGGCGCGTCCGGCGGATGACCCGCTTTGCGCGCCGGGGCCTCTCCCGGTTGATGGGCTGGGCGACCGACCTCCGCGTGCCGCGCTTCTTGCGCGCGGCCGTCTACGGCGGATTCGCGCGCTACGCGGGTGCGGACCTCTCGGAGGTGCGCTTGGCGATCCGTGATTTCCCGAGCCTCGGCGCCTTCTTCGTGCGCGAGCTGAAACCAGGCTTACGCACCCTCGATCCGGATCCGGCGGCGCTGCTCTCACCGGTGGACGGCACGGTACAGGCCGTCTGCCCCATCGAGCGTGGCACGATCGTGCAGGCGAAAGGTCGCTCGTACTCCGTCGCCGAACTGTGCGGCGGCCTCGAAGCCGGTCTCGATCTCGAAGGCGGCGTCGCGTGGACGATCTACCTCTCGCCCCGCGATTATCACCGTATCCACATGCCGATCACCGCGCGCCTCACGGCCCTGCGATGGATCGACGGCGACCGTTTTTCGGTCGCACCGGGGGTCCTGGCTCGACGGCGCGTCCTGGACATCAACGAGCGCTGCGTGCTGCGCCTCGAGAGCGAGCAGGGCACGTTCCTACTCGTCCTCGTCGGCGCGATGAACGTCGGACGCATCCGCGTGTTGGGCGTCGAACCGAGCTATGCCACGGAACCCGTCCGCCCCGGATCGCGCTTCGAGCGTGGCCTCGAGATCGCGCGATTCGAGATGGGTTCGACGATCGTGCTCGTCGCGCCGCGGGGTGTGGCGAGCACGGCCGCGCACATCGCACAGGGAGTTCCCGTCCGACTCGGCTCGCGGATCGGCACGCTCACGCATCCCTGATGAGCCTCGCCGACCCCGACATCCGGCTCGCGCGGCTCTTCGCCGCTTGCGTGCTCGGCGACTGGAAGACGGTGCGTACCGAACGAGCGCGAGCGACGGGCAACGAGCCCGACCGCCGCTGGCGCGAGGCACTCCTCATGGTTCACGTGTTCGCCGGCGTCCCGCGCGCCGTCGAGTCCTACGGTGTGCTCGAGTCCGGCGGAGGACTGGGAATCCCGTCCAACGACGAACTCGAGGAGCCCACGACCGGCGGCGAGGAACTCTTCGAGCGGATCTATGCCGAATCGAAGGACGAAGTGCGCGCGCTTCTCCGACGCCATCATCCGCTCTTCGCGCGGCACGTCCTCGAGCACGCCTACGGGCGCGTGCTGTGCCGGCCTGGTCTGACCGCGGATCGACGCGAGATCCTGGCGTGCGCGGCGCTCGCGGTGCTCGGTCAGGATCGCCAGCTCGCGAGTCACGCGCGCGGGGCCGTGCGCTGCGGCGCAACGGCGACCGACGTCGCAGCCGTGATCGAAGCTGTCGCTGATCTGGCCCTCCCCGAGAGGATCGAAACGGCGCGCGAAGTCGTGCGGCGATTCGCGCGAGCCTGAGATCTCACGTCTCGACCGCCGCGAGGACCGTGGCTGGGAATGATCGCGGCCGCACCGGTATGGAGGCTCAGTCGTGCACGCGATCAGCGCACCGCGACTTCGATCGTCGCGCTGACGAGACGCAGTGGCTCGAACGACTTCACGGCGATCAACCGATCGCCGGGATCGTTCCTGGGCACGGGACGTTGCTCGACGACCGCACGCCGTCCGTCGATCTCGACCGTGGCGATGCCGCGCGCGCGCGTCACGACGATGCGGATTTCGAACCCGGGACCTCCGCGCGGTGGCGTGACCAGCGTTCCCTCGCCGGCGCGCGCCTTCGCCACGAGCTGCGCCGGATCGCCTGTATCCACCAGGAGGCGCGCCGGCTTCCCGACACTGCCTGCAGCGAGGACCACGTGGAAGCCGCAGACGGACACGACGAGCAGCTCGGGCCGCGCGTCGGACTTCGGTTGGAACCGCAGGCGCACATCCACCACTTCACCTTGGACCTGAGCCGGGTCGCGCAAGACGAGACTCGGGCCCGCGCGCGCGAGCAGGTCCTCGTCGGAGAGGGCATAACGCAGTGACACGACGCCCTGTCCCTCCCGGATCCAAGTCCCTCGGTCGAATCCACCGGGTTTCAGCGCATCGAAGTCGTAGTGCAGGCGCACGCGACCGCCGGCGAGCAATTGATAGGCGTTCGGTCGCAGCAAGTCCTCGAGCGACGGGAAAGAGGGCGTGACCTCCGCCAATCGTTCGTCGCGGAGGCGTCGAAGCTCCTGCACTTCCTCGGCGAGGAGCAGCGCGGAGTCCTCGCGCAGGATCCGCTCGATCCGCTTCGCGAGGCGCGCCGGATCGGCACCTTCGCGACCCTCACGCAACGCCACGTGATAGCGCGTGAGGACCGCGGCGCGTTCCTCGTCAGCCAACTCGCGTCGCTGGTCGAGCGCGGATTGGACACGGTGCTGCGCGTCGAGAACGAGGGGTTCATCCCGCGGGAGAGCTCCGGCGTCGAGCCCGTCGCGGGCTTCGCGCGTGCGACCCTCCCGCAACCGAAACAGCACGCTGAGGAGCCGATCATCCGGGGTGTTGGAGAGGCGCGCGAAGGACTCGATCAGCTCGCTGCCGACGACGACCGCGCCGTCCGGGCCGGCACCCGGGCGCAGCGCGAGAGTCGGAGACTTCCCGCCCTCGAGTACGAGTTCGAAACCGCGCACGAGCGGGTCCGACCCCGCGGAAAGCCGTCCCGAGAGCGTGATGCCGCCGAGCGTGAGCTCGATGCGCTCGCCATCGCGCGCGCGCACGCCCGACGCTGCGCGTTCGAGCAGGGTTTCGAGGAGTTGCGCCTCACGCGCACGCAATTCGTGATCGATGCGCGACGGTTGCCGCCAGGGCTCAGCCGCGGCGCGTTGCTGGAGTTCGGCCACATCGGAGTAGCGTCGCGCGCGCCAGGCAGGCTCCGACTCGGTTTCCATCTCGACGAATCCGCGCCGGGCGTCGTCGACTGCGAGCGTACGCGCGAGCTCGGTCAGCTCGCGCTCGGACTTGGCGATCTCTTCGTGCGCGAGCTGGAGCAATCCCGCCGGGAATTCCGCCGCGGAAAGTCGTCGGCGCTCGAGTTCCAGATCCCACTCGGTTCGCAACACGGAGGCGCCGTCCGAAAGTGTGCGGCCTTCCACGCCACCGCGCAGTGCGGTCGCCCGCGCGACGACCCACTCGCGCAGGTCCGCATCGATCACCGTCCAACGTGCATCGAGTTTGGACAACGTGGGCTCGATCGCTTCCTCTCGCAACCGAGACAGTTCGGTCTCGGCCACGCTATCCGGGATCCCCGCGCGCGGAATCGCCGAGTCCGCGGCCCAGGTGCGGATGCCCGTCGTCAGCAGTGCGCGCGCGGATCGCCAACGTCCGGCTTCGAGGTGCGCGCGCACCTCGGGTTCGATCCGCGTCCGCCACTCGAGCGCGAGTGCGGATCGGTAGCGCCCTTCGGTGGCGCGGCGTTCGGTGTCGAGTGCTGCTTGCAACTTCTCGAGCCAACTACGCAGCGACTCCTCGAGGTCCGGAGGCAATGCGGCGCCGCCCGTCGACGCAGCGAATTCCCGCCGGAATCCTTGCCCCACGAGAGCCAGAGCTTCCTCGAATCGCCGCTCACGAAGCAACGCGGAGAAGCGCGGATTCGACGCGGTCTGGAAGCGCTGGATCTCGGACGCGAGCCGCGCTTCGAGGTGAGCGCGCGCCGTCGCCGCTCTCTGTGCCCCAGGCGACTCCGGCGGCAGAGCGCGAACGAGCTGAACCGCGCGGGCGAGCGCTGGACCGATCTCGCCCGAAGGTCCTTCGGCTGCATCGAGGAGTCGATCCGTCGGATCGCTTTGCACGTTGGCGACCGGACCGAGTTCCGCGGGTCCGAGGGTCGAGTCCGGTCGCAACGCGAACCACGCTGTGATGCCGACGACCGATAGTGTCAGCGCGCCGATGGCGAGCCGACGCGTCCTCCGCGCCACGCTCTCGGCGACAGGTTCCAGCGCAGAGCGGCGCACGTTGGGCGCGCGCCGCTCACGAACGCGCTCCAGGTCCGCCACGAGTTCCGCAGGCGTCACGTAGCGCAACGCACGATCACGGGCGAGGCACTTGCGCAGGATCAGCGCGAATCCCGTCGAAATCTGCGGCGCGAGTGTCGCGGGATCCGGCACCGGCTCGTAGAGCACGGATGACAGGATCTCGGCCACGCTCGTCCCCGAGAACGGCGGGCGCCCACACACGGCGTGATAGATCGTCGCGCCGAGCGACCACAGATCACTCTGCGAGTCCGCTTGACTCGGATCGCGCGCCTGTTCGGGGCTGATGTAATGCGGCGTTCCCAGCGTCGCGCCGTCCTTCGTCACGAGCGGATCGTCTTCACCGAATGCCAGTCCGAGGTCGACGAGCAGCGCTCGGCCGCCGCGTTCGAGCAGGATGTTCGCGGGTTTCACGTCGCGGTGGACGACGCCGCGCTCGAATGCGTGTTGCAGGGCTTCCGCGATCGGGATCGCGATCCGGAGTGCCTCGCGCTCGGAAATCGCGCCGGCTTGCAGCCGCTCCTGCAGCGAGACGCCGTCGACGAGTTCCATCGCGTACCACCAACGCCCGTCGATCTCGCCCATGTCGATCGCGGAGATGATGTGCGGGTGCGCGAGTCGCGCCGTC
>Ga0163149_10001752_pt1 | contig 27378 bp, 32 predicted proteins | sample OliLakLV19MP5G1_FD_148604 | JGI IMG/M metagenome (GOLD analysis project Ga0163149, IMG submission 148604) | Freshwater microbial mat bacterial communities from Lake Vanda, McMurdo Dry Valleys, Antarctica - Oligotrophic Lake LV.19.MP5.G1 | ecosystem: Environmental > Aquatic > Freshwater > Lake >... | reverse complement strand
CTGACTCTTCAATTTTGCCCGCACTAAACTGCCCTACGGCTTCAAATGCACTAACTATGGTCAAGTCTTTGCCGTTATAGTGTCCTGGCTTGATCGTGCCACCGTAGACAAAAATGGCAGGAATATTCAATCGCGCAAACGCAATCATCGCGCCTGGCATATTCTTATCACAACCGCCGATCGCTATAACGCCATCAAAGCTCTGACCGTTACATACAGTCTGGATCGAATCGGCAATTACTTCACGCGAGACGAGGGAATATTTCATCCCTTCGGTTCCCATTGAGATGCCATCGCTGATTGTAATTGTGCCAAACATCTGCGGCATTGCCCCTGCTACTTTCAATTCAGCGAATGCTCTTAGGGCTAAATCGTTAATCCCAACGTTACAAGGGGTAATGTTGCTGTAACCATTCGCCAGACCGACAATTGGCTTGTTAAAGTCCTCATCCGTAAAACCCACGGCACGTAACATGGCACGGTTAGGAGATCTCGCTACTCCTTGGGTAACGGCTTTACTTCTGCGGTTATTGGACATGGTGTTCTCTTCTTAACTAAAATTGGCTAAAAATATCGCTGGTTATTTATCATACTAAAATGGGGAAGTATTACGCACGATTGAGCCTCAAGACCTTACTTTTTCGTTGTGAAAATTTGGACTGATGCAAAATCTGAGTTAAAGTGAATCGGAGTTAAATAGACTTTATGAGAATTAATGGGAAAGAAGAACCAGATAAAATCGATCGAATCGCTTGCTAAACGTATTGCTGAGCATCTAGAAAAAATTCGACTTGAGTTAGAAAAAAATTTCCCAGATCAAGGGTTAGTTGAGCATTGGAAAACAGAAATTAGAGCTTTTGAAAAGGGAATCCAACAAGCAAATAAAAGACTAGGGAGATAATCATGAAAGTTGCTGAATTACCGATTTATAGCCAAGTACAAGCATATCGTCCTGTAGCTATTCAAAATAAAACCCTGATTACGCTCGTTGCCGAACTTGGGGCTGAGTGTCAAAATGTACTGACTTTGATCCATCAGCTTCAACTAGCAAGTCTCAGCCCAGATCAACAGATCGATGTCTTAGCCGAATTGACATCAGCCGTCATTCATCTGCAAGCCCACTGTGGAGAAGACTTCCAAGAACTAATTGCTGATGAGCTAGAGAGCGTTCCGAGTCATGATGACGCGATCGACGCAACATAAAGCCCACAATGTCCGAAGATTGAGATTAGAAGTTGAGGGTGATATTTGGGTGACAGTGGTTTCTCCAGACTTGAGCGATAGAAATCACTATGACGGATATCAGATGAAGATGCTGGACAGTGAGAGTGGCTAGACGGTATTAGAGACCTAGCCAACTGAGTAACCTGCTGCTGTAATTGCGGTTTTGATCGCTGCTTCAGGCTGGAGAGTTGTAATCTTGACGAGTTTGGTTGTGGGGTCGGCTACGACTTTGGCGTTGGGGTCAATGTTGGTAACTGCTGAAGCGATCGCTTCAGCACAGGCAGAACAAGCCATATCAGATACTTTTAGTTCAATTGTCATGTTAAAAAAACTACATTTATATTCGTTAATGTAGCTCAGAAATCAGTAATATGCGATTCTTGATCGATTAGAACCGTGCAGTCAGAAGTAGGAGAGCTAATGCATAAAAGCCGAAATCCTGCTTCGCGTTGACCTTTGTTAAAAAACAGATCGGGGTTGCCACCAGATTCTTGAGCATCGCCCTCAGTTACTCTGCCAGTGCAGGTTGAGCAGGTGCCAGCCCGACAGCTAAAGGGTAAGCTTATCCCTTCTTCTTCGGCAGCTTCAAGAATGAAGTCATCCTCGTCAACTTCTATAGTCTCGTCTAGATCTTTTGCTTCACTAATTAAGCGGACTTTGTAAACTGCCATGGGAGGTAGCCTCTTTACTCTAGTTAGTATATTGTGGGGCAAATCTAGACGAAATCGTACTTATCGATACATTTATTCGCATTTTGATTCACACTTTTTAGGGAGCAAACCAATCTTAGCCTTTACGAGATATAGCTTCTAAAGCTAATACCCGCAGATTTAGATCGACTGTAAACTCAAGTCGATCGAGTCCCGCAATGGTGGCTTTACCTTCTGGCGGGCTCCGAAAATAATGGGGAGTCATGGCGAATAAGTCCTGAACTGCACCAGATTGAGATACCTGTGATTTAAACGTGAGATTTCGTCGATCGATCAGTTGAAAGCCTTGGGTTCGATCCGATTCGATCGACTGTAATTCTCTTTGTCTCAACTCAGGATAGATCAGTTGACGCATCTCGATCAGGTGATCTGGGGCAGGATCGACTAGGATGATTTTGCCCCAAGGCTTCAAAATCGTGCGGAAGATCTCAAAACTGGGGAATCCGAACGCACAAATGATCAGGTCGATCGATCCAAGTGCAAATGGTGGACGACGGTTGCTACCGACAATCCAAGTGATTCGATCGCTACGTTTAGCGGCTGACTGAATCGCCCATTTTGAGATATCCAATCCAATCAACGCGACTTCGATCGGAGATATCCATTGCTCTGATAATTGCAATAGTCGATCGAGATAATATCCTTCGCCACAGCCAGCATCAAGTATGGTAACCCGTGGCGAGGGCATACTTGATAAGTGTTCGGCGGCTAAATTTGCGATCGAAGTTGCAATCGGCTCATAGCAACCAGTGTCGAGCAATCGTCTACGGGCTGCGACCATCTCTTTCGTATCACCAGGATCGCGTGATGCCTTATGTTGGACGACGAGTAAGTTGAGATATCCCTGTCGAGCAATATCAAAATTATGCCCTCGATCGCAGATCAAACTATGGGCTTGGCGGGTGAGATGGTTGCCATCAATCGGACAGACTAGATTATTCGCGGTGATCGCTCTCATCAGAAATCTACTTAAATCCACTTAAATCCACTTAGGCGTGTTGATATTGACTGAGTAAGACTTGTCGCAGCTTGAGTTCGATTTCATCCAAAGGCGCATGGGATACATCCTTCCCTGTCCACAACCTAAACGCTTCAACGCCGTGATAGATCAGCATCCATAGTCCCGAACAAACAGGCGCGCCTGCTTTGGCGACAAGATCGAGCATTAGAGTTGTATGAGGATTAAAAATTGCGTCAAACACAAACAAATCACTCAGATCTCTGACTTGCACTAGTCGATCGATTAGTGCGGCTGAGATTAAGGACTGGTCGGTTTCGGGATACATACCAATTGGCGAAGAATTGACCAGAAAATTCGCCGTTTCCAGATGTTCAAATAAACTACTTTGATCGAGTGTCGCAAATTTCACGATCTTTTTGTCAGGATGCTGGAAATCATCGGCGAGCTTTGCCATCTCAGCTTGGTCGATTCCCAAGATCGTAATATTGTCGGTGCGTTGGTAAAGTTCATAAACGATCGCGCGAGCTGCCCCACCTGAACCCAAAACCACAACCCGATCGAGCGGTGTGACTGGACGGAGATAAGTTTCGATCGATCGATAAGCCCCAATCCCATCTGTGTTATAACCGATCGATCCATGCTCGTTAATCGTGATTGTATTCACCGCCCCAATTGCCAGCGATCGATTGTCTTGTCGATCGAGGTGCTGAGCAATCGCCAGTTTATAGGGGATAGTGATGTTGATGCCTATACAGCCAATTCGGCGCAAACTCTGCAAATAATCACCAAGATCGGCTTCAGTTGGCACATTGAGTTTGATGTGAGTATATTCTAGCCCCACAAAGTTAGCGAACTCAGAATATAAATATGTCGATACGCTATGTTCGACAGGATTTCCCAGCAGGGCAGTAAATAGCATTAACAATCTTCCTCAAAATTCATCGCACAAGCGTCACAGTTAGAAAAGTTAAGCATCCTTCTTCCAATCTGCAAATATCTTTTTAATATCCACGATCGCAGTATCGGCTGCTTGATCTGGGGTCACATTATCTTTGACAATACTTACGATTACTTTACCCCAAATATTTTGAGACAAGATATCGCTATAAGCAGGATTGTAAACAAAGGCAAAGGGTCTAGTTATACCCAGTGCTTGCTTCATCCCTGCGGAAATATGTGGGTCAGATGGATTGTTCCAAAATGGATCTTGAAACAGCTTCGTCATCACTGGCAAGAAGCGACCTTTGTTCGCACCTTTGAGAAACTCATTTAAGTTTTCAGGTTGAATAAAGAATTTTAGGAGGCTCTTAGCAGCTGTTTTATTAACGGCTGAGTCAAACATCACCATTTGCTTAAAGCTAGCGATCGAAGGCATCTTTTGATTATTTGGCTTGTCAGGATATTTAAGTGTGCCAATCTTATTCAAATAAGCATCTGTAGAAACCCTGTTATAAGCATTGTTCTCAAATTTTTGGGTCAAGGGAATCGACAGAGAAGCATTTGGAGTCATAATCACTTCTCGTGAGAGAAAGCTATTATTATTGCCCGAATCAGTCCATTCGGTTGAGTTTGGCGGTACGTAACCACCCTTGAAGGTTTTGGTAAACTCAGTTAAAGCCGTAACGAGTTTGATCCGAAATGCGGGATCGTCAATTAAAAGGTTTCCATCTTGATCGACTAACTTGGCATCGTAAGCTTCCAAGACATGTTCAAACTGCCAAAATGTATCGGTAGCAAGCGGAGACATATCCAAACCAGTAGCATACAATTCTGTTCTCCCCTTCGCCCGCAAGATCGTTTGAGCTTTCTCCCAGAATCCCCAGAAACCATTCCAGTCCGTTGGAATCGCGGCATCAGTTAAACCCGCCGCAGTCAGCATGTCTCGCCAATAGCTAATATGCAATAGCTGTTGCGCGATCGGCACTGCATAGTAGCTGCGTTTTTTTGAGGTGTTGTTCCAGTAATACGCTGACTCCAAAGCCAAAGGAGTGTAATCTTGCTTAATCGGCTCCAAGATATCCGACACGTCTGCTAAAACGTTCTCCCATGCCAGTTTCGGGAATAAGGTCAGATCGCCAGAAGGATTGTACAAAATGTCTGGCGTAGTGCCGTCAGCAATCGCTTTTTGAAGTTCCGATTTGACACCCGAATCCGCAATCAAAGTCAGATTTGCTGTAAAACCACTTTGCTTTTCCCATTTCCTCACCAATGCCGCAGGTACGTTATTTTCCTCAGGCAAGAAACCCTGATTAAACCAAATAGTGACATCAGCTTTGCTTTTCTGTTGAGCGGTGTTCGCAGGCTTGGAATTGAGATTAGTAAAAGATGAATCATTACTACAGGTAACTAATCCAAAAGAGATAAAAAAGCAGAGCAAGATCACTAATAATCGGCGAGTCATAAATTTGGCCTAGTTGTACTTACGGGTGATTGAGAAAGATCTAGACGTTATGATCCAAACAGAATTATCCATAGTGGGATCGTGAACAGAATCCCCACGCTGCCAAGTGCCACTGTTGTGACCGCCAAATCTCGATCGAGGCTATAAGCTTCGGCAAAAAGTGTGGTACTAAAGGCGGGTGGCATCCCCATCATCAGAACCATCAGCAGTCTAGGCGCACCTGAAAGACCAAAGAACATCAATCCAGTGCCAACTACCAATGGTGTAAATAGCATTTTAATCGACAAACATGTCAGTCCTTGTTGAAGATTTCGCAATGAAGTTAGTTTACTTAACTGCAACCCAATCATAATCAGGAATAGCGTGATCACTACCCAAGCTCCATTCTGCAATACCTCGTCAACTTGAGGCGGCAAGACGATCGGTCGCAGCAAAACCCCAGCGATAAAAGCCCAAAGTGCGGGATTTCGCAAAATTGCCTTGACAGGAGTTTTCCAGTCCTTGACTTGTTGGGCTGTACCAAAATGCGCCGCGATTGCAACCCCCAGAATATTAACAGCGACAGTTGTACCGATCAGATCGAAGAAAAGTGCCCAGCCAAAATACTCAGCCCCAACTGTAGACAGAATGATTGGGTAGCCGAGAAAGGCGGTATTTCCCATCATCATTGCTAAGAAAAAGCTGCCCTGAGTTGGCTTACTCCAAGAGGTTTCGGCTGGGGCACGATCTTCTTTATTTACAGCTTTCTGCTTAGGATCTTTGGAGATCGCCATCGACTCCACCCCATAGGTTGTAGCCTTAATTCTTTCATCAGTTACCCCCAAGTCGATCCAGACCCAGGCAAATGCTGCTCCTACTAAAATTGCCACCCAAGCAACGACTGGAGAAATGGCGATTTGACCCGACAGATTTGTCTTACGAATGAACGCGATGATGCTAAGTGGCGTACCAAACGTAAACAAGAATCTCCCAAGATATGTCGAAGTTTGCGTGGGCAAGAGGCGACCGAGAATAAATCCCGTCAGAACCCAGCCAATTAAGCGAGCGTAGAGACTTATAAGCGGACTTTCAACGCTGAACATAATCTTGTGGCGATCTTATGGCTAAAAAATCAAAGTTTAACTTAGCGCAACTGTTAGATCTATATCAACCCATTTTGTCCTGAAGCCTTACGTTTAAAAGCAATGCTCTTGGTGTAAATGTAAGTTTATAGAATTGTTACAAATAAGTTTCTTAATTTTAGCGGGTTTTTAGGGAATAAGTCTGTAACAGTTTAATCATGTAGGTTAAATGTTCGGTCATTTGCTCGTCTGCAATTGGTAGCATTTGTTCGCGATCGGAGATCGATAGATCGAGATTTGAATCAGTGGGAGCAGATATCAGCTTTGCCTTGGCGGTGAAGAGATCGTATAGATAGATCGCTCTATGGTGTTTTTCGATCGAAGGAAATTTTTGAATATCTTGATCGAGAAAATGATACTCACAGTCGATCGCACTCAAATTAGTAATATCCAAATCAATCCTAAATAAGCACAAGACATTAATATCTCTTTTGCTATTGATGTGAAAGTCAAGCTTGAGCGGATGGGATTTACCCTGATATTTGAGCTGAATTTGTCGATCGGAGTACTCAATCTGACGCAGTGGCAGATCGGTATATGCATATTTGTGCAGATTGAATTTTGATTCGAGGTCTTGATATATTTGCCCGATCGAATCTTGAAACTTCGGGTAAATCGGATAATAAAGTCGATCGCCTGAGATCAAAACCAATTCCTCGAACAGTTCGCGCACCAGTAAACTCGGATCGAGGATTTCCGCACGAGTATCGGCTCTGCCAGTAAATAAAGAGAACTTGCCAGGATTTACTTTCGCCCAGTCACTCCTTTTTACCAAGGGCAAATAGCGATCGTTAATCAAATAAGTGCCGCCACCAGATACCCAAAAATAAGACTTAAGCTCAGATTCATGACTAGATGCTTGATTAAAGGCTCGATCGTCAGATATTGTTTGTGTCCAATCGACTCGATCGAGGTCGATCGATATTTTTTTTGGATCGATTTCGGGTTCAATGTGAATGGACTGACCGAGAATTAATTTTACAAGTTGGTAATGAGCGACTGGTTGAGCCTGAATTTGAGTTAATGGTGACGAAGTTAGCACTAGATATCCTCCTTTGTTCTCGCTGTCATATAGCCCATCGTGGCATAGTAGACATTTTTATATAGCTCAACCTCTCTCTGGTCGAACATATTCCAACCATCAAAAAATAAAGGAGCAGGATTCATCAAAGCGATCGCCTTAGCAAGATCGAATCTGCTATTGAGGTTGTGATTATTCATGATCAGCACAACATCTGCACTATAAAAACCAGCAATGATGTTGACAACCGCATGGCAGCCAGTTGCTTCGATATCTCGATCCGAGACCACAAAGTCCTTAACATAGATATTCTCAACAACGGGTAAAATCTCTACTAGCTTAAGTGACATCGATTCGCGGATATCAGAAGTTTCAGGTAATCCTTTAAATGCCATACCAATTAAAAAGATTTTGATCTGCTTAATATCTTTGTCAACAACGTCACAATATTTTTTGATTCGATCGTAGACATAGACATGACCATTGGCATTAATTTTGCGGCTAGCTTCCCCTAGAATTGGCTTATATCCGCCTGCCACCGCAGTACTGGTATAAAGAAAAGGATCTTTGGATAAGCAGATGCCGCCCACCCCAGGACTAGGACGAGGGATGGGATTTCTGGGATACCTCTCATTTGATGCTTCAATTAGCTTGAAAGCATTGATATTTAGCCCATCACAGATATTTGCAACTTCATTCGCAAATGAGAAGACGAGATCGCGGTAGGTATTATTGATCAATTTAACCATTTCAGCCGCTTCGAGCGACTCAACTTCGACAATCTTGTCAGTCAGCTTACTGAACAATTTTGCGGTCAAATCCACACTTGCTTGATTGTAGCCACCAACAATCTGAGGTAAAGAACGTAACTCCTGTAAAGCTTGACCTTCAACTGTGCGCTCTGGAGCAAATGCCAAGAAAAAATCTTCGCCAATAGTCAAGCCACTCTGCGCCAAAATCGGCATCACGACTTTTCGCATTGTGCCCACAGGCAGCGTCGATCGAAAAATGATTAAATTATCTTTTCTCAGCCTTTGGGCAATGCTTGCGGATACTTCGCGAATGTATTTTAGATCGGGCTGACTATCTGCGCCAATTGGTGTGCCGACGCAGACAATGTGAATATCAATATCTGAATCGGAGTAGTTGGTGGTAAATTCGATCGGATTAGACTCTGCCAAGGAACTGAGAAGCTGCTCTAAGCCATTTTCAAAGAAGTGGGGCTGGCCTTTTTGCAGTCGATCGATTACTGATGGATTGGGGTCGATCCCAACAACTATTAAGCCGCTCTCAGCCAGCGTCGATGCTAGCGTCAAGCCGACAAATCCTAGTCCATAAACTCCAATCAACTTACCATCAATTTGATTGTCGATAATGTCTGACATCAAGATCAGATCGGAAAATTTTTGCTCGTCATCAACTAATATCACTTCGTTATATCTCCGAGAATGAAAACTATGCAGCTTGATCTGCCTGACAATTCTTTGATACATCTGTTGTTTAGACAGCCTGAAATTTAACGTAAATGGGGAGAAATTGATCACCTTTTCAATCTCATGGTCGATTTCAAGCCCGTTACAAATACCCTGCCTGATGTCTCCATCTGTGACTACTCCCACAACTCTAGATTCATCATCTATAACTACAGCAATGCCTGCAATGTAATTATTCTGCTCGCAACTATTCATTAATTGAACAGCATCTTTGATTTTGGTATTGCGCTTAATTAGAGTAGTGAATTTTGACATTAAATTAATTCCCCTAAAACATCTAAAGAGTTAACTCTACAAACACCAGAATTATGAATAAATCTGTTTTCTCTGTCTACAAGTATGCAGTCGATTTTAGCTTGAGAACTGAGATCGCGATCGGCTAAATCATCGCCAATCACGAGGATGGAATCTGAGCTACAACCAAACCTTTTGGCAATAAAACTCAAGTGCTCGATGCCTTTAGCAAAGCCATCAGAGCTACCCAAAACATCAGACATAGAACTGAGATAAAAACTGCTCAATCTCTGGTTAACCAGAAAATCTAGTTCTGCTTGGGGAGTAGAAGACGAAATACACAATTTTTTCGCTTGCTTAATCAGGTGAGCCAAAAGTACTTCAGCATCAGGGAAAAGTGATGCTTGGATCAGTCTTTTTTTGTTGGCAACCGAGAGCTGCGAACTAAACTCAGCGTAGCTAATCAGTTCGGGATTGACATGATATTCAACCCAAATTTTCGCCAAAATCGCCTTAAAAATCTCTTTCCTTGGACTTCCAGATAACTGTCGGTACCATGCTTGGATTTTTGACTCGATCGAAGATTCTAGGGCTGTCGATCGATCGACAATCATTTCTGCCAATACCATTTGCGCTAAAGTATGGGAGAAATTTTCCAATTTAATTAGCATCGAGTCGAAGATTGTGCCATCCCAATCAAATACGAATACTTCTTTTTTTTGGAAATCGATCGATTCCACAAATAACCCTTGTGAGGTATCTTTCATGCTATGAAATATTTGCTAATTGAGAGATCTACTTGGGTAAGCTTATGTTAGGTAAACTTATGTTAAGAAATAGATCGCGACCCTAATTTAGCTATATTAACTCTCTTCAAGCATTATATGGCTAGGCTATTTGCCTTAGATTCTATGAATGTTTCGAGGGTTAATTTATGCTGATCGCTTGACTAATAGCTTGCTCGATATTAATCCGATATTGATAACTTGCTCGATCTTAAAACCTTGTAACAATCTCAGCATATCAAGTCATGTGGCTAAATCAAAGTATGCAGTTATACTAAAGCGCATTTTTTCAAAAAATTTGGCGTAATTGAGCCAAATCAATCCCCGTTTGGATCGACTTGTTCGTTTAGCAGGATGTCCAGAATTCGTCTATTCTCTGTCTGCATCCCTCTTATGTCCGACTGCTGCTGAGCAATAATGCCAAGAAGCTGGTTACGCTCTCTAGAAAGTTCACCCTGTTCCTCTTGCAATATAGCTTGATTTGCTCTGAGTTCTGAGAAGAGCTTCATTGTGTTCGTTTGCTGAATTTTTGCCTCCTCAGAAGCATCGGTTAATCTGGCGATCGATTCCGACATATTAGTAATCGAACCCGACATAATGCCGATCGATTCCAACATATTAGTGATCGATCGATCGACAAAATCACCAAATCGGTCTAGCCGCTCATCAGTCCATCTTTCTCTGGGTGTACTTGTCATTGCATTTTATTTTTAATATATGCGATCGCTCTCTTATCGTAGTAATAAAAAAGCGGGCATGTATACCCGCTTAGCAATTTACCAGTGAGAAGGCTAGAACCATTCTGTGTGAGTGAACTCGCCACGCGGTTTGTCTACACGCTCGTAAGTGTGTGCCCCAAAATAGTCGCGTTGGGCTTGAGTCAGGTTTTGTGGCAATCGATCGCGGCGGTAGCTATCGAAATAGTCTAGCGAGGAACTAAAAGCAGGGATTGGAATGCCGAGTTTTGCCGCAGACTGAACGACCAGTCGCCATGAGGACTCTTTAGAGAGAATCGTTTGCTTGAAGTCATGATCGACTAGCAAGTTTGGTAACTCGGCATTGCGGCGGTAGGCATTTTTGATCTTATCCAAAAATCCAGCCCGAATAATACAGCCACCTTTCCAGATCCGCGCGATTTCGCCCAAGTCTAAGCCATAGCTATATTCTTTTGAGGCTTTGCCCAACAGTGCCATGCCCTGAGCATAGGAGCAGATTTTGGAGCAGTAGAGCGCATCACGCACAGCATTAATAAATTCTTGTCGATCGCCTTCATATTTGCCATTGGTATAGCTAATCAGAACTTGAGATGCCGCGACACGTTCTTCTTTGTACGAAGACATCACCCGTGCCGTCACTGCCGAGATCATCGTCGGGATTGCCACCCCCAAGTCAAAAGCACTTTCGACTGTCCATTTGCCAGTCCCTTTTTGTCCTGCGGCATCAAGAATTTTTTCTACTAAAGGCGTGCCATCATCATCTAACTTCGTGAATATATTTGCCGTAATCTCGATCAAAAATGACTCTAGCTCGGTGGTATTCCAAGCTGTAAAGGTCTCGTGTAGTTCGGCTCCATTCATCCCTAAGCCAGTTTTGAGTAGGTCATAGGCTTCGGCAATCAACTGCATGTCGCCGTATTCGATCCCGTTGTGTACCATTTTGACGTAGTGACCAGCACTACCCGAACCGATATAGGTAACGCATGGCCCATCATCGACTTGAGCCGCAATTTTGGTGACAATCGACTCAATTTCTGCATAGGCAGTTCTCTGACCACCTGGCATCAGACTCGGCCCATTTAAGGCCCCTTCTTCACCACCACTTACGCCCATACCGATAAATTGCAGATCAGCTTTTTCTAGTTCAATGGTGCGGCGGTCGGTGTCAGGGAAGTGGGAATTTCCGCCATCGATAATAATGTCTCCAGGCTCTAGAAGAGTCTTGAGTTCACTAATCACGGCATCAACAGGAATACCTGCTTTGACCATAATCATTACTTTGCGGGGACGTTCAAGCGCAGCAACTAATTCGGGGAGCGTGAAGGCCGCTTTAAAGTTTTTGCCAGCCGCACGAGTCGCCATGAATTTATCCGTTACAGCACGGGTGCGGTTGTAAACGGCAATGGGGAAACCATTACGCTCAATATTCAATGCTAGGTTTTCACCCATGACCGCAAGACCGATCAGACCGAAGCTTTGTTTTGTGTCCGACATAAGCGCAGATTGAATTCTTCTTGAAGTTCTCAACTAGATTAACCTGTGTCAATTTGATCCCCTCACAGCACAAGCATTTAATTAAGATTTCGTTATAATAATTTCGACAAAAGTTATATCGAACCTCGAGCAGAATGTGATAGTTTCATATAAAAATATTAAGCATAAACAATGAACGGCACTATGTCTGTGATCGCTGCTTTAAGCATATTAATGACTCCAGCTAGTTATGCGAATCTAACTACAGAGAATCTTGCTATTACAGAGCCTAAATCGGGTGAACTAATCGCTCAAGCTAGGGTTTTTCGATTGGGTGACTTACTGGTAGAACTAGAAACAAACATCAAATGGTCAGCCGTCGAACAAAAATGGAGCAACCGACGTGAAGGCTGGATTCAAGAGGTGCGATCTGCATCTGACTCGGCTGGCGTAGCGGAATTGCTGGCTGAACTGGAAAGCAATATCAAGTGGGAAGCGGTAGATAAAAGATGGAGATCGAGACGCGACAGTTGGGTGCAAGACTGTGAATCAGCAAAAAGTCCAAGACGACTGGCAAAGCTACTTGCAGAGCTAGAAACCAATATCAAGTGGGAAGCGGTTGAGAACAAATGGAGATCGAGACGAGATCGCTGGATTGAGGCTGTGAGCCGAGAGTAATTTGGGCGGGTTAAAATTATATATCTACCCGAATCGATCGAATCTAGTTTTACGCAGGAATCCGCTTACTCACTCTATGACTACTGAAGCTTTGACGATCTCCGATTCTGAAAATAGCATCCAAACTTCAGCAATCTATGCCGACAAGTTGACTAAAACCTATCGGACTGGTTTTTGGATGAATCAAAAAGTCAGTTCATTAATCGATTGTTCGTTGACTGTGCCGCGTGGTCAGACATTCGGCTTGCTCGGCCCAAATGGTGCGGGGAAAACAACATTATTCAAACTGCTGCTGGGAATAGTGCAGCCTTCATCTGGGACGGGCAAGTTACTGGGAGTGAACTTAGGCGATCGAAGTATTAAGCAACGGATCGGCTATTTACCTGAAAACGCTTATTTCTACGACTACCTCACAGGTTGGGAATTTCTCGAATTTATCGGCGGCATATTTGGGATTCCGCCATCGATTCGACGGCAACGGATTGCAGAATTATTAGATTTAGTTGGTTTATCGCAATCAGCCGCCCGCAAAAAGCAAATTCGGCAATATTCCAAGGGCATGACGCAACGAGTGGGTTTAGCACAGGCTTTGCTGAATGAGCCAGAATTAGTTTTTCTGGATGAACCAATGTCAGGACTCGATCCTGTCGGTCGATACCAGATTCGCGAAATCATTCTGATGCTGAAAAAGCAGGGTAAAACGGTGTTTTTTAACACCCATATTTTGTCGGATGTCGAGATTATTTGCGATCGAATTGGGATTCTAAATAAGGGTGAGTTGATTTGTTCTGGCTCCCTAGATGAACTTTTAGGTACAAGCCAAACTTTTCAGGTGAGAGGACATGGTGGTACGGTCGAGCAATTGGAAAAATGGCTGAAACCTCTGGAATTTCAAGGTGGAAGCTGGCATGGTCAGCTAGAAGACGACTCAAGTAAGTTCCTCTCATTTTTGAGCGAAATTGGGGCTAGTCTCACTGACATGAATTTGTCAAGACAAACGCTCGAAGAATTTTTTATCGACCAAATCCGTGGACGAGGCAGTAATTATTGACAATCGATCGTCACAGTGAAGGTCGTTCCCACGTCAACTTGACTCTCTACGGTAATTTGTCCACCGTGAATGTCCACAGCCCGTTTGCAGATCGCTAATCCCAAGCCACTCCCAGCAATTTTTTTGGTATTAGTGGCACGCTGGAACAGATCGAACATCGTATCTAGCTCGTTTGCGGGAATGCCGATTCCCCGATCGCTGACGCGGAAAGTCACACATGATGTCGTGGCTGTTGATTCTTGAGGCTCGCAGGTCACTTCCAAGTGAATCTTCCCACCGTGTGGAGAATACTTCACCGCATTTGAGAGGAGATTTGAGAGGATATGTTGCAGCAGTTTGGGATCGAGACGTGCTTCTTGACATCCATGAAAGTCAAACACTAGAACTGGTTGCTCGACATCGGGAGACGTTTGAATTTGGCGATCGCTGGTTTCTTCTATGAGATCGCGACAAAAACTTTCGAGATTTAACAGCGTAGGATTACACTTCAGGTTGCCAATTTCAAGTTTTCCTAAAGTGAGAATGTCTTCCAACATACTTGTCATCTTTGCGACTGACTGCCTAATTTTCTCTAGTCGTTGAAGCTTTTTCTCACTTGAGATGTCATTTCGTCCGAGAAATTCGGCGGAAAATAAAATATTAGTCAAGGGAGTTCGCACCTCATGGGATAGCATTGCCATGAACTGAGACTTGAGCGCGCTAGTTGCCATCTCTTGTGCTAAAGCTTGCTGGATCGCATTTCTTTCTACAGTCAGGGTTTCAGCTTTGCGTCGATCGCTGATATCCGAGATCACTAACACCACACCGTCGATGGCTTCTGGGGTTTTGCTTAGAGGAGATGCGCTATCACCCACTGGTTTCTTCAAACCGACTTTATCCACTAGAACCGTAGAACTACACAAATAAGCAACCTGTCCCGATCGAAGTACCACAGAAACAGGGTTCTCTACGCTTTCTCCACTCTGTTCATGCTCGAATTGAATTAGCGAGGTGATTTCCTGTCCCAGAGCCTCGGCTTTGTTCCAACCTGTTAGTTTTTCGGCGGCTGGATTCATATATGTGACTTTTGTGATGCTATCCGTCGCAATTATGGCATCACTGGTCGATCGTAAGATGGCCGAGAGGAAGGCTTCGCTTTCTGCGAGTTGTTGCTCCATCTTGTGTTTGTAGAGGGCGGTTTCAAGTGCAACCCGCAAGTCTCTTTCGTTAAAAGGTTTTACCAGATAACCAAATGGTTCTGTATTTTTTGCCCGCTCTAAAGTCGCGTCATCAGTATGAGCTGTGATGAAAATTACTGGTAGTTGAAATTCTTGTCGTAAAGTCGCAGCTAGGGATACACCATCTGATTTCGAGCCTTTCAGCACAATATCTACTAACACGATGTCTGGCTTCTGATCTCGAACGCTTGCGAGGGCGGCAACATCTGATGTAGCTATGCCTGTGACAATATAGCCCAAAAGTGCTAATTCTTCGGAGATTACTCTAGAGACGATCCATTCATCTTCAACTATCAGAACTTTTGTTGATTGCATCCACTACCTCTTCTAAGTTGCTGAATCTAGTTTCTTACAAATCTCGATCTTGAGATTGTTTGCTAAATTCAACTCTGAACCTCATTCCCCCATCATTATCAGCTACTACCACAGTACCATTGAGTTGTTGGGTGACCAGAGAGTGAACCAACTGTAAACCTAGTCCCTGTGAATTTGCAAGATCGATTAGTTCTGTGACTCCAACACCATTATCACTGACAATTAACACAAAATTGTCGGGACTGGGCGATTGAAATTCAATGCAAATTTCACCACTCATCCGATCGGGAAAGGCGTACTTATATGCGTTCGATACTAACTCGTTGACAACCAGCCCACAATAAATCGCGGTGTCGATATCCAGATGAATCGGCGGGGCTTGAATATTTAGGGATATGGTTTTTGAATCTATCATGTAGGAGGTTTCCAGATTCCTGACTAGGCTAAAAAGATAGGCAACAAAATCAATATTTTCTAAATCACTAATGCGATATAGCTTTTCATGAATCAGTGCCATAGACTGAATTCGATCGCGGCTGCTCTGGAGAATTGCTTGCATTTTTTTGTCACTTACCTGATGAGTTTGAAGGTAAAGTAGTCCTGAAACAATCTGCAAATTATTTTTGACGCGGTGGTGAATCTCTTTTAGGAGCGTGGCTTCACGAAGAAAGGCTTTTCGGAGTTCTGCTTCAGCAAGTTTACTATTGGTGATATCGGCTGCCACGCAACTAATTCCCACGATCGAGCCAATCCGATCGATCGTCGGTTCGATCGTCAAGTCGAAGTATTGCATTTCTGCATTCAAGGTGAGGCTTACTTCTTCGCGGATTCCTTTACCCTTGTCAAGCACCTGCTGTTTGAGCATTGTCAATTTCTGCGCTTCTTCCAATGGCAGGATTTCTAAATCGCTTTTCCCCAAAACTTGGCTGGCATCAAAACCTAGGGCGGGATTATACACCCATGTATATCGCAGATCGCTGTCCTGCGTAAACACAGTAATGGGTGAGTTTTTTAAAGCAATGTTAAAACGCTCCTCTGCTTGCTTACGATCTGCTACTTCTTTTTCTAATTCTGTATTCACCATAGAGATTTTGAGCGTGCGTTCTCGAACTCGGTCTTCCAGTTCGGCATTCAGTTCACGGATTTCTGCTTCGGCGCGTCTACGTTCGGCAATTTCTACTTCTAGCAAATGATTGGCAGCCTCTAATTGTCTAGGGCTAGGCAAAGCCAGTGCTTGTGGTATAAGCGGAATGAGGCGAATCGCTGTGTAGACCGATACAATGGCAGTAACCATTTTTAACGCACCAGACACCCAGTAGATCGGTAACCACAGCGTCAATATTGCCAGAAAATGGGTAGTACCGCAAAGGATGATGAAGATACTGAATAGCTGAAACATCCACTCAAAAGGCAGGTCTTCGCGTTCTCTGATAAAGTAGAGAATGCCAAAAGGAATAGAGTAGTAAGCTAGTCCGATCGATAAATCAGAGAGCAAGTGCAACCATACCAGTCCTGGCTTCCATAGATAACAGTGCCCATGAGGAATGAACCCTCCCGTGGAGAAAAATTCTTGTGCAAATTCCATAGTTGCTTAGTTTAGAAATAGTCCAAACCCTTCATAATTGAATGATTTAATAACATTTTAATTGTAATAGGACTTACGCAAAATGCCCTGAAAGCCCTATTTTCCCGTAGAGGCTCTCTAAGTCCTTTCTCAGAGGGAGATCGAGTTTGGAATTGCGGCTAAGACTGACTTGGCAGATAGCTTATCCTTAAACCAAACGATGATTGCAGATGTCTCACTGACTTTTACACCTGCTTTCTCTAGATTTAACCGTTCTGAGATCGCCAAGATCAAGTTATCACAACCTGATTGTCGAACTTGGGAGAACTTCTTGCGGAGATATTCTGGTCGCCAATAACCGACAATTTCCAAAATAAAAACGCGCCCATCAGGATGAACTAAGCGAAAATCTGGGATCATCACACTGCCTGGAATCGGAATGAGATTGACTTCTCGCTCTAGTTTCCATTCAGTTTTAAGCGAGTTCCAATTATCGACAAAAGATGCTTCCAGTTTACTGTCATAGGTTTTGCCTGGTGGATAATGGCTGACTAGATTGCAATCAGACGCTAAGGTGAATCTTCCTGTGCGCTTCTGTTTGGTATAGAGATCCTTCTCAATTAAAGTAGCCGTGAGATTCCATTTCGTCACATGTAAGAGCGCGGGTAACAACTTGGCGATTGCCAGCCCATATCTCGTACTCTCGCTAAACAGACTGGTGGGGCCATCTACCGTAATCGTGAAACCATGATCGGCATCACCTTCGATATATGCCATCAGTTGAAACAGTTTGAGATAACGAAATAGCAGCTTATATTCACCTGGGTCGTTTCGATCGACATTCAGGATAATGTCACGCGCTCGATAGAACACGCCCTGAACCTGCGCTAGGTTGTATCGATCGATCAGAGCTTTAGGCGGAGGAAGATCGAACTTGGTTAAGATCCGATTTTCGGCTAAGTCGGCATATAGTCCTGCGGTGATGTGGTCGGTTCTGACTTCTCTGCCTAATTCCTGACTGAGCGTATCTGCTAATTTTTCTAGAGTTAGGCAAGTAGATAATTGACTGGGAAGAGCTTGGGCGGACAAGCTAAACACGCGCTGACGCAACTCTTGCGGTTCGAGTGGACTAATAATCTCAAATTCGCTGAAATCATGTTTGAGAATATGTGCTAGCCCTCGCTTGATCCGATAATCGGGACTATCTCCCTCCATTTCCAGTAACTGGCGATCTAGCTCTCCTTGGGTATGGCTATTTGATTGGGCCGCTTCAAAGAGCGAGATCGATTCCGTCGCGATCGATAGATTTTTTAGATCTAAATTCAATCGTTTAGGTACAATTTCCTCGCCACTGCGCCGATGGATCAGGAGGTCACTAGTTAGCATGATTGGATTACTTTGGCGCTCCTACTTCTTTAAAGACAACATCCCTAAAGCTTGCCAAAAGGATAGCTCTTGCCAATCTCCAGCATTCGTATTTTCTAGCTTGGTTTTGACCATGGCATGAAACGAACGGAAGTTGACTTTAACATTTGCTGGGGTAAATTCTAGATTCCGTCGTAGAAGTTCTACAAAGGTCAAAAGCATAACTAGGCTTAAGGATAAAGCTCTTCGCCCTGCGGTCGGGGTCAGCACAAAATCTGGCTCTAGGTGTGACCCATACCATAGAAACGATACCTCACACAGATCGCCTGCCGTAAACAGAGCCATCCGCTTGCGAATTTCTTTGCCCGACAATGTTTTTTCTGACATTAAGTAATGAATTTCTGTGATCGCGATTGCCAGTGTCCCCAAAATATACGGGCTGCGTTTGGGCATAAAAGCCTCTTCATTAATCTGCACCATGGCATTAGCAATAATTTTCACAGCTTCAAATCTAAATTCATGAAAAGAACGAGATTCGAGCAAGGTTTGCCACTTCGATCGTAACAATTCATCAATGTCTTTTCTCAGGGTTTCGACCCCACGAATGTCGAGTTTTATATCGGGATTTACTTCTGGATCGTAGCCAAATGTACAGGTAGGATAAATTTGAGAAACGCCCAAATCGATCTTCCACTGTTGAATCACCCGCTCTAAAACTATGGGCTTCCATTTGTCATATTCATCAATCTTATTAAAGACAACATAAACGAGATCGCATTGTTGGTTTAGATCGTCAAGGTGCTGCTTTTGGCGAGCATCGGATGAGCCATCCACCACCAAAACTCCGATATCAATCCGTTTAAGAAATTTTTGGGTAGCATTGCTGTTCGCAACCCGCACATCATCTAAACCAGGAGAGTCAATTAAGCGCACCCGTTCGTTGAGTCGAAGACTTTGCACTTCACTTGTTACGCCAGACTCCGCCCTAACTTTAAATAGTGAATTTTTGCGCGTTTTTTCTAGTAAGGCATTTACCAAAGAGCTTTTCCCTGAGCTAACTCTACCAATGACAACAATATTGAGAATTTCTGGACTCTCGTAAATTTCGGATTCAAACTTAGCGTTGCTGCTTTCAAAGAAAGACTCTAGGGGTTTATTTTCGGAGTGGTCGAGCATTGCTAGTTAGTGGTTAAGAATTAGAATGAAGTTGTAATCAGCCAAATATATTGTAAATGCCGAACCATCTACTTTAATCCTATGACAGATGTTTATGAGTGGCTCGATCGAGCGATGCAGACGATCCATCAGGCAAATTGGTATCGATCGACAAAAGTGATTACCAGTCGAGCAGGTAGCACGGCGACAGTGGCGGGGCAGGAAATGCTGATGTTTGCTAGCAATAATTATTTAGGATTGGCGGGAGATCGGAGATTAATTGATGCCGCGATCGAAGCGACTCAGAAATATGGTACAGGTTCTACGGGTTCGCGCTTAGTTTCGGGGCATTTAGATTTACATGAAGAATTGGAATATTCGATCGCCCAACTCAAGCAAACTGAAGCTGCACTGGTATTTAGTTCGGGGTACTTAGCAAATTTGGGTTCGATCGCCTCATTAGTCGGAACGCGAGACTTAATCCTCTCCGATGCCTACAATCACGCTTGCCTCAAACATGGAGCAGTATTGAGTGAGGCAAAGGTGGTCGAATTTGCTCATGCCAGTAGTGATGATTTGGCAGCTAAACTCCAACAACATCGTCACCAGTACCGTCGTTGCCTGATCGCTACCGATACCGTTTTTAGCATGGATGGCGATCTCTGCCCACTGCGGGAAATCATGGCTTTGGCAGATGTTCACGATTGTATGGTGCTAGTGGATGAGGCGCATGGTACAGGGGTATTTGGGGCTTCAGGCGCAGGAGTGGTGAGTGCGGTTGGGATCGATCGACCCTTAATCCAAGTCGGTACACTCAGCAAAGCTTTGGGTAGTTTGGGCGGTTACGTGGCAGGCTCGGCGAAGTTGATTGATTTTTTGCGAAATCGTGCCAGCAGTTGGATCTACACCACAGGACTCTCTCCTGCGGATACGGCGGCGGCAGTGGCGGCGGTATCGATCGTGCAATCAGAACCACAACGGCGCGATCGACTCTGGCAAAACGTGGAGAATTTACGGCAAGCTCTGGCACTATCTTCGATCGATACTTTCCCCACGGCATCACCGATCGTTGCGGTCAAAGTTGGCGATACTAGCAAAACCTTGTCGATCGTTCGATCGTTACAATCACAGGGGATTTTTGCGCCAGCAATTCGTCCGCCCACGGTTCCCACGGCCCGGATTCGGCTGACCCCGATCGCTACCCACACCGATGCTCAAATCCAAACTCTAGTTACCTGTCTCAAAAATGCGATACTAGATTGTAAATAACTAACCAAATCGACGCTCATTTCGACTTTATGGCTTCTATTTTTTCTCGCCCACGTTTATCTCGCCCACCAGACCCTAGCGATCCAGAATATCAGCGTTTAGAAGCTCGCGTTAATTTCGCCGTGCATGTCGGTATATTTGCCGCTTGTAATTCTTGTATGTGGTTTGTGCGTCTGCTCACTTATGCCGAGTGGGATTGGTCAGTTATGGCAACAAGTGTCTGGGCTTTGTTCCTCCTTGGTCATGGGATTTGGGCACTCTCTAAGAAGTAAATATCCATTAATAAATATCCTTTTATAATTAATTATTATGAATACCTCAGAAACTATTGAAAGACTTGCCGCCTCGATCGCCGAAGAGGTCTATATCGATATTGCGAAGTGGCATTTGTACTTGAACGATGCTCACTTGCATACTCCTTTAGCCGAAAAGTTTTATCCTTTGCTTGTCGATCCGATCGATCAAAAGATCGTGACTGAAGTTCTGACCAACATCAAGGTCGAGGTCGGTGGTGGTCGGCGCGAAATTCCTTTGATCGATCTGATTCCAACTCAAGCCCAGTCTAATTTATTGGAAGTCCTGCAAAAAAATCGGCGATAGTTACATTCCCCCTAACCCCTCTTTTTGTCGGAGAGGGGAACAAGATCTCAGAAAGGATCAAATCCTCCTAGCACCGAAATTAGCCCCCAAATAAAACCCGATCGAACTTCCTGCTAAACCGACCAGCGCAACTAGAATGAGGCTAAATATATCTTTGGCTTCTGTTGCACTAATCTTGTCGAAAGATATCCCTAAACTTAACAGAACTAACGATATCCCGAATACTGATGCTAGTGAGATCGAAAGGATGAGAGCGATCGAAGCACTTGTTCTTTCTCGCGCTCTAGTAATGTCAAATGGGGTGATTTGAGGATCTGGAGGATTGATTCGATCGAACTCTGGAGAAACTTGCAGACCATTCTCACTTGGCTCTGGCAAGTCAAGTTCTTTGGCGGATTCGGGACTATTCTGCATGATCTGAGATTGAGGATGAACTGTAGTCAGCATTATAATCAATATCTCGATGATCCGATCGATTCTAAAAATCAAAAAAATCGACCTCCCATAAAAATAGGTGAGATCGATCGAATTCCGATCTAATTAACTTACTAGGCTTCGTCAGAATCTCCCTCATCGCCTTCTTCGTCTTCTTCATCCTCTTCGAGGTCTTCATCACTCTCTTCTTCATCTTCGTTTAGAGAAGACAGCAATTCAGGCATCCAGAGGACTTCAGATATTTCCTGTTTTGAGATCATCTCTGTTTTAACAACTTCTTTGGTTAGAGTCAGTGACATAACGGATTCTCCTTTGTGTTTAGATAACCAGATCAATTAATACCGCACATCAGAAAAATCCAAGGTTAAATTCCATTTAAATTCTCTTAAAGGAAGAGAGCACGATCGACCTTAACTACAAGCTAAATGCAAGATCTCAGCCCGTGTTACGATAACCAAAGACGGATAGTTGCAATTTCAAGTTTAATTTATGAGCAGAATCGTTAGAGGGCAAGTGTTTGTGGTCGATGACAATATCGACACAGATCAGATTATCCCAGCAGAATATTTAACGCTCGTGCCATCAAAGCCTGACGAATATGACAAGCTTGGTAGCTATGCCATGGCAGGGTTACCCGATCGATACGGTAAGTTTATGGTTGAAGGCGCAATGAAATCGCTTTATCCGATCGTAATTGCGGGTGAAAATTTTGGCTGTGGATCATCCCGCGAACACGCGCCGATTGCCCTAGGAGCCGCAGGTATAGAAGCAGTAGTTGCTCAATCTTATGCGCGGATCTTCTTTCGTAACTGTACCGCCACTGGTGAGCTTTATCCTTGGGAATCGATCGATCGACTTTGCGATCGATTCGTCACAGGTCAAATCGCTAACTTAGACTTTGCCAATAACCGCATCACGAATGAGACGACGGGCGAAACTTTTGAGTTAAAGCCTCTAGGTGATATTGCGCCTGTAATTGATGCTGGCGGATTGTTTGCCTATGCGCGTCTAACAGGCATGATTCCCACCCGAACCTAATCACAATGATCCATAGATTACGCATCATCGATCGACACACAGGTGAGCAGCATGAAATTGAAATTAGCGGCGATCGTTACATCCTAGAAGCAGCAGAAGAGCAGGGAATCGAGCTACCCTTTGCCTGTCGGAATGGAGCCTGTACTACTTGTGCGGTGCGAGTCAAGTCTGGGCAGCTCGATCAGCCAGAAGCAATCGGACTATCACAGGGATTGAAACAACAAGGATATGCTTTAGCTTGTGTGAGTTATGCATGCTCGGATTTGGAACTAGAAACCCAAGATGAAGATGAAGTTTACCAACTCCAATTTGGTCGCTATTTTCCCAAGAAGAAACGCTTTTGGTTCAGCAGTCTACCCCTCGACCACGACTAACCTATTCTTTCATCCCTGACCTCTATCCTATGTCCGAACGCAGGCGTGCCAAGAAAACCATATCTCTATTCTGGGTCATACTTCTGGTGGTGCTGATCTGCGGTAATTTCGCGATCCAGTGGTCGCGTACCCAGACACCAAAAGATGGCGAAAACTGGGTGGTAAAACGGGTGGTGAGTGGTCAGACAATCGAGGCAGCTTTAGCTACGGATGACACAGGTGTAGTGCAACGAATACGGTTGATTGGCATAAGTTCACCTTTACGAGAGCAGAGTCCTTGGGGCGATCGGGCGCGTGAGCAATTGGAAAAACTGATCAAAGACCAAACAGTAGTGTTTGAGTTTGATGTCGATCGCAAGGATAGCTCCGATCGTCTGCTGGCTTATATTTGGAGTGGCGATCGACTGATTAATCTCCAACTGATCGAGGAAGGCTATGTGCTGTTCGATCTGATGCCGCCTAATGTTAGGTATGATGCCATGCTGAAACGCGCTCAATCTGAAGCCAGACTTTTGGAAAATGGGATCTGGGACTCTCAAAACCCCATGCGACTGACCCCGAAAGAGTTTCGACGACAATTAAACTAGGTGGAAACGATTATGTTAAAAATGCCAAATTTCCGCAAATCTAGGCTTCTGATATGTTTATTGCTCACTGGCATCTGGCTATGCCAATTTCAGTTTTTAGAACCATCGATCGCTCAAAATCGCCCACCAAACAAACGAAAAAGCTTACCTGCCGAAGTTGCTAAAGCCATCCGTCAAGATTTAGCCAAAAAGAGCAATCCCTCGATCGATTCCGCTCAGATCGAAATCAAGCAAGCAAGTCGTCAAACTTGGTCAGATAGCTGTTTAGGATTGGCTAAGCCCGATGAACTCTGTGGACAGGTTCTGGTCAAAGGCTGGCGGGTAATTTTAGCGGGCAATGGTAAAACTTGGACATATCGCACCGATAGCAGTGGTCGGCTTTTGCGATTAGAGCCTGCAATCAAAAAAACAAAAAATTCCTAAGACTCAGTTAAACCTAGGCAGCCACTAGCTCAATCTGTGTTGGTCTAGTTTGAATCAGGGTGATAAAGGTTTCGGATCGATCGAAAATTGTAAAAACCTCATCCATGCGCGTAATTTCAAACACCAATTTCACTGTGTCTTGCAGGCAGCAAAGCGAAAGAGTTGTACCAAGCGCAGTCGCATTTTTCAGGGCAACCACAAGCGTATTCAAACCGCCACTGTCCAAAAGTTCAGCATGACGCAGATCGAGTAAAAAACGAGCGATTGGATCAGGCTCGACTAAGGCATGAGCAGCCCCATAATTGTCAATTGTTTTGAGTACTTGATCAGCTTCAAATCGATCGAACTTACTACCGTTTGGCTGAATCACAATGATGCGTTGATTGCCTACCGCAAAAGTTTGAACAGAAGTTTGGAAATAATCCTGAGCCACTTGAGCGGGGAACTGTGAAGTGGTAATCATGGCAAAAGTCAAATAATGAAATATTACTCAACATAATGCCAGATCAATTTCAGATTGAATGTATAACACAACGCATAATCATGATTTTCTGGACTCAATGTTGCTTACGCATAATGTCGAAAAACCATTGCTCGAACCGATCGCCCAAGGCTTGAATTGAGTACTGGGTTTCGGCTTGACGGCGACAGACCGTGCGCTTAATGCGTGACACAGACATCACTGCTTCACATAAACTCTCGATGTTATCGGGTTCTACTAAAACGCCAGTTTCATTGTGTCTGATAATCTCGACGGGGCCGCCTCTGGCATAACCGATCACGGGTACACCGCAAGCCAAAGCTTCGATCGCCACGTTCCCAAAGGCCTCAACCCATTTTGGGGTCATCAAAAGGGCCTGACACTGCCCGACGATCTCCTGCAATTTGTCAGTGGGATGAAAGCCAAGATAATTGAGTTTTGCTTTGGGATATTGCTGCTGGACATACTCCCAGTACGCTTCGTCTTGCATTTTGCCTAAAATCTGGAGTTCTAATCCCAATGCTTGCGAAACCGCCGCCGCATCTTCTAATCCTTTCTCTGGAGCAATTCTGGCAATCCAAGCTAACTGTGAACTTGGAGTGGGATTAAACGTGTACAGATCTAGATCGACTCCACTGCTGAGGATGCGAACATCCATGCCATCGCCAAATGTCTGAGTCTGAATGTGGGTATAAGCTCCGATTGTACCAGGGTGAGATCGCATGACTTGCAAAATTATTCGATCGATATAATCTAATAGCGAACCCATACTGACAAAATGGGCGATCGGGGTGGTGAAAAATGGGGTCAAATAAAACGGGAGCCAGTCGTAGGCAAAGTTTACGATTAGGTCATAGCTGTGTTGGACTTCGCGAGCATACATCCACAGGTTACTCAACACCGAATTATCGGGAAAGCTAATCGGATCGGTGCGAGTTTGATCTTGGGCAAACTCATGCACTTGCCCAGGAATTGTCATGATTGGAATTGTGGGGGATTGAGAACCGCCGCTTGCGGCAATGTGAACCGTATGAGACCGACGCATAAGTTCTTGCGCCACGTTTTGCATGGTCAATTCTACGCCGCCGCCGATACCCGAACCAAAGGCTCCCACTGGCGTTGAGATCAAAAGTAATTTCATGTCTTTGTCATCTTACTCAATAGTTGGTGCGAGATCGAATGAGATAAATTAGCCACCACTAATTTTTGCCTTATAGCCTAACTCCAGCAGGATTTGCAGGATCTTTACGGTTCGATCTCCTTGAATTTCAATCTCACGATCCTTGACCGCACCACCAGCCCCACATTGATTTTTTAGCTTTTTACAAAGAGCGTCAATCGACTCTGACTGCGCCTGAAATCCACTAATCACGGTCACAGTTTTCCCCCCACGACCTTTGCGCGACGCTTGCACCCTAAGATTTTGCTGTTGTGGTGCGAGTTCAACTGGCTGTTCCGATCGATCGAGATCTTCAATCCCACCAAATTCTTGGTAAACAACGCGATTTTGCGAACTAGGTGAACGTTTAGCGGTCATAGGTAACTAGGAACTAAAAGTTAGTTTTTGGCAATCCACATAATTTTACATTGAGATCGCTAGCGATGTGGGTCGTGTCAATTTTCCATACAAGCTCTCCCTTGAGGATTTCTGAAGGGATAAAATTTTTAGAAGCGATCGAGGGATAAAGACATCCGATGCATCTAATTAAAAGGTTTTATCACACAAGAGTGTTGCTAACTGTGCTGTTAGCCGTATTTTTTTTGCTTGGTTCGATCGACTTCTCCCATCTCCAAGCTTTTGCTGCCAAAATACCACCACACTGGAGCTATGAGGGAACAGAAAATCCAACTCAATGGGGCGAACTCAGTCCTGATTTTGCCATGTGTGAAGCAGGTAAAGATCAGTCTCCGATCGATATTGTTAGCACTGTAGAAGGAAAACCCACACAGCTAGTTTTTAACTACAAACCTACGCCCTTAGTCGTTTTTAATACTGGCAACACAATCCAAGCAAATTACGCACCAGGCAGCACTGTGACGATCGATCGCAAAGAATACGCACTTCTCCAGTTTCATTTCCATACTCCAAGTGAGCATACTGTTAGTAGAAAAGCAGCAGCGATGGAATTACACCTAGTTCACCGTAATGCCGCAGGTCAATTAGCAGTTGTCGGCATCACGATCGAAGAAGGAGCGGCAAACCCTGTTATCGATCGGATTTGGCAGCACATTCCATCTAGTGGCGATAAAAATGCGGTGGTCGATCGATCGATGCGGCTAATTTTTTACCTCAGCGTCAAGCATACTTCAGCTACACTGGTTCACTCACCACACCCCCCTGTAGTGAAGGCGTTAGTTGGAATCTTTTAGCCGAACACATTACCGCCTCAGAAGCGCAAATTGAACTTTTTCAGAAGTTTTATCAGATGGATGCTCGACCAATTCAACCCATAAATGGCAGAACAATTGAATCTCATCGCAAATAGCTACTTGTGAGAAGAGATATCTCTTGGTGTAGATCTTCCTATTGAACCGATCGATCGATTTGAGCGTAAAGATCCTCTAGGTTGCCAGAATTATCGAGAACAATATCGGCACGATCGATCTTTTCCGCAAGGGGGAGTTGGGCAGCGATCCTAATTTGTGCGTCTTCTACTGAGAGTTGATTTCGATCGATCAGTCTTTGT
>Ga0163149_10001751_pt1 | contig 27392 bp, 29 predicted proteins | sample OliLakLV19MP5G1_FD_148604 | JGI IMG/M metagenome (GOLD analysis project Ga0163149, IMG submission 148604) | Freshwater microbial mat bacterial communities from Lake Vanda, McMurdo Dry Valleys, Antarctica - Oligotrophic Lake LV.19.MP5.G1 | ecosystem: Environmental > Aquatic > Freshwater > Lake >... | reverse complement strand
GTGGGGAATGGGAATTCCCACAATGCATTACAAAAAGCCATTTTCTTACTAATTTGGCGTATGAAAAAAATAGCCCTTCTTGGCAGTTTGCTGGTTGTACTTTGTAGCACGCAAGCCCAACGAGCTGCTGGCCCCTGGAAAAATACGCTGATTCCCCAACCCGCTTCTGTAACTGTTGTAAAGGGCTCTCTTAAATTACCCTATTACCTGTTTATTATTATCCCTAAAAATACGGAGGTAAAAAAAATAGCCGATGATCTGGCTCTCACTCTGGCGAATACAGCCAATGACGTAAAAGTGAAACAGGGAGTTACTGCTACGCCCGGATCAATATTCATTTCACTGGTAAACGATAAAACCATTCCTAAAGAAGGCTACCGTTTGATAGTGACGGCGAAAGGAATCAGTATTACAGCCAATGAGCCTGCAGGTATTTTTTACGGCGTTCAAACCTTATTACAATTATTACCTGAAGAAGTAGAAGAGCACCGGGTTCGCAAAACACCGACCGACTGGTTCGTTCCGCTTGTCAGCATTGAAGATCACCCCCGCTTTGGGTGGAGAGGTTTAATGCTCGATGTATCCCGTCATTTTTTTACTGTAGCACAAGTGAAAGATTATATTGACCAGATGGTGAAATATAAATTCAACCTGCTGCAATTACACTTAACAGATGACCAGGGCTGGCGATTACAAATAAAAAGTTTACCCCGGCTAACTGAAGTAGGTGCCTGGCGGGTAGATAAGACAGGAAAATTTGGAACTTTTTCCAAACCAGAACCTGATGAACCCAAAACCTATGGTGGCTTTTATACCCACGAAGACATTAAAGAATTGGTGAAATATGCTGCTGATCGTTTTGTAAATATCCTGCCCGAAATCGATGTACCGGGGCATAGTTTGGCTGCGGTAGCGGCTTACCCGGAGCTTTCCTGCACACCCGGAACCTACTCGGTCAATTCCGGCGAACAATTCATGATATGGCCCGGTGGTGGCCAGCATTTCTATGGAATATTGGACAATACAGTTTGCCCTGCCAATGAAAAAGTCTATGAGTTTTTGGATAAGGTTTTTACGGAAGTGGCCGACTTATTTCCCTTTGGATATATCCATATGGGCGGTGATGAAACAGCCCGAAATTTTTGGGAGAAAAGCGAACAGATAAAAGCACTGATGAAAAATGAAACCCTGAAAGACCTGGATGAAGTACAAAGCTATTTTGTAAAAAGAGTGGAAAAGATCATTAACAGCAAAGGGAAAAAAATGATTGGCTGGGATGAGATCCTGGATGGTGGGCTTGCACCCAATGCGGCGGTGATGAGCTGGCGGGGAATGAAAGGTGGTATCGAAGCAGCTAAACAGGGACATGAAGTAGTGATGAGCCCTACCGATTTTGCTTATATAGATTATATGCAGGGTGATGCCGTATTGGAACCACCGGTGTATGCAACCTTACGGTTGAGTAAAACTTACCAGTTTGAACCCGTGCCCGAAGGTGTTGATCCAAAACTGATCAAAGGAGGACAGGCAAATCTATGGACCGAGCAGGTGTATAATATGCGACATGCGCAATACATGACATGGCCCCGTGGCTTTGCCATTGCCGAAGCACTCTGGAGTCCCAAATCCACAGGATCCGGTGGAGAAAAAAGAAACTGGAAAGATTTTGTGCCAAGGGTGGAACATCATTTTGAAAGACTGAATAAGGCAGCAGTGAAATATGCCCCCAGTATATATGATCCTATTGTTGAAGTAAGCAAAAAAGATACGGCCACGATCGTAGTGAAATTAAATACGGAGATAGAAGGTTTATCCATCCATTATAGTTTTGACAATTCCTTTCCCGATAATTTTTACCCGGTATACATCAACCCGCTGACGGTTCCAAAAGATGCTTCTTTTATGAAGCTGATCACTTACCGGGATAATAAACCGATTGGAAGATTGATGGTAATTCCGATTGCAGAGCTTAAGAAAAGGGCCGGGATAAAATAATCAGTAAACTTCTAAAGTGTTTTCAAACAGCCTCCCACACCCCAAATAGTTCTTCTGCCTTCTTGTAGCGGTAGGTAAAAATGCTGTCCAGTTTCTTTTTTACAAATAAGGCATTGGCTATTTTACCCATCACCCAAAAAGGATTCTTATAATGTACAATGTCTGTCATCTCCACACCGCCCGGTATGGCTTTGAAATGGTGTTGGTGGTGCCACAATGAATAAGGACCGAACCGTTGTTCATCAATAAAATATTCTTTGTCTTTTACCTGGGTGATCTCTGTCATCCAGTACAAGGGGATATTGAAGACAGGTCTTACTGTATACTCTATGATCTGCCCGGCATACATCGTATCTCCATGATGCTTTGATATCACGGTAAAGCCCATGCTCTCGGGGGTGAGTAACTGGAGATTAGCCGGGTTGGAAAAGAAATCCCAGGCTTTTTCAAGGGAAACCGGGAGTTTTTGAACCGTTTTGATGGAATGTGCCGCCATGGAGATTATTGGTTTAATTTCGTTTGAATAACTATTATTAAAACCAAAAGTTCGGTCAAATATGTCATTTAACAAAGATCGGTTAGAAAAGAAATTTCGGGAGGAATACGAAAAGCTGAACGAAAAACAAAGACTTGCCGTAAACACGATTGAAGGACCGGTGATGGTGATCGCCGGACCCGGCACTGGTAAAACGCAGATCCTTGCCAGCCGTATCGGGAAAATTTTACTCGATACCGATACACAACCCGGGAATATTCTTTGTCTTACTTACACTGATGCCGGCGTAGTGTCCATGCGAAAACGCTTATTACAATTTATTGGTCCCGATGCCTATAAAGTAAACATCTATACCTTTCATGCTTTTTGTAATGATGTGATACAGGAAAATTTATCGCTGTTTGAAAAGACAGCCCTCGATCCTGTTTCTGACCTGGAAAAAATTCAATACTTTAAAGAACTGGTCGATGCATTTCCCAAAAACCATCTCCTGAAAAGATACCGGGGTGATGTCTATTTTGAAGTCAATAACCTGCAATCTCTTTTCAGCAATATGAAAAGGGAAGGCTGGACTCCCGACTTCATTAACCAGAAGATCGATGAATACCTCGCAGACTTACCGACCCGGGATGAATTCATCTATAAAAGAAAATACAGAGAGTTTAATGCAGGAGACCTGAAGCGGGATAAAATAGAAGAAGCCACTGAGCGAATGGAAAAATTGCGGGCTGCCGTGGGAGAATTTGATCGCTTCCAGCAATTAATGCGAAAAAAGAACCGCTACGATTTTGATGATATGATCAACTGGGTCATTAAAGCCTTTGAAGAGAATAAGAACCTGCTCGCCAATTACCAGGAAAGATATCAATATATCCTGGTGGATGAATACCAGGATACCAGCGGTACCCAGAACCGGCTGGTGGAATTATTGATCAGCTATTGGGATAAACCCAATGTGTTTGTAGTAGGTGATGACGACCAGAGTATCTATCGCTTCCAGGGAGCCAACGTAGAGAATATGCTGGACTTCGCCAATAATTATAAAGAGGATCTGCTGACAGTAGTATTAACCAACAATTATCGTTCTACCCAACCCATACTGGATATTTCCAAATCACTGATCGACCGGAATGATGAACGACTGGTCAATAAAATTGAAGGACTGAGTAAAGAATTACTTTCTTCGAATCAACGGATCAATCAATTGACCCACAAACCGCTTATCCGTGAGTATGATACCCAGCGGCAGGAAATGATCGGTATTGCCAAACAGGTACAGGACCTGGTGGCACAACAGGTTGCTCCGGGAAGAATCGGCATCATCTATAAGGAAAATAAGTACGGCGAAGAGCTCGCACAATATTTTAAACTGCTGAACATACCGGTATACAGTAAGCGGCATTTGAACATACTGGAATTACCGTTGGGACAAAAAATCATCCTCGTCCTCAAATATCTCGCTTCAGAACATGATATACCTTACAGTGGTGATGAAATGTTGTTTGAGATACTGCACTTCGACTGGTTTGGCATACCACCCGTAGAGATCGCCAAACTCACAATGGAAGTAGCGGAAAAAAGATATAAAGAAGATAAGAGTTCCATCCGCCAGCTATTATCGGAAAAAGCAAACCTTCCTGCAAGGGATCTTTTTAGCAGCAACCTGCATGAGGGATTAAAAAAAGCCAGCCTTGTCATTGAAAAGCTGGTAGCGGCTGTATCCAATAATACCCTTCAACATTTGTTTGAAAACATAATCCGTGAAGCCGCCGTATTAAGCCATATCATGCAAAGCCAGGATAAGCACTGGCAATTACAAATACTGACCGGCCTCTTTGATTTTGTAAAAGACGAGACGCATCGCAACTCCTTATTAAACCTTCAGAGCTTTGTCAACCTGCTGGAGTTAATGGAAAAAGAAGCTATCAAACTGCCCTTTGTACAGGTAAGCGGCAGCGACAAAGGCGTGAACCTGATGACAGCGCATGGTTCGAAAGGATTGGAGTTTGAGTATGTATTACTGGTCGGTTGCAATTCTTCTTTCTGGGAAAAGAAAAGAAAACCCGGTGGCGGATATAAATTACCGGATACGATGTTTTCTTCCACCTCTTCCCCTGACGGGGGAAACCGGATAGGGGCTGATGAAGAAGAGTTGAGACGTTTATTCTATGTAGCCCTCACAAGAGCTGAGCAACATCTTTATATTTCTTACAGCAAATTTAAAAACGATGGCAAGGAACTGGAACCTTCCATGTTCATCGCAGAGATTCAGGACAAGCACCCGCTGCCGGTAGAAAAAATAGTTATAGACACCGAAGTATTATCTGAATTCGCGGCACTGCATTTTGGCGAGGCCGAAGCACCGGAGATAGAAAAAATAGAAGAAGAATTCATCAGCCATATTCTGGATAAGTTTGTGATGAATGTAACGGCGTTGAACAACTACCTGAAATGTCCGTTAGAATTTTATTTCAAAAATCTGATCCGTATCCCTTCTGCTAAAAATGAGGCGACTGAATTTGGTTCTGCTGTTCACCACGCACTGGAGAAATTATTCCGCAAGATGCAGGATGAAAAGAAAGACAAATTTACTCCCAAACAAGATTTCATTGCCGACTTTGAATGGTATATGGTCCGCCACCGGGAAAGTTTTACCAAAGAACAATTTGACAGGCGAATGGAATATGGCCGGGAAATATTGAGTAATTATTACGATGCCTATATCAACAACTTTAATAAAATTGTAGCGATCGAACGGAATATCCGGAACGTGGTCATTAAAGATGTACCGTTAAAAGGAAAATTGGATAAACTGGAGTTTGATGGCAAGTCTGTGAATGTAGTGGATTATAAAACCGGCGACCCTGATAAAGCTATTCCTAAAACAAAAGGCCCTACAGAGAAAGAGCCCAATGGCGGTGATTATTGGCGGCAGGCTGTTTTTTATAAAATCCTCGTTGATAATTACGAACAGAAAGATTGGAAAGTAGTAAGTACAGAGTTTGATTTTATAGAACCGGATAAAAAGAAAAATTACCGGAAAGAAAAGATCGTTATCACCCCGGCTGATATCACCACTGTTACGCAACAAGTAACCAGCACCTGGGAAAAGATCCAGAACCGGGAATTTTATACCGGTTGCGGTAAAGAAGATTGTCATTGGTGCAGTTTTGTAAAAACCAATAAGCTGGCGGTGGCCTTGCATGAAATTGAGGATGATAGTGAGTTCCCTGAATAAACCCGGCACAATGGGCCGGAAGGCTGCCTGGTTTTAAGGGATTATTGGGAAAACTGTGAGAATCAATACCCCGAAACAGGTTAAGTTTGCAGCCAGCCAAACACAACGAATGAAGCAGACATGATTAAATTAAACATTAAACACACTGGGAAATGTTTATTTTAATCATCAAAGGCCCCATCTGGCTGCTTAAAACAAATATAAACGGATGAAAAGAATTGTACTTTTTTTCCTGGCTATTATCCTGGTTGCAAAATTTGTCGTTCTTTCCTCCGGTTGCGCCAATATCATTCCGCCGCAGGGTGGGCCCAGGGATACCATTCCACCGGTTTTATTAAAAGCTACGCCTGGTGATTCCACCCGGAATTTTAGCGGAAACAAGATCACTTTCACCTTCGATGAGTTTGTAGATATACAGGGTATTCAGGAAAACCTGAATGTATCTCCTTCTCCGAGAAATAACCCTGCCGTTGAATACAAACTCAATACGGTAACGGTACGTTTAAAAGACAGCCTTGAATCAAATACCACTTATTCACTTGACTTTGGTAATGCGATCAAAGATTTTACAGAAGGAAATCCCGTAAAAGGATTTACCTATACGTTCTCTACAGGGCGGTATATTGATTCATTGGAACTTACCGGCAAAGTCATACTGGCTGAAACCGGAAAGATCGATACAACCTTGATCGTTATCCTGCATACCCTGGCCAATGATTCTGCTGTTGTCAAAGAAAAACCCCGGTATATCTCCAAACTGGATCGTAACGGGAACTTTAATTTTAAAAGCCTCCCGGCCAAAACCTTTTATATCTACGCCCTGAAAGACGATGGTGGTACCCGCCGTTATTTTAGCGATAAACAATTATTTGCTTTTGCGGACAGTGCTGTAGTGGTCGACGGAAAAACAAAACCTGTTACCTTATATGCCTGGGCAGGCAAACAGACCACACAACAAACCAGCTCTTCAGGTGCCAACCCCGGCGCTAACCGGCCTAAAGGAGCAGTAATAACAACAGATAACCGTTTAAAATACCAAACTAACCTTTCGGGTAACCAGCAAGACCTGCTCGGTAATTTTATCATGACCTTTGAGCAACCGCTTCGTTCATTCGATTCAACAAAGATCAGGCTCTATACAGATACCACTTTTACACCTGCCGGAGCATATTACTTTCAAAAAGATACTACGGGAAAGAAAATATTACTAACACATGAATGGAAAGAAAATACCACTTACAATATTATACTTGACAAAGATTTTGCGGATGACTCTGCCGGAAAAAAATTATTAAAAACCGATACCCTGACTTTCAATACAAAAAAACAGGCTGATTATGGCTCCTTGCAATTACAATTCCGTAACCTGGATACGGCCAGGCATCCTGTCCTGTATATCATGACTGGGGAAGTTATTATTAAATCTGCTCCGCTAACAAGTGCTGGTTTTTCACAAACACTTTTCCTGCCTGGCGACTATGAACTCCGTATTTTATATGATGATAACCAAAACGGCGTATGGGACCCGGGGAAATTCTTTGGCAAAAAGAAACAGCCCGAACTGGTAAAACCGGTAGACAGAAAGATTACGGTAAAACCCAACTGGCAGAATGAATTTGAAATTCAGCTATAGAATTGTTGCACTTAATGAAACTTATAAAAAAAGTGAAAAAAAATGGGGTTGCTTGTTTCTGCAATGTTTACCTAATTAATAAACGAACCGGCTAATTGAGTACTCAGTCCCAATTCTATTTTTTTCGCCATCACAACACCAATCCGTCCAAACACTGTCGTCCAGCTTTTCTTCAATTCAGGAAAATCTTTTTTTATTGTAACTGCACCGGTCAATACATCTGTTGTGGTATAGCTATTTTTCGGATAACTGCTAATATTATATCCAAGCCCTACCCCTGTATATAATTTCGTTGTCCCTGCTTGCATAAAACTATAATTTACAGAAATCGCTGGTGTTATATTGATTTGCTGCATAGTATATGCAATATTCCTTAATGTGGTGCTACCACTGGTCCCACTTGTTCCTTTTCCATCGGCCGTAAAGCCACTAACGGACAATTCAGTTCTCAGAAACAGTTTTTGCATATTCCGGCTTGCATAAAGATCTATACCTCCGCTTACAAGAAATGAAACAGTACGGCTGAATCGAAGTGAGTTCAACTCTTCATTCAGCCCTGTAAAGCCAAGTTTTCCGGTTAAAGCCCCTCCTCCCGAAAAGAATTGTGTACTGCTTTTAGACTTTCTTAAATCACGGGCAATTGAAACTTTATTAGGATTATTTAAAGCGCTAACAAATTTTGCCAGGTGTTCTGATTCATATTTTAATCCCTCGAGTTTAAGTTGATCTTTCGATGCAACTGAATTATTTAAAAACTGTTTTAATTGAATGCGAAATCCATTGTTTGCTACCATTCGGCCTACTCCATCTATTGATAGTTTATAAATAAGTTCTTCCACTTTTCCGTCTCGGGCATGTATAAAATAATGAGATTTAAAATCCACAAACTCATAAAGATTCAAACGGTCACCATTTACAAGTTGTCTTAACAAAACTGTATCCATCCGGCTTAAGTCAATTGAATTGGACGGAAGATCATTGATTGCCACCGGATTCATATCCATCAGCACCACAGCTTTTATGTAACGGTCAAGGCCATTGATTACAAACTCCTCAAGTTCATATTTCGTAAAAACCTGTTCGGTTGCACCTACCGAAGAACGGAAGGTTATTCTTGAAGGATTATACTCCCAGTTTCTGTAATCAATCTCTCCCCGCAAAGTATCTTTGCCTGATGTAAAAATGTAGCCGGTGAGAAAGTTTTTTTGCGCATTGGTACTGTTACAAAATATAGCGAAGCCGAACAAAAGCAGCAGAGTTCTTCTCATTTTGCTTCTAAAATATGAAATTTTTCTTTTCAACCAGTATTGATTTGTACCTTTAAATTATGCAATTCTCTTCTTCTTTGCTTGAAAATGCTGTCAACGAGTTTGCCAAACTACCGGGTATCGGTAAAAAAACGGCTCTGCGGCTGGTGTTATATTTATTAAAACAGGACAGTAAAGTGGCCGGTCAGTTCAGCGAAGTGATAGCCCGGATGCGAACAGAAATAAAGTTCTGTCACCGTTGTTTTAATGTGGCCGATGGTGATATCTGTTCCATTTGCTCCAACTCAATGAGAAAACAGGAAGTCATTTGCGTGGTAGAAAGTATCCGGGATGTGATTGCCATTGAAAGTACCCAGCAATATAACGGCACCTATCATATCCTGAATGGTGTCATTTCCCCGCTGGATGGAGTCGGACCCGACCAATTGAATATTGAAACGCTGCTCCACCGGATTGAAAAGGAAAAAACAGAAGAACTCATTTTTGCCCTTAACCCTAATATACAAGGGGATACCACCATCTATTATATACAGAAGAAACTTTCCGCAGGAACCGGTGGACAACCTTTTGGAATCCGTATTACCACTATTGCCCGGGGGATTGCCTTCGGCGGCGAGTTGGAATATGCCGATGAGATGACGCTGGCACGTAGCCTCCAAAACCGTTTACCCGTTGAAAGTTATGTAGCGAACCGGTAGTCCCCTGTAGCTTCAACGAAGGCTTGTTTATTATATACATATCACGTAGCTTTGCAACCTATCACAGGCAGATTTGTTTATTGTTCGGCCTTTCTAAACAAGAACTAATAAACGTCACGAAACTCCATTACCGGGTTCCCAACGTTTATAGTTCGCAAACAATAGTAGTATGAAACCGGCATGATTGAAGTAAACATTAACGCATACAGAGCAATGTTTACTTCAATCATGCAAGGTTCCATCTGGCTAAAAAATAATATAAACAGATGAAAACAATTCAGGATTGTTTGAAGGAACGTATTTTGATTATCGATGGCGCCATGGGTACCATGATACAGCGGCATAAACTGTCCGAAGCTGATTACCGGGGAGAACGTTTTAAGGATTGGCCATCAGATGTAAAAGGTAATAATGACCTCCTCAATATTACCCAGCCGCAGATCATCACCGGGATACATAAAGAATACCTGGATGCCGGCGCCGATATTATTGAAACAAATACTTTTAGCAGTACCACGATTGCCATGGCTGATTATGATATGCAATCACTTGCTTATGAGTTGAACGTAGCTGCTGCCAAATGTGCACGGTCCGCCATTCAGCAATCCGGTAAACAAGCTTGGGTAGCAGGAGCCATTGGTCCCCTCAATAAAACATTATCGCTTTCTCCGGATGTAAACAACCCCGGTTTCCGGGCTGTTACTTTCGATGAAGTAGTAGCCGCTTATTACGAACAGGTAAAAGGATTGGTTGATGGTGGTGTTGATATTTTATTGATAGAGACCATCTTTGACACACTCAATGCGAAAGGTGCCATTTACGCTATCAAGAAATATTTCAGGGATACAAAGAAAGAAGCTTTACCCATTATGATCAGCGGAACTATTACCGATGCTTCCGGCAGAACACTGAGCGGGCAAACCCTCGAAGCATTTTATACTTCTGTCATGCATGCCAGACCATTAAGTATCGGTTTGAACTGTGCACTTGGCGCCAAAGAAATGCGGCCGCATATTGAAGAGCTGGCACAAATTTCCAGTTGCTATGTATCGGCTTATCCCAATGCCGGTTTACCCAATGCCATGGGAGAATATGATGAGAACCCGGAAGATACCGGCCATTACCTGGAAGACTGGGCAAAAGAAGGCTGGGTGAATATTGTCGGCGGCTGTTGCGGCACTACACCCGATCATATCAAACATATCGCTGACGCTGTAAAGAATATGAAGCCAAGACAATTACCTGTTCTTGAAAAAGAATTAGCATAAACTATTATGAGCGAAACAATTCATATCAGGCCTTACCTGAGGTTATCCGGATTAGAACCCCTGATCGTACGCCCGGAAACCAATTTTGTCAATGTAGGTGAACGGACCAATGTTACCGGTTCTAAAAAATTTGCCCGCCTGGTCAGGGAAAATAAATACGAAGAAGCATTAAGTGTGGCCCGGCAACAGGTAGAGAACGGTGCACAGGTGCTGGATGTAAACATGGATGATGCACTACTGGATGGTGTGCTGGCCATGACAACATTCCTGAACCTGGTTCAAAGCGAACCGGACATTGCGAAGATTCCCATCATGGTAGATTCTTCAAAGTTTGAAATCATTGAAGCAGGGTTGAAATGTGTGCAGGGAAAATGTATTGTGAATTCTATCTCCATGAAAGAAGGAGTGGAAAAATTTATTGAGCAGGCAATTATCTGTCAGAGCTACGGTGCATCAGTAATTGTAATGGCTTTTGACGAAAAAGGACAGGCTGATACTAAACAACGTAAAGTAGAAATCTGTCACCGGGCCTATAAAATATTAACGGAACAAGTTGGTTTCGATCCGCAGGATATTATTTTTGACCCCAACATTTTTGCCATTGCTACTGGCATGGAAGAACATAACAACTACGGAGTTGATTTTATAGAAGCAACCAAAGAAATAAAAGAGCTGATGCCACTTACAAAAATAAGCGGTGGTGTCAGCAACCTTTCCTTTGCATTTAGGGGTAATGACCATGTACGGGAAGCTATGAACAGTGTATTTCTTTACTATGCCATTAAAGAAGGAATGGACATGGGGATTGTAAATGCCGGTCAGTTAGTGGTGTACGATGAAATAGAGCCGCAGTTAAAGAAATTGTGCGAAGATGTAATCCTAAACCACAATAATGATAATAATGAGGCTACTGAAAAACTGATTGCCTTTGCCGATACCGTAAAAGCCAAAGGAAAAGAAAATATAAAAGATGAAAGTTGGCGGGAAACTTCGGTGGAAGAACGGTTAAAACATTCATTAGTAAATGGCATTACCGATTATATTGATACGGATACGGAAGAAGCAAGACAGAAATATCCAAAACCATTGGATGTTATTGAAGGTCCGTTGATGGATGGAATGAATGTGGTAGGTGATTTATTCGGTGCCGGTAAAATGTTTTTGCCGCAGGTAGTAAAAAGTGCAAGGGTGATGAAAAAATCTGTGGCTGTTCTTACTCCATATATAGAACAGGAAAAAGAAGATAGAAAACAAGCTCACCTCGCCGCCGGAACAATCAATGAAGAGACTGCGGGTGCAGCAAAAATATTACTGGCAACTGTAAAAGGTGATGTTCATGATATTGGTAAAAATATTGTCGGCGTTGTACTTGGTTGCAATGGTTATGATATTATTGACCTTGGGGTAATGGTTGCTACTGATAAAATACTGGATACAGCGGAAAGGGAAAAAGTTGATATCATTGGCTTAAGCGGATTGATTACTCCTTCACTCGACGAGATGGTGCATGTGGCACACGAAATGAAAAGAAGAGGAATGAAACAACCATTGCTGATTGGTGGTGCTACCACCTCCCGTATGCACACGGCAGTAAAAATTGCCCCGCAATATGATAATGGTGTATTGCATGTACTCGATGCATCAAGAAGTGTAACCGTAGCGGGTTCATTATTAAATGCAGAAAGTAAACCGGGACTACTCAAATCCACTACAGCAGAATACACAAGACTGGCAGAAGATTTTGCCAATAAGAAAACGGTTAAACAGTATTTGGGATTTGCAGAAGCACAAAAAAATAAACTTGTAATTGACTGGAGTAATTACATACCACCTGTTCCAACTTTTACAGGAACAAAAATATTTGAAGCACATGATTTAGCAGAGATAAGAGAATATATTGACTGGCAGCCTTTCTTTATTGCCTGGGAAATGCATGGTAAGTTTCCACAGATATTGACTGATTCTGTTGTTGGTGTAGAAGCCACCAAACTATATCATGATGCCAATGCGTTGTTAGATAAAATAGTTGCAGAAAAATGGTTAACTGCAAAAGGAGTTATTGGCTTTTGGGAAGCAGCAGCAACAGCGGCAGATACCATTAAAGTTCAAGGCCCCAACTCAATCATACAATTAGAATCATTGCGGCAGCAAATGAAGAAAGTTGCGGGTCAGCCTAATATCTCATTGTCGGATTTTATTAAGCCGGGCCCGGCTCCTGACTCACGACTAACAGCTCCTGACTATATCGGTGCTTTTTCTGTTACTATTGAAGGAATAGAAAAACACATCAAAAAATTTGAAGCCGCATTGGATGATTATAATAAAATTATGTTGCAGGCATTAGCAGATAGGTTGGCAGAAGCTTTTGCCGAATTGCTGCATAAAAAAACAAGAACAGAATATTGGGGTTATGTAAAAGATGAAACACTGAGTAATGAAGACCTCATCAAAGAAAGTTATGTCGGTATTCGTCCTGCACCCGGCTATCCTGCCTGCCCGGATCATACGGAAAAATATAAATTATTTGAACTATTGGGCGGAAAAGAAAATACAGGTATTACTTTAACTGAATCATTAGCTATGTATCCGGCTTCTTCTGTTTGTGGTTGGTATTTCAGTCATCCGCAAAGCCAGTATTTTGGTGTTGGTAAAATACTACCCGACCAGTTTAAAGATTATGTTCAACGCAAAGGCATGAGTGAAGAAGAAATGACGAGATGGTTGAGGCCGGTGCTGGAATAAGCATCAAGATTCTACCGCTATATTATACGTAAGCAATGCAGCAGCCAACTGTTCTGCCGACTGAAAATGAATACTATTAATACCAAGTGCTTTTGCTGCTTTTATGTTACGAAAATTATCATCGATAAATAAGGCCTCGTCAGCCTTTACATTATACCGGCTTAATAATAACTGGTAAAACTCCGGAGCAGGTTTTCGCATTTTTTCCTCCCCGCTAACAACTCTGCCATCAAACCATTGCAAAAAATCATAGCGGACCAGGGCAATATCAAAAAGCCCGGCCTGCCAGTTTGTTAATGCATAATGTTTGTATTTCCCGGAATCTTTCAACTGGCGGAAAATATCCACCGTTCCGGAGATCGGACCGTTCAGCATATCCGTCCAGCGGCCATAATAATCCCGGATAGAACTTTCCCAGTCAGGAAATTCTTTGATCAACTCCTCGGTAGCTACTACGATAGACCGGCCCGCATCCTGCTCCTCGTTCCAGTCCAAAGAACAGATATGCGTAAGAAAATGATCTCTTTTTTCGATCGAGTCGAAATAAGTTTCATTGAAAACATATTGGGGATTCCAGTCAACGAGTACACCGCCCAGGTCGAAGATGATAGTATTGATACCTGCCATTATTTATTATATCTCCATTTTAAATAGATCATCGTTAAGGACATGGCAAGAACGATCGAATTGGTCAAAATAATAACCCAGTTATCAAGTAATGCTCCATAAGCGATCCACATGACCTCGTTAATGGCTGCAATGATAAACATCAGGAGTGAAACATCCTTGGCAGATTTTTCTTTCCAGGTTTTAAGCACCTGCGGTAAAAAAGTCAGTGATGTGATGGCACCGGCTGCATACCCCAATATATCAACTCCGCTCATGGAAAAGATTTTTACAATAATATCACCTTTTTTCAAACAACCACCAAAAACGTTTCCGGGGTTTCACTTTATAGTTGGTATTAATGTAATTGGTGATATGCAACATAGCCTCGTCAATACTATCGGTGACCAACACCAGGTTCATATCTTCTTTAGAAATTGTGCCTTGTGCTGCCATCCATTCTATATTTTCCAACAAAGGCTGGTAATATTCTTTGCCGTATAATACAACCGGGAAACTGGTTACCGATTTAGTTTGTATCAGGGTGAGTATCTCGAAAAATTCATCCATTGTGCCAAAGCCTCCGGGCATAATAATAAAAGCATAGGAATATTTTACCAGCAGCACTTTACGCACAAAAAAATGTTCGAAGGTTACCGATTTCTGTACATAAGGATTGGCATGTTGTTCAAAAGGCAATTGGATATTGCAGCCAATCGACTTACCGTTGTTCTCAAAAGCGCCCCGGTTAGCGGCTTCCATAATACCAGGGCCGCCACCGGTCATCGTGGTGAGCCCTGATTCAGCAATCCGTTTCCCAAATTCCCTTGCTTTGATATAATACGGGTGATCGTCCTTGTACCTTGCAGAACCAAATACCGTTATACAAGGCCCGATAAAATGCAGGTTCCTGAACCCTTTGAGAAATTGCCAGAAAACCCGCCAGGCAAATTTTAATTCGTAGCTCCGGCTTTTGGGCCCATCCAGGTACACCTGCTCTTTGGATGAAATGATGGGACCGGTCTTTGAAGTTGTTGCTGCTTCCATAGTATAATGTAAATTGCTGTCCAATTTAATCAATAATGCAATGCGTATCATAAGTTATAATGTTAATGGCATCAGGGCTGCTATTAAAAAAGGATTTATTGACTGGTTAAAAACCAACCCGGCAGATGTGATCTGTATTCAGGAAACAAAAGCCTCACAGGGTGATGTGGATGTAAAAGAACTGGAAGCATTGGGCTTTCATCACTACTGGTACAGTGCCCGGAAAAAAGGCTATAGCGGTGTAGCCGTATTTACCAAAATAAAACCCGACAACGTACAATACGGCACTGGTCATAAAGTAAGTGACGATGAAGGAAGGGTGATCCAGTTAGATTTTAAAGACGTCCGGCTGATCAATGCTTACTTTCCCTCCGGCACCAGCGGTGATGAAAGACAAACGTTCAAGTATGGCTGGTTGAACGAGTTTAACAGCTATTTGAACAACCTGAAAAAGAAATATCCAAAGCTGATCCTTTGCGGTGATTATAATATTGCCCACCATGAAATTGATATTCATGATCCAAAAGGAAATAAAAAATCATCCGGTTTCTTACCGGAAGAAAGAGAATGGATGACAACACTCATCACCAATAATTGGGTGGACACTTTCCGGGAGTTTCATCCCGAACCACAGCGCTACAGCTGGTGGAGCCAGCGCTTTCCTACAGTGCGTTTACAAAATAAAGGCTGGCGGATCGATTATATTACCGTTACCACGCCGCTAAAAAAGAATTTAAAAGATGCAGAGATCTATCCCGATGTAAAGCACAGCGATCATTGCCCGATATACCTTGACATTAAATTATAAGCTGCATGATTATTTATAATGTAACGACCAAAGTAGAGCATACGGTTGCGGCTGCCTGGCTAAATTGGTTAACGGCAGAACATATTCCTGCTATTATTGCAACTGGTTGTTTTACCCATGCTACGGTGCTGCATTTACTGGAAGTGGATGATCCTGAAGGTGTCACTTATGCTGTACAATATCATGCAGCAGACAAACTACTTTATGACCGGTATCTTCAACAATTTGCCGGCGAAATGAGAGCGAAGGCAATGGATAAGTGGGGTAATAAATTCATCGCTTTCCGTTCGATAATGGAGGTTGTGCATTGAGTGTGCAAAAGAATAATTTATTCACTTCTTTGGCTGAACAGTTGTATATTATTGCCAAACCCACTACTGGCAAGGATTTGCTGACATTCCCCTGAAACACAATACCCGTAAGGCTTTCAGCGGAATATGCTGTTGCTTTAAAAAATTTTATTTTTTTCTTGTTTCTTTCAAAACCTTGTCCCATGCGGTTTTGGGCCGATTATGAATGTTGAACCCGGAATAAAAATATTTTGCCGGAATGAAAAAGCTTATAAATTTGTTGCCGCTACTAAAAAACATTATAAAATTGACATCATGAACAAAGCTGAATTAATCGCAAAGGTTGCCGAAGATACCGGCATTACTAAAACAGAAGCCAATGCTGCCCTGGATTCTTTTGTAGAAGCCGTAACAAAAACATTAAAAGGTGGTGGTAAAGTTACCCTCGTTGGATTTGGTACTTTTTCCGTATCTAAAAGAGCTGCCCGTAATGGCCGTAACCCGCAAACAGGTGAAGTAATTAAGATCAAAGCAAGAAAAGTGGCTAAATTTAAAGCTGGTAAAGAACTGGCCGGTAAAATGTAATTACACCCTGAAACGAATTACAAAAGCTCCTTCTTGCCTGAGGCGGGAGGAGTTTTTTTTAACCAGTAATTTTCATCAACTAAATATTTAAAATCAACAATTATGGGAAGAGGAGATAAAAAAACAGCCAAAGGCAAACGTTTCAAAGGTTCTTTTGGTAAAAGCAGACCGGTTACAGAAAGCCCGGCTCAAAAAGCAACTGCAGCCAAGAAAAAAGCTGCCAAGAAAAGCGCTTAGTTAATTCTTTTGCAAACCTGTTAGTTGGAAGCTGCAGGTACAGTACTACCAGTTAAAAGATAATAGCAGGATGTTGTTTCATTGAAATGATGATCCGTTATGCCGAAAGGTGGCTGTTATTTTTTAACTGTTGTTTTAAGGTGCCAGGCGTTCCATTTTCCAGTTACCATTATCGTCCAGTGTATATTGCAGCCGGTCATGCAGCCGGCTGGGACGGCCCTGCCAAAATTCAATAATAACAGGTTTTACTATATAACCTCCCCAATGCGCAGGTCGCTGGAGTTGTTGCATTCCTGATTCTTTTTCCAGTTTATTGTACTGCTCATCCAGCCATTCCCGGTTTTCAATAACCTGGCTTTGCGGGGATGCAATAGCACCGATCTGGCTGCCTGCGGGTCTTGACAGGAAGTAGGAATCGCTTGCTGCAGCCGGTAATTTTTCGATCAGCCCGGTAATACGAACCTGCCTTTCCAATTCTTTCCAGAAAAAAACAAGACAGGCTTTGGGGTTTTCCGCCAACTGTTGCCCCTTGAAACTATTGTAGTTGGTAAAAAAGCTAAATCCTTCCACACTAAATCCCTTCAGTAATACAATTCTTGCTGCTGGCATTCCATCCAGGGAGGCAGTCGCCAGTGTCATTGCATTGACTTCATCAATTTCAGATGCCACTACTTCATCCCACCAGTTGGAGAATTGCCGGATCGGATCGGCTGCCGAATCTATTTCTGATAAACTTTTTTGCGAATAATTCTTCCGGATAGCTGCAATGGTTCCTGTCATAATACTTGTTTGAAGTGTAAAGTTAATAGCTTCTGCAGCAGGATAAACAGCAAAAAGCCCGGTATCAGAAAGATACCGGGCTCACTATCGGTTAATTGTTGCTACATATTAAATTGTTTTCTTGCCAGCTCATCTCTTTCCTCTGCTACCACATTCAACATACTTTCCAATTCCCCGATCCGCTTTAATTGGCCTTCCAGTTTTTTATTTGCATCGGCAACAACCAGCATATCATTGTTCAGTTCCTCGAGGTAAGCCACTTTTTTCTGCAATTGCTGCCGTTGGAAATTGGCTTCTTTTAATTTGTCTTCTGTTTCGGTCAACTCTTCCAGCAATTGGTTATTCTCCGTCACCGCTGCCTGGTATTTTCTTTTTTGTTCTTCAAAATCCTGGGAGACCCTGTAATAGTTCTCTTTCAGGTCTTCGTATTCCAGGTTCGTACGGCGTGAAGCATTCACCTGACTTTCTAGTTTGTGAATTTTATCCTGCAACACATTGAATTCGTTATAGGCGCTGTCGATCATGGATGACATCTCGGTGGTCAGCTGCTCTTTCTGGCGGGTATTATTGATCTCTTTTTCCTTTTGCGACAGCATGAATTTGAGATCTTCTACCTGCCCTGACAGTTCTTCATTTACTTTTAAGATCTCCTGTTGCTTTTCTTCTGTTTCTTTTACAATATCAATTTGTCCGAGTAACAGGTTGATTTTTTCGTTATGCGCCATCAAACTGCTTTGGGCCTCTCTTAGTTGTTGAACATAATCAGGCTTTGCCCCTTCAGCAGCCGGTGATGTTTTTTGTACTGCTTCCAGTTGGGATTTCAGTTGTTTGTTCAGCTTTCGCATCTCATCAGCTTCGATAGAATCAATCGTACTGTTCTCTTCCGCATCTTCCAGCCTTTTCCGTAAACTGGTCAGTTCTTTATCCCTTATTTCTGTGTCATTGAAATAACGAAGTTTCCATTCTTCGAGGCTTTTAGCAACCTTCTCTGTTTCCATCGGCGAAGAACGCATACTACGCCGGCTGACCATAAAAAAGTGAAGGGTGATACCCAGGGTGATAGCTCCCAGCATCAGCACAATGATCTCAACAATAGTCAGGGAAAGACTGGCCATAGCAGTAACGTCAGTTTGTAAACTATTAAAAAGAAAGGAAATTGTTATTAATAGTTTTTCACAAGCGGGGATATCAGGAGGCTGCAAGATAGCCGCTGTACGGTACTGTCAAATAGTAAATGTACTATTGGGGCAAATAAAACGGGAATGGTGTTATCCTCTTACCAGCGTTCCGACCTTTTCACCTGTAACTACCCGGCGAAGATTACCCGTTTTGTTCATATCGAAAACAATGATTGGCAGGTTATTCTCCTGGCAAAGGGTAAAGGCTGTCATATCCATGATCTTCAGGTTCTGTGAAAGACATTCCTGGTAAGTAATGACATTGTACTTGGTAGCGGTTGGGTCCTTTTCAGGATCGGCTGTGTAGATACCGTCTACCCGGGTTCCCTTTAAAATGACATCAGCATTTATTTCAATGGCGCGGAGGGATCCGGCCGTGTCAGTAGTAAAATAAGGATTGCCGGTACCGGCTCCAAATATCACCACCCTGCCCTTTTCGAGGTGGCGGATGGCTCTGCGCCGGATATAAGGCTCGGCGATCTGTTCCATTTTAATAGCGCTTTGCAAACGGGTATACACGCCTACTTTTTCCAGGCCGGCCTGTACGGCCATTCCGTTAATAACGGTGGCCAGCATCCCCATATAGTCCCCGTGGGCCCTTTCAATACCCGTGTCTGCTTCATTCATTCCCCGGTAGATATTACCGCCGCCAATTACGACAGCCACCTGTACCCCCAATTCGGTAATTAATTTAATATCCTGGGCATACATGGCAATGACATCGGTGTCAAAACCAAAACTTTTATCACCCATTAATGCTTCGCCGGAAAGTTTGAGAAGGATTCGTTTGTACTTAGGTAACATCGGAGCTGTTTTTCGGGGCGAAGATAAGGGGAAGTTTATAGTTTGTGCTTTGTAGTTTCTGTTTTTTGCCAGTTTGAGGCAGCTATTGGCTGGTAGCAGCTCAGGGCTTAATGGCCCTTATACTGTACACGATCGGCAGTTTTCCCTCCATTCCCTTTATCTGCCATTTACCCTTTTCCACTTCCACGGAATTGGTGAAATTGGGATAAGGTGAAAAATTATGCTCATTAAAGAATTCGATTTTTAACCCTGCTTTTATCAGGGCATTGAGTAGTTCACTGATACTATGGTTCCAGCTGTATTCTTTTCCTTCAATCGCTTTTTCATCCCCGGTATAGGTAGGCTTATTCTCCATTACAATCAGCTCCCGGTTATCGTAATAATATTTAATATGGGTAAATTCATCATCAAACATCCAGACCACCGGATGAAAATCGGCCATGTAAAATGTACCGCCGGGTTCCAGGTAATGAGCAATCAACCCAGCCCATTTATCAAGTTCGGGTAGCCAGCCGATGGTGCCGTAAGAAGTAAAAACGATATCGAATTTTTCATCGAGATGTTCTTTAAGGTCATAGAGATTACAGCAAATGAATTTTGCTTTCAACCCTCCTGAGTTTATCAAAGGGTCATCATTCAGTTGTCTTGCTTCTTTAATAGCTTCATCAGACAAATCAATGCCGGTTATATCTGCACCCAACCTTGCCCAGTTAAGTGTATCTATTCCAAAATGGCATTGGAGATGAAGCATCTTCTTTCCTTTTACTTCTCCAAGCTCATTCAATTCAATGGGTGTTAAGACTGTTTCGCCGGCCTTAAAACCAGCCAGGTTGTAAAAGGAGGAATCCACATGAATAGCGGTGCGCTGGTTCCAAAGAGCTTTATTAGCCTCGAAATAATCACTATAATTTTCCATACAGAAATACAATTATTAATGGACGCCCCAAAACTAGCTAGTTAACAATATATAAATATAAAGTATGGTCAAGTTTTTTCAACTAAAACTGCCGTTTGATAAGCATATGCTTCCTGAGTAATAGAAAATATCTTAAACCCTGTTGCTTGCATCAGACGTGTGAAGTATTCCCGGTTATAAAATACGTTTGACAAGGCATCCCTTCCTAAAACCAATACTTCAAAATCCTCCTTCGATTCGTTAAAAAAAATATCCCGACTCAATTGTTTGGCAAACCAATGATCCTTATATTTTGATTGAAGCAATTCGATTGTATAATTATCATGAATCGTGATGTAAAGCCTTCCACCGGGAGACAAAACTCTTTTCAATTCACATAACCAGGCTTCTGCCAGGTCTTCGATATGCGTAAATACCGATCCACAATAGATAAAATTAAAATAGCGGTCTTCAAATGGTAAGTGGGGAATAGTTGTAGTTGTAGCTAAATGAAAAGGAGGGCTCAGGTATTTTTTTGCCCAGGTAACCTGTGGGCTATTAATATCAGTTCCCCAAATTTCACAAAGCTGAGACAAATGGTGTAAATGCCTCAACATACGGCCTGCGCCGCAGCCCATATCCAGTATTCGCTAACCTTGTGAAAAGGAATAACCTGAATCCTCAATAGCTCTTAGCATGGTAGCGGTGTGTTCTTTTCCAATGGAAAGATATTCTTCTGCCGAGTTGCTCAACCCTTCCATAAAGGCCGGCGGAGGAATTGCCAACCCTGATTCACACAACGCTGCTTCCCCTTTGTCTGGTTTTGATAATTTATAAGAAGTAGCATCCTGTTTACAGGGAATGTATTTTACCGATGCGAGAGGTAGATCGTGTTGATCAACTACCGCTTTTATTTTTCCTTTTAGCCATGACTTTATTCTGGAAGAAACAATCTTTAAAAACATTTTTGTGTTTTGAATGCACAATATTAAGGCTTATAAACGGATTTAATTCACCTGTCAAAATTATTCCAAACATCAGCAAGTTCAAAAGACTTCCGGCATAGCGGTAAAAGGGACTGAATCAGTAAAAAAAAGGGAACCCGAAGATTCCCTATACTATCTTATATAATTATTGTTATCCTAACGCCACTCTCTTAAACTCGGTCACTTTCACATCATCACTTTCTTTCAGGTAATCGGCAACAGTTTTAGCTGTATCTTTTACAAAAGCCTGGGCAGTTAAGGTCTGCTCTTTAAAGAAAGCTCCCATTTTACCTTCGGCAATCTTTGTCAGCATTTCTTCCGGTTTGCCAGCCATTTTGGGATCTTCCTTCATTACATCTATAATGATGGCTTTTTCCCTTGCTACCACTTCAGCAGGCACACTCGCAGCATCTACTGCTACCGGGTTCAGTGCTGCGATCTGCATCGCCAGGTCTTTACCTACTTCAGTATTTGCTTTATCTAAACCTACCAGCACGCCGATACGGTAAGCACCATGAATATAAGAAGCAACATAAGGAGCTTCTACCCGAATATATTTAGTAATACCGATTTTCTCACCGATAGAAGCCAGCTTATCATTGATCAGGTCAGCTACTTTAGCACCGCCAACCAATGTTTCATTCAGCTCTTCTACTGTTTTCACATTACCGGTGATCGCTGCATCAGCAATACCCTGTACCATCGCAATGAAATCAGTATTCTTGGAAACGAAATCAGTTTCGCAGCTTACACATACCACGATACCGGTTTTGTTGTCCGCTGTTGTCTGTGCAATAACTACTCCTTCTTTTGCTTCACGGTCACTTCTCTTTGCTGCTACCTTCTGGCCTTGCTTGCGCAACCAGTCGATGGCTGCTTCAAAATCACCATTGGTCTCTGTCAATGCCTTACGGCAATCCATCATACCCGCACCAGTAGCCTGGCGGAGTTTATTGATATCTGCTGCACTTATTGTTGCTGTGCTCATAAATTAAAATTTGAGGTATGATGCCGGAAGTCTGAAAAAATCTATCGGCATCATAACATTAAATAATTAGTTTGCTCGGAATGAAAAACCTGTCTTCGGACTTTTGTCCTTGCTCAGCTTATCTCCTCGCACCACCCGGTCCCCTGTTGCCACCACCGGGTCCACCAGTAGTACGGCGTCTTTGTCCGCCACCAGCACCCGGACCTGCGCCGGCACCACGACCACGACCACCGCGGCCACCTTCAGCCTGTGCTTCTGCTTCTAATCTTGCGGCTCTCTTATCTGCTTCATCACTAACGGTATCTTCTACATCGTCATCTTTTGCAGCTTGTCTTTCTGCAAGACCTTCAGCAATAGCAGCAATGATATAGTTCACAACGATCGCAATAGATTTAGTAGCATCATCATTGGCAGGAATAGCAAAATCAACTTTGTTAGGATCACAGTTGGTATCCACAACACCAAAGGTCTGGATGCCCAAACGTTTTGCTTCGGCCAACGCAATATGCTCATGCCCGATATCAATAATGAACAAAGCAGCAGGTACACGACCCAGTTGAGCGATACCACCTAATACTTTTTCCATTTTTTCTTTATCGCGGCTCAGTGTCAGGCGTTCTTTTTTTGTCACGCTGTCAAAAGAACCATCACCCAGCATTTTTTCAATGCTTTGCATTTTCTTTACGCTCTTACGAACCGTATTGAAATTGGTCAGCATACCACCCAACCAACGTTCTGTAACGAAGGGCATGTTTACTTTCCGGGCAGATTCGTTAACGATATCTTTTGCCTGCTTCTTGGTACCTACAAACAAGATCTTCTTTCCGCTGCGGGCGATCTGCTTCATAGCAGCTGCAGTTTCCTGCAGGCACTCTACGGTCTTGTTGAGATCAATGATATGAATACCTTTCTTTTCAGCAAAGATGTAAGGTAACATCTTGGGGTTCCACTTCTTTTTCAGGTGACCGAAATGAACACCCGCTTCCAGAAGTTGCTGTTGTAATGAAGTATTATTTTCCATTTGCTTTATTGTTATAATTATTTTGAATAATCAGTTATGAGTTTTGAGTTGCGAGTTACGAGGCTTTAACTCGTAGCTCATAACTAATAGCTCGTCGCTTTCCTTAACGTTTAGAGAACTGGTAGCTTCTTCTGGCTTTCTTATGACCAAATTTCTTACGCTCAACCGATCTCGGATCTCTTTTCAGCAAACCAGCTGCTTTCAGCGCCGGGCGAAACTCAGGATTGATCTCCAGCAATACGCGGGCAATACCCAGCATCGCTGCTTCAGCCTGTCCTTTCACACCACCACCGGTAGCGTTGATCTTAATATCAAACTTATTGGCTACATCTACTGTTTTCAGCGGACGCTCTACCTGGTTTTGTAAATACACCAGTGGAAAATAAATTTTGTAGTCTTTATCGTTGACGGTGATGCTGCCCTCTCCTTTGGAGACGAACACCCTTGTCACAGCGGCTTTACGACGACCAATTCCGTTTTTTTGCTTTTCCATTTATTAATTATTAGGAATGATAATTTTTGTTTTTTGTCTCCTTCAGTTTAACGAAGGGTTAAAATTTTAATTCTTTAGGTTGTTGTGCAGTATGCGGATGATTGGTACCAACATATACAAATAGCTTTTTGTACATCTTGCGGCCCAGACGATTCTTTGGCAACATTCCTTTTACGGCTCTTTCAATCACCACTTCAGGGCGGCGGCTGATCAGGTTCCTGGCTACTTCTTCTTTACGACCGCCGGGATAACCGGTGAAGTGGTCATAAATTTTCTGGTCCAGTTTGTTACCGGTCAATACTACTTTTTCGCAATTGGTGACAATGATATAGTCACCGGTGTCAACGTGAGGAGTATAGTATGCCTTGTTCTTACCGCGCAATATCGCAGCAATACGGGCACACATACGTCCAACGGTTTGATTAGTACCATCAACAACATACCAGGTACGTTGTACGGTAGCCTCGTTCGCATGTTTGGTTGTAAAATGTAATTTACTCATTTGAAAAAACGCTTTTTGCCTTTTTCTGCAAGCATTTCGCCTGTTTGTCCGGCAGTTAAATAATAAACAGCTGAGCTATCCCTCAAACTGTTCCCTTTTTTAATTGGGAGTGCGAAGTTAAGGCGGGGAAGATTTCAAACCTAGAATCGGAGGAAGTAATTTTTATACCTCCTTCACAACAGCTTGATTTACAGTAAAAATTTTGACTACAAAAATAAATTGGTTGATAGATTGGGTTAAATTTCCCACCAATGGGTGCTGGCATAAGGAGCCGAAAGAGAAAGAAGCTCACCGATTTTCGGTGTTACTACCTGTACTTTGTGCCCTGTGCCTTCTATCTTATTTACCTCCTCTGCTTTAGCCAATACCCGTTTGATAGGTTCATTCCAGGGATGCATACCTAACCGGAACTTTCCCCAGTGAACAGGTAATATCACTTTTGCCTTTAGGTAAAGAGCAGCCTGTGCCATTTCTTCGGGCATCGTATGGATCAATGGCCACATAGTATTATACTGACCGGATTCCAAAATAGCCAGATCAAAAGGTCCATATTTTTCTCCTATTAACGCAAAATGATCGTCATAGCCCGAATCGCCGCCCATATATATATTATGTGAAGCTGTTTTTAAAATAAAGGAAGATCAAAGACTTTGACCCCGCTTAATGCCTCTGCCGGAAAAGTGCCGGGCTGGTGCAGCTGTCAGCACTATCAGTTCTTTCAGTTGTGCTGATTGCCACCAATCCATTTCAGTGATCTTGTTTTCATCCACTCCCCAATATTTCAAATGAGCGCCGATACCCAATGAGCAATATATTTTGCGCACCCTGCTTTTCAATTTCCGGATGGTTTTAAAATCAAGATGATCATAATGGTCATGGGTGAGAATGAGGTAGTCGGTATCCGGCATGTCCTCTGCCTTGTATTCATTGCTGCCCGGGAAGGCTTTTACCATAAAGGATAAAGGGGGTGCATTGCCACTGAATACAGGATCGATCAGGAAGTTTTTATTCGCTATGCGGAGGAGATAAGAAGAATGTCCAAACCATACGATGACTGGTTCGGTGCTATTTAAATTCCTAATATCTGTTTTTATAAAAGGTAATGGTGGCGGTGGTACCGTATCAGGATGCGTTTTGAAAAATTCCCGCATCATTTTCCAATAAGAAACACCCTCGGGCTTCATTGACGTAGGTGATAGATTCTGAAAAGCCCCCTTGGTATAATTTGGAGATTGCTGCAGCCGATGGTTTAAGAGCTTGTTAGCCAAATAAAGAATCGTTGAGAGTCTGCCACTAACTTTTCAATAACCTGTTATAATTGTAAGTGAGATATCGGTGGAAAAGCGTTCCTGAGGAGAGACTCGTGCGATAAGAAACCTAGCTGTAGTTCCGGCTGTCCGCTTCAAAATCCTCATTCCTCCCACAAAAGGTGGGAGAAATTTCGGGCTTTACACTTCAATCCGGCAGCCCTTCAACTTCCAGAACACAGGCCCGTATGACAATCGACTGATTGTTTTTTGCATAGTACTTCTTGTATTTGCACTTACACTTACGCTTCACGCAAAGGCAAAAGGTGGGAATAGCTAATTTATACTAATACGGTTGCAGGATACCTTTAGAAAAACTATTTACTATGAAAAAGGATACCAGGCAATTACTGTTGCTCCCTGAATTTCAGAAGTTTATTATTGCTTCCTCTACAGGGAGGAGGCTGATGCCGTCGGGCAAGAAGATAAGATCCGGCACTATTGAACAATACCGGCATACTTATTCAATACTTGAAGAGTTCGGGAAAGACCAGGAACCTTTACGCATTCAACTGCTGCATCGGAGTTCGCTAAGGGCTATTCAGAAAGAAAAAAATTACTGGTCAAGATTCTTTAAACGTTTCTCCTCATTTCTGTACAAAGACAAAAATTATTATGACCAGTACACTGGTTCTGTATTTAAAGTTATCAAGGTTCTTTTCCATTATCTGTCAATAGAAAAGGCATTCCCAGTTGGAGATTTTCATAAAAGATTCAGGGTGCCTACCGAGCACTTTACTCCGGCCATTTTATCGCCTGCCCAACTGCGATTCCTTATTATTGATAAAGCTTTTGAAGAATCGCTGCCGAAGTCATTACAAAGAACCAAAGATATTTTTGTGTTCGGCTGTACGGTAGCACTCCGCTATAAAGACCTGATGGCTTTAAAGAAAATAAATATCCAGTATGCCCCGGAGGGAACGAATATTATTTTGCATACACAAAAAACAGGAGCAGAAGTAAATATTCCTTTACCAGAGTATGCTATAAATATAATAGACAAATATAAAAGGGAAGCAGGCCGTTATGTACTACCGAGGCTTTCAGACAGTAATTTGAACCTTCATATAAAAACGTTGATTAAAAAGGCAGGATGGAATTACAGCCTTCCGAAAATCAGGCATAGACGAGGGGAACCGGTTGAAATAAAAACTAAAAGGAATGAAACGTATAGATTTTATGACCATATCACTGCCCATACAATGCGAAGGACAGCTATTACCACACTTCTGTTAATGGGAGTTGATGAAAACTCGGTAAGACGTATTTCCGGACATGCCCCCGGTAGTAAAGAGTTTTACCGGTATGTTGTCATTGTTCAGGATTATCTGAATGCAAAAGTGAGAAATGCCCATATAAAACTGTTACAGGGTGAAGATATTAAATTATAAAAAGTTGATTAAAACTGTAGCTGTAACCGGCTAAATTCAGCATTTAGTGCTATATTTATCCTGATAAATGCTATTTGAAATGAAAGCCAGGTACGGGTTTTAGCTGAATTCGTTACTATCCGTTCGGTCTGGCGAT
>Ga0163149_10001749_pt1 | contig 27399 bp, 38 predicted proteins | sample OliLakLV19MP5G1_FD_148604 | JGI IMG/M metagenome (GOLD analysis project Ga0163149, IMG submission 148604) | Freshwater microbial mat bacterial communities from Lake Vanda, McMurdo Dry Valleys, Antarctica - Oligotrophic Lake LV.19.MP5.G1 | ecosystem: Environmental > Aquatic > Freshwater > Lake >... | reverse complement strand
GCCGCCGCCTACGACGCCGAAGCCACCCATCTGGAGGACTCATGACCGAGACTGTCACCGCTGCCCGTCACCGCCGCCTACAAGACCGCCACCGCCGCCTATGCGGACGCCCGCGCGAACGCGGCTCCGTCGTGCTCGCGCCCGCAAGGATCTTGCGCGTCACTTCCTCCGGCCGCGCCACCGTGACCCCCGAGGTCGTCGCCGCCGACATCACCACGCTGATCGCGAGCACCAAGCCCGTGAAGGACTGGCGGCACTGGCCGATCCGACACGCCCCCCACGACCAGCACGAGCCCCTCTTGTCCGCCCTCGCAGCGATCGACCAGGACCGCCAGGAAGCTCTGGTGCGCCTCGCTCGCCTGGACGCCCTATCAGCGGCTCTGCGTGACGGCGTCACCGCAGGGTCGCTGCTCATCTCGGCGACACCCTCACCACCGGACCACCCACGTCCTGCAACAACTGCAGACGTGTCCACCAGCGACGGCGAGGCGACGGTCGACGAGATCCACGCCGCCGTGAACGACAGCCTTGGGGAGACAGTCGCCCGCTCGTCGGTGCGGTCCTACCTCAACATCAACACACCGGCGCGATTTGTGCGGACCGCGCATGGTCGCTACCGGCTCGGACGAAGGTGACCGCACTGCTTGCGCAGCAGCCGGCAGAGCCGCCGGGCGTCAAAATCGAGCCTATCTTCAGGTACGGCCAAGCTGAGCTGTATCGCGGTGACTGTATGGATTGGCTTGCGCAGCGCGCCGAGAACTCAGTGCACGGCTGCGTCACCGACCCCCCCTACGGCCTGGTCGAGTACACCTGCGCACAGCAGGAAAAGTTGCGGGCGGGCAAGGGCGGGGTCTGGCGCATTCCGCCGTCCTACGACGGACACACCCGCTCGCCGCTCCCCCGGTTCACCACCCTGACGGACGCGGACCTGACTCAACTACGTCGGTTCTTCACGGAGTGGGGACGCGCAGTCAAGCGCGTGTTGGTCCCGGGCGGGCATGTCCTGGTCGCTGGCAACCCGCTGGTCTCACACCTGGTCAGTACCGCGCTCGACGACGCCGGGCTCGGGCGTCGGGGCGAGATCGTGCGACTGGTCATGACGTTACGCGGCGGCGACCGACCGAAGAACGCCGAGGAGGACTACCCCGGCGTGTCGGTCATGCCGCGGTCGCAGTGGGAGCCCTGGGTGCTGTTCCGCAAACTGCCTGAGGGCCGCATCTCCGACAACCTACAGAAGTGGAAGACAGGCGGCTTGCGCCGTATCAGCGACGACCAGCCGTTTGGCGACGTGATCCGGTCGGCACCAACCCGGCCGGCGGAGAAGAAGCTGGCCAACCACCCGAGCCTGAAGCCGCAGGCCTTCTTGCGGCAGGTCGTCCGCGCGATACTGCCGCTCGGCGAGGGGGTCGTCCTCGATCCCTTCGCCGGCTCGGGCTCGACGCTTGCGGCCGCCGAGGCGGTGGGTTACCGGAGTGTAGGAGTGGAGATGGACGACGCCTACCTCGCGCTCGCCCGTCAGGCAATCCCTGCGCTCGCCACGCTCAAGGTGACAGCGACGGAGTGACCTCCCGGTCCAGCCACGCGGCTGCAGGAGTTCAGAGCGATCGCAGCCGACAAGGCGACGACCTTGGGCCACATCCAACGGCACCATTTGGACGCACTCGCGCCGAAGCCACCCATCTGGAGGACTCATGACCGAGACCGTCACCGCTGCCGTCACCGCCGCCCATGCGGACGCCCGCGGCGGCGGCGGGCAGCTCACGAGCCCCGCCGCTTGGCTGACCGACGACACCGGACAGGCCCCCACGTTCGCCACAGTCGAGGCGGCACTCGGCTCAGTGCTCGGCTGGGAGTGCCCCCCGGTGTCGGTGGCTGGCGACAAGCGGGTAGTGCAGATTTCAACTACTCGACGCAAAGAACCCCCTCCCTCACCGCAACGGTGAGGGAGGGGGTCTGTCGTCAGCAGGTCAGACGGTGGAAGGAACCGCGATGCCCTGCACCGTGGCGGTCAGGTCGGTGATGCGGGTGACAGCCTCAGTCGCCTCTGCCAGCGCCGCATCGGTGCCGACACGGGCTTCGTCGAGCTGGGCCTGCACAGCGGCCAGGGTGGCGCCCTGGTCGACGTGCAGGCGCATCAGCTGCCCAGCTCTGTGTCCACCTTGGACTGGGCGAAGTCCACGGATTTGCTCAGCCCCTCGACGACGGCCGGCGCGCCGTAGCGGGTCACCAGGTCAGCCACGACCGGTGACTGCCTCTCCAGGAGCGATTCGACCGATTTCTGCGACCACACGGCGGCCCGGGTGACGCCGGCGAGGATCAGCGGCAGGGCTGTGGTGCCGACGGTGGACAGGGCGGGCCCGACCGCGGACACGTCCGCTGTGCCCGTGGCGATCTGGACGAAGAGGACGAGGACGGCGCCACTGGCACCGACGAGTAGTGCAGCTTCCTTACGCATGACAGTCTCCTTCATGGGGTCGTGGACGGTTGGCATCGGGGTGCGTCGTGGCTCGACGCACATCGTCGATGGCGTCGCGCAGGCTGGTGCCGCCGTTAGGCTTCAGCTGCTCACGGATCTCGGCCTGGCCCGCCTCCAGGACCGAGAGGCGCTCAGGGATTCCGGCGCGTCGGGGGCGCCCGGGACGGGCCTCTTCTCCGGTCCAGTCGTCGAAAAATCTGGTGGAACTCCTGACGACCTTTCGCATGCTCAGGGTAAATCTGGTCAGCACCCCGAGGGCACCGATGATCGCCGCGAGCGTCAGTAAGTTGATGACGAGGTTCTCTGAGGCGAGGTCTCGCATCAGAGCCCCAGCAACGATCGCCAGGTGCGGGGTCCGATGATGCCGTCAGACCCCAGCCCGCGGTGCCGTTGGTAGGCGACGACCTCAGAGTGGGTCGACGGGCCGAACTCCCCGTCGACCGTGATCGCGTGATGAGCGGCGAGTAGCAGCGCCTGGACTCGGCGGGCCGAGTCCCCTCGGGCGCCGCGCTTGACGATGGGCAGACTTGCCACGATGACCTCCGTCTCGGTGGGTTGGGTGGCGGGCGGCGCCTCGTCGGCGAAGGCGGCCAGGAAGTCGGCCCAGGGGAAGTCGGCGCCGGGGTCGCTGCGCCGGCCTGGGTCACGCTCGCCGTGGCTGATGAAGCCCGCCAGGCCCGCGGCGGACTGGGCTCGTGTCACGCGGTGGGCCGGGATGATGACCCCGTACCGGGCCTCGATCCAGCCCGCGTATTCCCGGGCAGCCGCGGCCATGTTGTCGACGAATCCGGCGCGCCGGACCGGCGCCATCTGCGCCCAGTCAGTGGTTCGGCAGGCCGCCGACAGGTGCATGGCGTAGGGGTTGGACCCGGTGCTGTCCCCGTACGCCTCGTCGTCGAAGTCGATCAGCTCGATGATCGAGTCGGAGTCGACGAGGACGTGGTAGCTGCCGGGCGTCGCGCGGCCTTGAATGAAGCGAGCGACAGCCTCGGCCCCGGTGTCCGGGCCGATCTTGTCCAGGACGGATTCTGCGGTGTGCACGACGATGAGTCCGGTGGGGCGGGCTCGGCGCGGGGAGCGGTACTGCGACCGCGCCGGTGGGTTGTCTCGCAGCCATGCGGGCATGTTGCTCTCTTCTCTCGCTCGACGGATGCTGGCAATCACAAGGTGCGGACAAGACAACGAACATTGTTCGCAGCACTAGTGAGACCCGCACCAACCAGGGTTGCTGGCAACGCGGCGAGACCGACCGATGTCACCCATCCAAGCCGGGCTGTTGCCACACCCGTCCCGGTAAACCCCAGAATATTGTCCGGTCCGACACCATTCTGGAGTAACCCGGTTACGTTTATGCGGGCGACCCCTGCCTGCTGGACAGCGCCGACCCAGAACCATCCGGCGGGAATTGTCACGCTCACCGCCAGGGACTTAACCCCGGCCGGGGTGCCGGCTACCGAGCCGGCGTCCACCAGCAAACCTCCCGGAAGCCCTGCATTATTGCCGTAGATGCCCAAGCGTATCGTGCTAGACGCAACGCCGGTAGTGACGTTCGCGATCACACTGTCTATAGCCGTCGCAGTGTCGAAAAAGAACGGGGCGAGGACGAAATCACCGTTAGGCGGCATAGCGATCGTGCCCGTCAAGCTGCTGACAGGGCTGGCATAGTGTGTGCCCGCCGTCAGCAGCCCTGGTCTCGCCGGAAGCCCGCCGCCGCCGCTGGGCGAGGGCGCCCATACGCCGGTTGCGGTGTCGTAGGTGAGCACATCGTCGTCGTTGGCGCCGGAGTTGGCGAGCAGGGACAGGGACAACCTGTTTATCACAATGGCGTCCTCAGTGAGATGGTGAATCCACCCCAAAAGGCATTGGTGGCGATGACGGCGCCGGGGTCGGTGAATGTCCGAGAGACGGAGACTCCTTCGTTCGCTATCTCGCTGGCTGCGACTTGGCTGAACTGCCCACTATTGAGCGAGTGGTTGGTGATGAGGGTGACGCCGGCCGGGACGGTGATGTCGTCCTGGGTGGTGCCTTCTCCATCGCGGGCGACGAAGTAGACGATGCGGCGGTTTTCAGGGCCCACGGTGACGGTTGGCGGCGTGTAAGGCGTAGTTGTGCCAACGACCGAGCTGGATTCCCAGTCGCCGATAGGATTTAAGGGGTCCACGCCGTTGACCGCCACCATGATTCCGGCTCTTTCGTGGCTGACCGAGGACGCGAAAGCGACCGGGGTCTCGGAGCCGTCGGCGACCCGGTAGTAGACGTTGAAGGTGTGCGGGCCCTGGCCGGTACTGAGACCAGGGGCGGCGCTGAGCGCGCCCAGCAGGGTCCACCCGGCAGGGGTGGTCCACGTCCCGGACCGACCGACGCAAGCGAGGAGGAGATCGCCGGGGATGGTGGCCGGTGGGATGGGCACGGTGACGCTGGTGCTGGATGCGGGGCTGCTGGTGGACTGGGCGAAGTTGGCAAGGGCGGCGATCGTGGCCTGTCGCCCGTAGTCGTATTCGACGTGCAGCGTGTGCCCGGCGAGGAGGCCGTAGCTGCTGGGCACACTCAGGATGCGGCTGCTGATCGACCAGCCGGTGCTGGGCGGTTGGCTCAGCCCATCGACATACAGCGCGGGCCAGTGCGGCTGGTCGACGGGCGCGTAGGTGAGGAGGTACGTGGTCTGCGGCGCCACGCCTGCCAGCTTCAGGACGTCGCGGTGGTGCTGGCGGGCCAGGATGCCAGAGGGAGGGCTGGCGTATCCTGCGCGGGCTCGCGCGTTGGCGCGGGTGCGGGACAGTGCAGAGTCAGCAACGGCACGCCCGCCCAGGTTCACGGGCGTGTCCAACCGGAGTGCCCGGATGATCCGGTCGGTCGGTTGCGGGGTGCGCCGGTTACTCACACGGGCTCCTTCAGCTCCAGGGTCCACCGCACAACACTCGTGTCCCCGTCACCGGTCCAGTCACCTGCGATGGACACCACCTCCAGGGCTTGCGTGGCGCCCGTGCGGGACAAGGCGTTGATGGTGTCCCCGGGGGTGAAACCGGTGTAGGGGATGGGCCCACTGCCGTCGGGTGCCCCCGCATAAATGGTGGCCGTGGCGGAGGAAACCAACCGTTTCAACTGCAAGAGGTTCGCGTTGCCGACGACGGCCGCGGATGTGGCGTCCAGGGACAATCCGGATTCGAGGCTGACGACCCGCGTGCCGTACGTGGCTTCGGCGGCAGCGTCGGTGACGAGCAGCCACCCTTCGTCGTGGCGGACGACGATGGTGGTCGCGACCACCCCTTCCACGTCAGCGACGTACCCGCTCGTGTTCGACCGGGTGAGAGCCACCGTCGCAGTCCGGTTGGTGCCGCGAGTGACCCAGGCGTCGAGGGCGAACACTTTCCCGCCGGTCGTCTCCGCACCCACAGCCGGTCGCAGGCGTGGCACGCACCCGAAGGCGCCCAGGCGCTCCACAAGTTCGGTACCGGAGGTGCCGACGGGGACAGCGATCGCTCCCACCTCGGAGCCCAGCTGCGGCCACGCCGTACCCGCGGTGTCCGTGGTGTCACTGAAAGTCTTGTGGATGAGGGCCGCGGACTCCACATCAAGACCGCCGGACGCGCGGGCGACCACGGCCTCGGTGAGGGCACGACCGATCACCCAGCCCGCGGTGATGCCCGTGATGGCTGCGAGGCTGATCGCCTTCCACTGGGTTGCTGACGAGGCGGCGGCGCCCTGGCTGTCAGCAAGGGTGGCACCGGTCTGGTAGACGAGACTGACGGCCCGCCCGGCGGCGTCTACGGCGTAGATCCCGCAGATGCCGCCCACCGGATTATTCGAATAGTTGACACCGACCTTATTGGAGGCGATGATGCCGACGACGTGCGTGCCGGCCGTGAGGCTGATCAGCTTCGGCTCCTGGATTTCGTTCCACCCGGCTTTGTCTCCGGTCTCGTCCTGCTGGTAAATCAGCTCACTGTCGATGAAAAGGGTTACGTAATTATCGGCGCTGGCATACACAATCGCATCGGTTTCAGCGGCCAGGGTGAACGTCCCGCGCAGGGCATGTCGAGCGTTGACGGCCAAGTTCGCGACTGGGTCCTCCGCCCCTATCCACGATAGCAGCGCGGCCTCCGGCAAACCGGAGAACGCCGTGGGGTAAGGGCCGCCCGGCGTTAGACCACGGGCCGTCGAGTCCGTCGCCCACGGCTCCGCGGTCGCTGCCGTGACAGTGACCCAGGAGGTCGCGTCGTACCCCGCGCTCATCCACCCCAGGTACCGGGTGTCGCCTCCCAGGCGGCGCAGCACTCCGCCGTCGTGGACGACCACGAAGTCATCGAGCAAGGCGAGCAGCCCCCGGTTGGTGGGCTGCGCGTCGCCCACATCCAAGGGGTGCTGGTCGCTGATGACAGCGACCGTGCCGGGGTTGACGAGGAACCAGGCGACCTCGGTCATAGTGGCCGGCGCGGCGGGGTCGAGGTTGGTGGCGAGGGCCACCACCCGGTCCTCCAGCAGGCCGGGTGTGGCGACGAGGACGGGGTCTTGCATGTCCACTCGGAACCCCAGCGCCCCCGCCTCGGCCTTGTCTTCCGTCCATTGCACGGTGGTGGGGGTCAGGGTGCCCAGAAGAGCCAGCGTTGACCTGTGGCGGACGCGCAGTTCCACGTTCCGGCAGGGCAGGGTCACCCGCTGTAAACCGGGCGGGCGTAGCCGGCGATGTGCAGGTCATCGCGGGCGCCAGCCGGCGCCAACCATGCGCGGTGTATCAGCGCCACGCGACCTGGTTCGGTCCCGCCGCGGCGCATGGCGCTGCCCTCGATGAGTGCGACTCGTCCGTCCTGGAGTTGACGGACGACCAGGCCGGCGTGCGCCATCCGGTCGGTCTCCGGGTCGTGCAAGAACGCCACGTCACCGGCCTGGGGGGCCTCGGCGCCGCTCAAACATTCGCCTCGCTTGCGGTGCCACGCGAGACGCGCCGATGTGCTCGCTTCCACCGGGAAAACCTCGGTGGCGCTCGCCTTGTGTCCGACCCACGACAAGAAGTGGCCGGACCACGGCGTGTTGTCGTGGGAAGCCCACTTCCCGTACTTGTTGGCCATGTTGTCGCCCTCTGTGTAGCCGACCTCGCCGACAGCGATAGCAAGGACCGTGGCGAGTAGGCCGACCAGGCCGTCACCCACGGCATCCTGTTTCTCCTGGTCCGGTTGCGGACCGTCAACCCAAGTGGGCTCATTGTTCGTCAGTTCGGGCGCCGGGTGCGACATGCTGGGGCTCCAGGGTCAAACGGTCACGAGGTTGCCGGACAGAACAGAGAAAATTAAGACGCAAGTGCCTATCCACGGGGCGGTCAGGCCGGGTATGAGACTGGCGGGATCCAGCTCCGCGGGGCCTTGCTGAGCCAGGACCCCACCGGCTGGCAGGTCGATTTCTCGGCGCAGAGTGAGGGCGGTGGCAGGGGTGTCCAGAAAGTCCTGCAAGTCCATCAAGTTGGCCATGAAAGCCTTGATGCTCGCGCCAGCAGCTGGCGCGGCCCCGGACGAGGTGGCACCTCGCAGGAGGACGGGCACCACAGCGCGGCCGGCGCCGCGCACCTTCCGAACGTGCAATTCCCCGGCCACGCCAGGGATAACAACATTGGAGCCCAGGTAGGGGGCGCGGAAAAACATGCCTTCCGCGCCCGCCAGGGGCAACTGCCGGCCGTACGTAGCATGCAAGTCAACTCCGTTGACCAGCCACCTGATGGGGGTGCTCTCGACTGGTATGGTCACCGGAACCCCAGGTAGGCGACGGCGGTGCGCAAACCGAAAACCCCGTTGTCAGACGCCCTCTCGGGTCGCGGATTGACGAAGGTCTGCGCTATGTTCAGCGTCATTCCGCTGCCGCCTGCGCTGACCTGAGTGGACCCCGACGGGGACGGCCTGGACGTCACCGACCGACCGCCGTCGACGGTGACACCGGACCGGGTCATCTCGGGAATGATTCGAGGCGGAACCGGAAGCTGCCGCGAGTTGACAGCTTCCAGAAACTCCAGCCCGTAGGAGTCCACTGCGGCGGCGGTGACCACGTACTCGCCCGTGGACACCCGGACAAGGACATCATCCGACGTCGATGTCCCCGGCCCGTCCACGTACCCACCCTTAGAGAACTTTTTGGCGCCGCCCTTTGATGTCTGCTGTCGTGGGGCCGGAGCCGGCACGTTGAGCCGGGCGTAAGAATCGGCCATCCCTTGCAGGCGATTGGACCAGGCGTCCAGCGCCCGGTCGGCGGCTGATGTGTCCGCGGTGATAGTCGATGTCAGAGTCCGACCGTCGATGGCACCGTACCTTGCCTCGATGACCCGGACGCTTTCCATTGCCGGCGCGTTGTCCGCGCCTATGTTAGTGGCCACCGCATCAGGAACGGCGTCTAGGGTGCCGATGTACCGGTCAATTTCCTGGCGTAAGACCGCGGTCTCCCCCTGGGACAACCCAAACTCTTCAATCAAGGCACCCAGCTGTGCTTCGAGTTCTCCGTTCCGGTCACGTAGGTCGCTGGTGCTGGCCCCCGTCTTCGCCAACTCGTCGATCACCTCAGTGGCCGCGCCGACAATCCCCCGCAGCGCTTCACGATTGGCCAGGGCAGAATCGGTGAGCCGGCCGGTCTTCTCGTCCACCGCCGTCAGCGACGCGGCGACGGCACCGTTCTCGGCGATTGCCGCCGCCGTCTCCTCGACGTACCGGTTGACAGCCGCGGTCAGTGCATCCTGGGCGGTCTCGTACCCGAATGCCTGACTGATAAGGAGGTCGAGGGTGTCAGATAGCGCATTAAGCCGGTCTTCGGCCGACAGGGCTTCTTCGCCCGTACCTTCAAGCGCCCCGCTGAGGCCGTCGGCGGCGGTGCCCGCCTCGCCCATGACCGACGCGCCGTATGCGACGTACCCGGCAAAGGCGTCAGCCGCGTTACCCGTACCGGCCATGGCGATTCCCGCCTCCCGCGTCTTTTGGGAAGCAACGGCGACGCCTTCAGCATACTTGAAGACAACGTTGGTGAGGATTTCGAACTTTTGGGCATCGCTCGCGATCCGTCGAATGTTCGGCCCCTCGGTCTTCTCTTCCTCCTCATTCAGCTCTTGCCGCTTCGCCCGGAGCACATCGAGGGCGGCAGCGTTGCCGAGAGCGGCATCCGTGACCGTGGTCAGACTGATCCCGTATTTCTCGAACTGTGCGGCGTTGTCCTCGAACTCCTGGACCGCCAACGCCCGCGTTTGATCGCTCAGCGCACCCGTCGTCTTGTCTAGGGTGCCCCGCAGCTCCTCTTGCCTCTGCTTCGCCTGGATCGTGCTGTAGCCGAAAACTGCTAGGCCAACGGTGGCCGCGGCTAATGCCACGCCCAGCGGGCCAGCCAGGGCGCCGCGAGCGGCGAGGAGACCCGCTTGAGCCTTCAGGCCAGCTGGTCCAATCGCTCCAAGAGCCGTCCAGAAAGACACCAGCTGCGGGACGGCCAGGACGGCGGCCCCGCCAAGCAGCGCCACGGACCCGGTAGCCAGGCTGACGGTGGCCACCGTGGATTGCACCCCTTCGGGCAGTTCGGATAGGGCAGTGACTACGGTGGTCACATCTTGGACAATGGCCCGCAGGGGACCTTGCCCGGCGCTGCCGAACCCGATGAGCAGTGTCTCGAAAGAGCCGCCCAAAGCCTCTAGGTCCCCCTCCAGGTCGTCCAACTTCGCCGCGGCCTGGTCGGCTGCGAATCCTGACTCCGACACGCTGGCGGTCCACTCCGTGATCCCGACCGCGCCCTGCTCGTAGAGAATGTTGGATGCCCGGACAGCGTCGGAGCCGAAGATGATGGCCATCGACGCGGCCCGCTGCTCGGGGGTCAGATTGCGCATGGAGTCCTGGAGGTTCTGCGCCACCGCCGCGAGACCCTTGAAGTTTCCCTGGGAGTCGAATGCCGAAATGTTGAGGCGTTCCATCTCCAACTTCGCCTCTTGAGTCGTTGGATTCAGCCTCGTCAGCATTGTCTTGAAAGACGTGCCGGCGTCGGAACCCAGCAGGCCCGCCTCAGCGAATGCCGACAGGGCGCCGACGGCGTCTTCCATGGGAATCCCGAACGACTCGGCGACCTGCCCGGACTGGGCCAGGGCCTCTCGAAGTTCCGAGACGTCACCGACTGCCTTGTTCGCGCCTGCCGCCAGGGCGTCAGCGACGTTGGTCGCCCGGTCCCCCTCCAGATTGAACTGCTTCAAGGTGATCGCCACCGTCTCGGCTGCTTCCCCCAGACCTAGCCCACTCGCCGCGGCGAGGTCCGTGGCTCCGGCGAGACCACCGCCGATAATGTCCGTGGCAGACAGTCCCGCCTTCGACAACTCCTCGATACCCGCGGCGGCTTCGACCGACCCGAAGGCGGTGTCACGGCCCGTCTGCAGCGCCAGCTGCCGCAGCGAGTCCAGTTCCTTACCGGTCGCCCCGGAAGCTGACCCCACATCGGAGATTGCAGATTCGAATTCGGTACTCGCTTTCGCCGCCACCGTGTAGGCGCCGACCAAGGCGATCCCCACGCCGACAGCTATCTCGGCGCCGGCTTGCATAACCTCATTGCGGGCTTCGGCTTGCCGTTCCGACTCCGCGTTGAGGATGTCCTCTTCCCGTCGCTGCCTGGCAAAGGCCCGCTCCATCGCCAGGGCGGACTCTCGCGCTGACTTGAAAGCGTCGTCGGCGCCGGAGGAGTCACCGAGGAGTCGGATCGTGAGATCCGTGGTGGCCATGTCCCACTCCTCCCCTCAGTGATTGTGTGGCGTGGTGTGTAAAAAGAGCTTGTGGTAACCGGACTCCCGCTCGGCGGGGGTCATCGAGGCGCGGCGGTGCGCGACCGGCAGGCAACCCAGGCAGGCGATGACGTCAACCGTCGTGTGACCGGCGGTGTGTTGCGATGGATGAGTGCCGCACTCCCCACACTTCTGGGATTCGTAGACCTGCCAGGCCAGTGCGGCGGCCTGGTCAGTGTCGGGCCACGCCAGGAAAGTCGACAACGCCAGCCCTCGGGGAGCGCAGTACGCCATCCGGTCGGCGAAAACCTGATCGACACCGAACGTCAGTCGACTAAAGGGACGCCGATGCCACCCTGGTCAGTATTGAGATCCCACACGGCCTGCTGCAGCGTCAAATAGTCGCCCTTGGTCAGCGACCCGTCGGTTAGCAAGCCTTCCCACACGTCGGGGTCCTGTAGCTCCTCATCCACCGCGCAGGCGGCGAATAGGCGACTGCGCAGCGTGAGCCAAAGAACAGTCCCGGTTTCTGACGTGTGGCTAGCCAGCAAGTCCTCGAAGGCCCCGGCAGGCAGTGCCTGGAAGTCTTCGGAAATGAATAGGTCGTCGACATGGCTCTTAACCCGATCCCAAACCTGCAGCTGAATCTCGGACATGGCCTCGCGACCGGCGATGGCGACAAGGGCAGCCACCTGATTGTATTGCTGCTGGCGGACGCGGATGGCGGGAGTGCCAGAGCGGGGCAGGCGCACGGTGACCCGCGGCCTGCCCCGCTCGAGGAGAGCCGAAGCCATCAGATGGCCGGCACTGGAATGTTCGAGAACTTGGCGATGATGCCGAACGCCACGACAACAGTCGCCACGGCCGTCACCGGGGCGCTGGCGGACACCGACCCGACGCTGACGCTGAAAAGGTCGGACAGGGATGTCGGTACGTCACCGCCGTGCATGAAGAAGAGGTGGCCACTCAAGTCGGGGGTGAGGAGTGTGCGGATGTCCTTCTTCGCCACCGTGCCTATTTTGTCCGCACCGAAAGTCATGATGCCGTTCCCGAAGCTGGAGCCGACGTCTACCTTGGCTGCCCCCCGGCGGGCGAACAGCGGGAAGTCGGTGAAGTTTGTGGTCTCCATGAATCCATCGTCGGTGGACAGGGCGTAGGACGCCAGGTCCAAGGCTGCGTTGATCTGCACGCGGGTGGGACCACTCGCGGGGGTGGCGATGGCGACGGACGAGGGGAACCATAAGACCTTTTTTACTCCGGCGCCAGAGTAAAAGCTGTGGTTGATCACGGTCACGGGTTATCTCCTTGGTTGAGGTGTTGCCGTCGGAGACCCGACGAACTCTTCGGTGTCACCGCCCGACGGTGCGTAGCGCCTCATCGACCACGGCGCGCACCTCGGCGATGGCCTGAGGCCCGACCTGCTCGGCGGCTGGGCGAAGAAACGGCCTAGTCGACTCCGATACCCAGGCCCGAGCCCGGCCGTCCCGGGCGAACACGGGGTGGCGGAAGCTTCGCCCCCCGCGGATGCCCTCGTAGGATCGGGCGTGAGGCGCAATGGACCGGTCGGCGCGGACTAGGACGCCGACGCTGCCCTCCCGGAACCTGGTGGACAGGACGATCGACCCGGGTATTCGTCTCGACCAGGACGCGCTGGCTTGCGCCCGGCGCTGCAGCACCGACCCTGACTTCTGAATGGCCCGCCGGACACCCGGCCGCAGCCTTTTCGGGACGTCGTCGAGGCGGGTGACCAGCCTGGCGATTGCCTCAGCGGCTCTGGGGTCGATGGAGACGGAGACGCTCATGCCCGTGAGGTGATGGTGACGTCGAAGTCCAGCATGACGATGACCCCATTCTCGTCGCGGTCGATGTCGAGGAGCTGCTCGGAGTCCCGGTCAGGGAGTCCGAACCGGGTCATGGCGACTAGCCCGGTGAGCGTGGGGTTGCTGTCGATGGCGGCCCGCAACTTCTCGCACACGTCGTCGACCCGCTCGGCCAGGTCGAGGGCGTGGCTGGCTCCAGTGTTGCGACGAGGGTCAATTCCCGATTGGGCGAGGGCGCCGCAGTGCACCTCGTGCACCCACGTGTGGGTGGAGAGGTCTCGAGAGTGCTGGGTCCGGACACCCTGCCCGCCACCCTGGCGACCACTCGGGATGCCCACGAAGCATGCCGCATCCACGCCTGCGTCCGTCGTGTCGATGCCGACGAAAACCGGAAAGCCGGAGGTCGCGGCCAGGGGCACCCACAAATCACGGATGAGCCGAATAGCGGTGGCGGCGCCGACGCGGGCCATCAGCCCATCGCCGGAGGCACGTAAGCGGCGATGAGTTCGCGGGCGCGGGGCAAGGCGGCGCGGGGCTCCGATTGACCTTCGACGGAATCCCTTTTCAGCCCGCGGCGTCGCTGTCGAAAATTCATGGTGGCGACGACCAGAGCGGCCTCGGTGAGGTTGGCGGGCGGGGTGGCCCAGCCGTGCGTTCCGGTGACCGTCCACACACCGTACCGCCCGATTCTGGTGGTGACTCGCCACGCAGCGGCGTCTATGGCCAGCACCGGGACGTTGACACTTTCGGCGTCGACCACGGTGACAGTCACGGGCCGAGGGACGGGCAGGAAAAATGACCCGCCACAAGTGGTCACCTTGACGGAGAACGCCTGAACCTGGAAGGGGCCCGCGGCTCCCTCCACCCATTCGACGCCGGTGGCGAGAACCCGCAAAAGTTCGGCGTCACGCTGTCCAAGGTCGTCGCCCCAGTTAAGGAAATCCTTGAACTCCGCCAGGCTGGGTGCCGGCATGTCAGCCGGTCTTGAATGAGGCAGCAGGCCGGGCGCGCCTCTCACCGGGCACGGCTGTTGCCTGCTCGATGACCCCCGCTCGGTCGCGGATGGCCAATGGCTTCAGGAGGTGGCGGTGCGTCGCGACGATTGGGTCGTCGTCTGCGACATTCTCGCCTCGCTGATAGTGGACGGGGAGGTCGCCTACGAAAACGGCGAATGATTCAGCGACAGTCCAGGGCACGATGATCTCCGATCTGGGACGGTCAGGTGCCCAGCCCGCCACCTTATCGGGTGGCGGGCTGGACGGTGGACGGGTCCGGTCAGGTGGTGCTGGGCTTCGACGGGCCCGGTTCCTTGCGTCCAGGCTTGCCCGTCTCCACGGTCGCCGTGTCGGCGTCCAGGCCGATCCTCTGCTTGGTCGCCTCAGCGGCCGTCAGGTGACCATCCTTGGGCTCCACGTCGTCAGCGACGACGCCGGCGCCCGGCTGGACGGTGGCGAACGTGGAGGCGGGGCTGTCGGGGTGCTCGGGGGGCAGTGTGTGGACCATTTGGAATCCCCTATCAGGTGACGTTGTAGACGCGGAATGCAGCATTGTTGACAGAGTTGGCGCCTACCCGGTAATGCGCGAACCACCCGCGCTGCCCGCTGGGCAGATTGGTGGCGGTAGCGAACAGGTGGGGGATGAATTCAACCGTCATTCCGACCCGGTCGGCGATGACGTAATTGCTGAAGTCTCCGAAGATGGCGACCAGGTTATCTTGTGTTGCCGTCACGGTGCCGTCCATGGCCTCGGCCTCGTACACCGGCTTGCCCAGGAGCAGTGCCGGCCGGTCACCAGCCAAGTCACGCCACATGGAATCTGAGGTGTCGGCCTGACGGGTCAGACTGTAGAAACCATCGTTGGCGAGCCACGACGCACGCGCCCGGTACCTCGCGGGTAGCGCACCCCGCACTCGGTGGACATCCCCCAGTGCGAACGTATCGGCGGCGGCGGATGTGATGGTGGACGCGGCGACGCCGGTGAGAGCGGTGACAATGCCGATCGGCTGGTTGCCCGCTACCGTGCCGGTGACGAAGACCTCGGCCTCCCTGTCGTCCTTGCCCTCGGCCAAGAGCCGCCCGATTTCCGCGGTCACATTCGCGGCGTCCCCAAAAGCTTCCAGGCTGATGGGTACAAACCCTCGAGCAGTGCGGATTGTGATGGTGGGCTGGGCGAACGTGGGGGCGTCATCGGACACCTCCGCGGCTTCGGCGTCGAAAGACCACTGCACCGCCCCGGCACTGACGCCATTCCACACGTCGCCAGTGGCGACGACCTGCCGGGCGATCTGGCGGATTTCATTGTACGAACCGTTGCTGGTGAGGATGATGGTCGGGTCGAGCTGGAATGGGACAAGAAACCCTCCGGCAGCGTCAGTCAGGCTCATCGCCCTGTTCGCGGATCGGGCCTCTTCAATGGCCCGCGACTCTGCCGGGGTGACTTCTCCTGCGCGCGCCGACATATTCTTGACAAATCCTCGCATGTACGCCGGCGAGGACAGAGCCAGGGTGAGCCGAGCAAACCTCCCGTCGGTGTCACCGAAGCGCTCAAGAATGCTCGTCCCGGCAGACCGAATACTGTCACTGGCCCCCGGCATCTTAGCGATGGCGTCGAGTGCTCGGGCGCGCAGCTCTGACCCCATATCCTCCGGGGCCCGACCGAAGGTCCGGAGGTTCCGGTTGTCCCAGGGGTCCCGACGCTTCAGGTCCTCAGCCGAACGGTAATCCGCAGCCGGGTCGACATCGTAGGAGTTGTGCTCGGCGACGGTGGCGGCATAGCCCTCGTCGATACGGACACGGTGAGTAGTTGTCCCATCGCCGTAGGCGGCAGACCGCAGCTTTGCCAAATCTGCCTTGCGCTCCATGTCCGCACGGTAGGCGGCGGTCCGCTCAGCTTCGTTGCGCAGCTCCGCCCAACGGGCCTCGTCGGCCTCGTCGAGGGTGTCGCGCTTGCTGAGACGCTCCATCTCCTCGTGGATGTCGCGCAGCCGCGTTTCTGCCTGCTCGTGGGTCATGCGCAGGCCGACTTCCGTCATCAGCGGCTCAGGGTCTACTGGCATTTTGTCGCTCCCTTTCGGATCGCCTTGGCGAGCCACGCGAGGTCGCGGGCCCGTCGTTCGTGTGCTGTCGACGGGTGGCCTGCGACCGGCGCGTCGATGGTGACCTCCGGGTGGCCAGTGGCCGGCGCGGAGTCGTGCTCGACCGGGTGGCCAGTGGCCGGCGCGGTCGGAACGTCGATAGTGGTTGCCAGGTCGGCGCGGAGCGCAGCACGGACCTGCGGGTCATCCAGGATGATGCTGCGCAGGCGAGGGATGAGCAGGACGGACCGGACGCTTTCTGCGCCGCGGTCACGGACACTGGCCGTCGTCTCGCCGTACGCGGGCCAGACGACAGGGCCGAGCTCGGGGACCCGGATCTCCACGAGGGTGCGCATGGGGATGTCGTCTGGGGTGTCGTGGTCGATTTCGTCGCGCACCACCTCGAAGGTGAAGCTCATGCCGTCGACGGAGCCGGAGCGGATGGCTTCCCGGACGGGCGCGAAGAACTCGCCATTGTGCAGCGTCGCCTGGACGTGCACCCCGCGTTCGTCTTCAGCCGCTTTGGTGACTACCCCGATCGGGATGGACCCAATGAAAGGGTGCCGCCCGTGATCGAATTGCAGCTTCGGAGTGTTCTGTAGCAGCGTCTTAGCGAATGCGCCGCGGCGGATTTGCTCCCGGAAACGGCCCTCCCATGAGTCGATCATCGTGGGAGCGTTGAAAACGGCCGCGTATCCCTCGAAAGAAAGACCGTCGCCGGTGGACCGGGTACTCAAACTGGTCAGGGCAACGGCGCGTTGAACAATGCGGGGCCGGGCGTCGATGTCAGTCACTCGCCCTCCTGGACGGCTGATGGCGGGGCGGCGGCGGCCCCGGGGGCCTGTAGTTGAACGCTGAACAGTCCGGTATGCACAAGCAAGCCGAAATCACCGGATTGAGCGAACCGCGCCACCGATTCGGGGGTGTACCCGGTGTCGATAAGGGTCCGCATGGTGCCGGCGGTCATCTGCCGGATGGCCGCCTCGTCCTTGGAGTCCTCTCGGAGCAGGGGGACGTCACGGCCGTCGATCGCGAGGCGAGTCCCCGAATCCGGCGGAGGCGCAACTACTTCCATGGACCCGGCGATGTTGCCCCACAGGGGGTGCAGGGTGGCGTCGACGTAACGCCTTCTGGCCGCGCTGTAGTGCGCGTAGCTCGAGGACTCTGACCCCTCGGAGAAACCGACCAGGACCGGCGGTACGCCCGCGGCGGATGCAAAGCGGGTCTCTCCGGCCGCCCGCATGAGCCGAGCTTCCGTGTCCCGAAGGTTCGCTCCGACGATGGTGAGGTCGACGCCGCCGCCGAGATGCGCCGTCTTCCCCGCGTTGGCCGGGCCAGCGAGGGTTTCCTCGAAAAGCGCGGCGTAAGCGCGTACCTTCGTCACATCCATGGTCTCCGGATAGCGCGCGATCGCATTTGGCGTCGCAGCATTCTCAAAGTACCGACCGACGTGGCGGGTGGTCATGTCGTCAGCGAAGACCTCCCGCACCAAAGGCGTCATCCAGGACATGCCACGCCAAGGAGAATGCGGGTCAGGCATCGGCATGTAGTGAGCTACCTGGTTGACCAGCAAAAACTTTGCTTGCCGTGGGTCTCGGCCGTGCGGGTCTGGGTGGAAGATGAATCCTATCTTTCGCCACCCCACGCCGGACGGCAGCTCCTCGAGGACCACATCGACACTGTCCGGAGACAGCCGAACCAGTTCCACCGTGCCGCCGCTGCGCTGCTCAGTGGTGAGGTACGCGTTGCCGGACAGGCTGGCGTCTGTCTCCATCCGGGACAGCAAATCCTGAGTAGTGCCGCCGATCCACGGCCTTTCCAGGAGACGCAGGGCAGGGGTGCCATAGAACTCCGACGGGCGGCCCTCACGGATGCGAAGCCACCGGAAACGTCCCGCCGCGAACGTTGCCGCCCGGAAAGACACCAGGGATGCGATGGGGCCGTTGCCGCTATACCGGGCCGAGTTCCCCGCGAAGTCTCCCGCAGCCATCTGCGCGCGGTGACCGTCGGCGAGCGTCTGCTCAATCGCCGGACGATACGTCAGCGACGTCGCCGCCGTGACGTAGTCGGCCAAAGAAGAGATAGACCGTTGTTCCTCGGCGGGGCGGTTGAGCAGCCGACGGGCGAGGCTCACCGACCACCGCCCCTGCTGTGTGCATCCGGTGATAGGAGCCCAGCCGAAATGACGCCGACACCAGAAACGATGAGTGCGGCGGGCAGGGAGTGAAGCGCTGCCGCAGCGACGATGAGGGCAAACCCGCAAATGACGAGGGTGACCTGCAGCCAACCAGGCATGGACGGCTCCTCTCAGGTGAAAACGACGATCGGCTCAGGAACCGAGGCGGTCGACACACCCCACGCCGCCTCAACAGCAGCCATGAGAGCGCACACGGCAATGGACGAGCGCGACCGGTCCAATGCGGTGCGGTCGCCGACCTTGCGGGTCACCGCCCCCTCGACGGCAGCGCTCAGCAGTGGGTCGTTCGGGTGGATGATCCGCCCACCCGTGACCTCCCCTGCGAACCACGCCCACGCGGCGAGGCCCTCAGAAGAGGTGAGGACGTGAAGGCGAGCGATCCGCCGCGTCAAGTCCGGGACGTACGCACCGACCGGCCCGTAGGAGTCGACGAGGACGTCGTGCGGCTGGTGCTCATCCACCAGATCGACAAGCCGCTCTGCGCCCGCCGCCGGGTCGATGCCTTCCTCGGCGATCTCGACGGCGACAGTGGCACCGACCGACCATGCTCGAGAGATCACCCACCGGTCGCCCCACGCGTCGAGGGCCAGGGTGAGCCGATCACCGATCGGCAGCGGCGCTGGGCGGGCGGCGGCCGCCCACTGCGACCACACCAGTGCCCGCACACCGGGCTCGGCCTTCGGCAGCCACACACCCAGCCGCTCCCGTGCGTACGACTGGCCGAGACGCTTGCGCTCCTTGTCGGCAGCCGATTCCGAGATTCGCACCCCCGCCGCAGGGTTCGACGCGTACAGCCCGTCCAGGTCAGCGAGATCATCGGCGGAATACCGCCCAGCGTCGTCCATCTCGAGGACCAAGCCCCAGTCAGCCCACAGCAAGCCCGCCTCGCCCGCCTCGCCGGCCTCCTTCAGATTGTAACACCACGCGTCCGCCGTGGCCGGTGGCGTGCCGAAGTACCAGACCTGCGGACCCGGCACCTCCATGCTCCGCGCGCTGATCGTCGGCAGGATCGCTGCCATCTGACTCTCAGTGAGTTCCTGCGCCTCATCCAAGATCAGGACTCCGCCGACCGTGAACCCACGCAGCGCCGTCCTGGAGCGGGTGTTGAACTCGACCCGGGAACTGCCGTCCAGCAGGCCGATCGCTTCCTTGCCGTTCGACCTCTTGAAGCCGGACTCGCCGACGAGGGCCAGCAGATGCGGGGACGCACGGATCAACGCCTCAAGACGACGGAACCCTTGCGCAACTGTGCGCACCTCGTGCGCCGACCAGATGATCAACGGCGACCGCAGCACAAACAGGTGCCACAGCACCACGACCTCGATGATGGCGCCCTTGCCGTTCTGCCTAGGCACCCACACGCCCACCTCGGCGGCGGCCCACCGGCCGTCATCATCGACACCCATGCCGTCGACCACGACGGCCCGCTGCCATGCGTCGGCGACCAGGCCGGCGACCGCTGCAAGATCAACTGCCAGCGGCCCGTCGGAGTCGACGTGCGGCGGGACGGACTTACACCTCGGCTCCTGCGACCCAAGCCGCACGCTGCCGCCGCTTCTGTGCGACTGCATCAGCGATGGCGGCAAGCGGGTCCGCCTCCTCCACTGATGCGGCGCCCGTCGGGGCGGCGGCACGGATCTCCGAAGCCAGCGACTTCAGGGCCATTTGCTGCTGACGCCCCTCAGCCAGCACCCCAGTCATGACGATCCGCAGCTGTCGGCCATCCGGGGTGTCCGGCAGCAGCTGCAGCCACCGGTCGTCCTGGCCGGTCAGCACTCGGTCGATGCCGTCCAAGCGGTCGGCGCAGCGCTGGAACTCGACCATCAGGCGACCCAGCACATCATCAGGCGCCAACTTCGCCACATCCGGTGCTGCCGTCGGAATGCTCTCCATCACCCGGCGGGTCACCGCCACGTCAGGCGGCGGCAGTGGGTTCGGCGCCTGATCGCACGACCGAGGCAGGCACAGCGAATGATCTTCGCCCTTGTCATGCCACCGCTTCCGCTTCGACCGCAGCGCGTCGGCCACCCGCAAGCTGGCCGGCCGAACGTCACGCGGCGTGATGATCGGGTCGTGGATCATCACACTCCCTAATGGATCATGGGGAGAGATACACCGGGTTGCGGGTCCTGTGGCGGGGCTGTGACCTGCGAAAACGCCACCCTCCCCCCCTGCCGGGCTCCTGCCGGGCTCCTCGTGGCTGCCTCGCGGGTCAGGTCCACGGGCTGTCCGGGCGTCTGAGCTCGGTCCCGTCGCCTGCCTGCTTGCGCAGGTTGCACACTCGGTGTGCCGCTTGCAGGTTGGCCCTGCCGTTGATGCGTGACATGGGCCAGCCAAGGGCAAGGGCGACGGCTCGGGCGGTGATGTGGTCCACGGTGCTGGCCATGGGGTGGGGGTTGCGGTAGCTGGTGAGCGCCCGCCCGCAGATGGCGCAGTGTGCGGTGGCGGCGATCGTCAAGGCTGCGTCACGGCGGTACTCGGTCGTGTCCCAACGTTGGATCATGAATCTTGCGCCCGATGGCTATCGTACTCGACTCTTGTCAAGTTGGCTAGCAGCTCCCAGGATCGCCGCTGTGCGGGCACGGGGACCGCCAGGGTGAGCCCGAGGTGTTCCCACTGCTCTCGGGGCCACTGGTGAGGCTCCTGGGCGGCACAGCGCACGGCTGCCGGCCGGCCTTCGATGAGGATCCCCAGGAGCCACGCCGTGCATCCGACGACCGGGCATGGGCCCAGGCGCAGTCGACGCGTTCGCACTTGGCCGGCGATGGCCACGAGCCGGCGTGCGTGCAGCCCGATTTCGTGTTCGGCGCTTGCCGGGTCGATTTCGGCGAGCAGGGCGGCATGAATGGTTAGGAAATTGGCGAGGGCGGACACATCGCTTGTGTCGATTCGCGGGTGCAGCTTTCGGATCTCACATACGACACCGGCCCACGAGGCCAGGTTTTCCCCGGCCTCTCTTCTGGCCGATATCGCATTGTCGTTAGCTGGTGACCTTGGCCCATAAGCCTGCCGGGTGCTGCTTTCTTTCGGCTGCTTTATCCAGGCTGTTATCGGCCAGACGCTGATGATTGCGCGGAGGTGACGTTGAATTGTGGCGGTGATGACGGTGCCTTGAAGTGATCCAGCTTCTGGTGTCATGAGCTAACGCCAGCCAGCTTGGCGGTCACGCATTCGATGCACTGTCCCATTACGTCGAGGGCCACGTCAAGGTGCCGGCTGCAGTGGCGTGTCGCCTTGCTCCGCTGCCGGATCGACACCACGCGCTGATGATCTTCGTCGCGAACGCCGGATGCGCGCTGGTGAGTTGAGTTGGTAACGGAACCAGTACTACCTGTTCCCCTGTTCCCCTGTTCCCCTGTTCCAGTGGCGAGGGTCTCGCGAGGGTTCGATGCATCCTCGCGAGGGTCTCGCGAGGGTCTCGCGGGATCTTGTGACATCGCAGGTGGGCGGGGGTAGCGCGGCTTGTTGGGTCGGTCGACCCTCTGGTGCCGGTCCCAACCGGTCACGAAGATCAACTCGCGGTCGCGGTCGTCCGCGCGAGCCTTGTAGCGAACTAGTAAACCTCTGTCGCAAAGCGCCTGCAACCCTCGCGAGACTGTCGCGAGGGTCTCGCGAGGGTCTCGCGAGTCGTCCTCGACACCGAACAGGTCGGCGGTGATTGCCTTCGCCGAGTCGCGTCCCACCCCGTTGTCGTCCACGTAGGACCACATGCCGATGAAGATCAAGCGGGCCTCCCAGCTGAGAGCTGCGACGTCCTCAGACCGCCAGAACTCGGGCTTGATGCTTCGGATCCTCATCTCAGATGGCGCCTTTCCATTCAGTGCGGGCGACCACGGAGCCGCCCGGGGTCATATCGAAGAGCCCGGCTTTCAGTAACCCCTTAACCTTGTCGTGATGTGGCGTGCCACGTCTGCTGTTTGTATCATGCACCGCTCATCCTTTCCTTGAGGTCAAACCGCCCCCACCGGGTGAGGAATCTGACGACCGACTCACGTTTAATACCGAGGCGTGTGGCGACACCCTCCGGTGATTCACCGGAGTCGAGCATCATGTGAATGTCTTCCAGTCGGCCGGCCGCACCCACCCTGGTCTCGGGGAGGTAGCAGGTTCGGCACACCAGCCCCCGGCATGGGGCCCGGCATGCGCGGCAGGGCGCCGCCCGCTGGTCGGCGACGATCACGTCGGCACCTTGACGGCCACTTCCCTGTCGGGCGCCCACGGGTACCACCCGGGCCCGTCGGTGTCGACGATTTCGACACGCCACAGCCCGTGTGGGCCGGTGGTGTCGATGCTGGTGACGACTCCCCGTCCGGCGACGTGGTCACCGATGTGGAGGTCACGAACCCTGCGCAGGACCACGCTCATGGGGCCGCGACTCGCCGCAGTTCGCGGAGGATGCGGCCGCTGTGCAGGTCCCTGGGCCGCCACACGGCCACGTCGACGCCGGCAAGGCCTAGTGAACTGAGGGTGGCGTGCTGCTCTTCTGAGATCCGCCCCTGCTCCGTTTTCAGCTCCCGCAGCATGAATCCACCGGGGCCCCACAAGGCTTCGTCTGGCCACCCGGCCCTGCTGCCCTGGCTGCGCAAGGGATGAAAGACTTCGACGCCGAGGAGGTGGCAGAGGTCCGTGACGGCCCCACTGAGCTGCTTCTCCGTCATCGGCGGGAAGGCGGTCATGTGGCGCTCACGTGAGCATCCCCAGCAGGTCTCCTTGGATGTTCATGGGCAGGCAGGCAGGCGACAGCCACAGCCGCTCCCGGCGGCCGTTGTCCCACCGAGTGCTGTAGCCGGATCCCCTGCCCGACTTCCCGGCTGTCACGGTCCAGCCGTGGCCGAGGAGGTCGTCGTGTTCGGTGTCGTATCCGCATAGGACGATCCGGATTTCGGGGTCAGCGGTGATGCACCATTCGCGCGTTGCGGTGGACAGGTCACCATTGGCATCGTCGTCGGCATACAGATCTCCGGATGTGGTGTAGGGCGGGTCGAGGAGGATGGCCCCCGACCCGTCCCCACCTGCACTGGCACGGGTGACGGACGGCTGGACGACCCTTTGCCAGTCCCCACAGGTGATGCGCACTGTGGATAGGCGGCGAGCTAGTGCCGACATGTACTCCCGGAGCACCCCTTGCCCTGCGTCGCCGAGGTGGGGCAGGGCACGGTTGACCCCTCTCCCTGCGTTGCCGAGGTGGGGCAGGGCACGGTTGACCCCTTTCCCTGCGTCGCCCCGCTGTCTGGGGACTTTGCGTAGGTGCCCGTCGACGACTTGCCACGGCCCGGCATCGAAAGCGTTTCCGATGCCGCACGCCATCACGTACAGCCACCAGCCGGCGGCTTTCGGGTCGTGGTGTTCGGGGTCGCCTTCCAGCCATGCCACGAGGTCAGGGGTGCGGCGGGCCTGTAGCCACGCAAGGCGTGCGTGATAGTCGATTTCGGTGACGGGCCCGGCCGCGTGGTGTGCAACCGCGGCCGGGTCGTAGGCGATGGCCCGCCATGTGTTGACGAGCCACCCGTCGGAATCGTTGATGGTTTCGGCGCGGCGGCCCTTGATTGGCGGCCGACCGAGAAGGACGGCCGCGGACCCGGCGAAGGGCTCGACGTACCCCCCGGGGTCGCCGAGAACTCGCCAGATGCGCGGGGCAGCGCCGCGCTTACCCCCAAAGTAGGGGAATGGTGCCGCCAGGACCGTGGCCCCGTCACCCACGGTCCACCCACACTCGGGCGTCGGCATCATCCCAGGCGAGGTTCAGCCCGCCCAGGAAGCCCCTCCACACCAACGCCGTAGTGCGCTCCACGGCCACGCCGGCGAGCCGCGCGGTGGAGTGGGTGACGCTGAGCACGGGGTCGCCGGGCAGGGTCTCCTCGGGGTCCGTGCCGTCACCGAGAATCCGGTCGCCGGGCTGCAGCTGCCCGGCGTTCAGTTCGGTCTCGTCGGACCAGGCGCGCACGTGGAGCTTCACGCGGCACGCCCCGTGAGTACCGACAGCGCGCGAAGGGCCTGCTGGGGCACGACGCCATTGCCGAGAACCCGGAGGGCGTGGCGGTTGGGCACGACGTCGGTCACCCATCCGACCGGGAGGCCCATCATCCATTCGACGAAGCCAGCCGAGAGGGTGCGGCCCCCCCGCGATGTCACCACAGTGGCGGGGGGTGCGGGTTGGCCGGTGATTCGTTCCCAGCGAGCGATCGCAGGGCCGTAATCGCCCCGGGCAGGCAGTCCCCTTTTCGGCTCGCCCCCTTGTGGTCGCGCGCTGTGGGTGTCGGCAGGTTCCGTGCTTCCCGCCCCAGGTTCCTGCCGTGACCGTTGCCCGTCGTCAGTTCCGTGGTGGGGGTCGGAAGCAGTTGATGGACGGCGCTCACCAACGTCAGGTCGCCCTTGCTCCGCCCACCGGTCCCATCTGATGCCTCCAGTGTCGGGAGCAGGTGTTCGACCTGGTCGGCCAGGGTTGGTCCGTGCCCTCCCGCTTTCCGCTTCTCTGGGTGCTGGCTGCCGCCGTTCCTGCCGAGGTTGGCTGTAGGGGTTACCAGCAGGCCAGGCGAGGACGAACAGTCGGGCGCGAGCGTGGGGGGCACCGGCGTCGGACGCTCGTACAGTCGCCCACTCCGCATCGAACCGGAGCGCGGCAAGGTCACCAAGGACGGTGTCAAATCCCAGTCCCAGGTGAGCTGCGACGTTCTCCAGGACGACGAGTCGCGGTCGTGACTGGCGAATGGCTGCCGCGATGTGCGGCCAGAGGTGTCGGGGGTCATCAGTTCCTTTCCGTTTGCCAGCGAGGGAGAACGGTTGGCACGGGTACCCGGCCGTGAGGATGTCGACCGGCTCGACCGCTGCCCATTCGATGGTGGTGAGGTCGCCCAGGTTGGGCACGCCTGGCCACCGTTCGGCGAGGACCCGGGAGGCGTGAGGGTCGATCTCGGCCGCCCATGCGGTCTCGGCTCCGAAGAAGCCCTCGACCGCGCGGTCCAATCCGCCATAGCCCGTGCAGAGGCTGCCCAGCTTCACTCCCGCTCCAAGCCGGCCCCGAGCACCTGCCAGGCGGTCACGCGGTCGTCGTCTCGGCAGGCGCCGGCCCGTCACCCCAGACCTCTACGCGGTCTTCGTCGGCTCGGTCTTCCACCCACCACGACCCACGCTCAGCCCGTGACGCTCGCTCGCGCATGAGCGCTGCTGCTCGGCGGATCTGGTCGGCGCTCACGCTCCGGCCCGATCCGCTGCCTCGTCGGCGGCCAGCTCGGCACCGGTGACGGGATCCCAGTTGTCGTCGACCTGGGAGGTCGGGGTGTTCCGTTCTAGCTCTCCGATCCGGTCGAGGAGCAAGCTCGCGTCGTCCTTGGTCAGATCCTTGGTGGTGGTGATCTCCCGGTCGAGCTCTGACCCGATCCAGGCTAGGCCGGCAGCCCGGTCGGACATGCCGGTCCGGGCGAGCGCCGCGTGGAGCGCCCTGGACTGCGCGGCCGTGATGGACGGCGGGGCCTGCTGCTCCTGCTCGACGGCCGCCCGGGGCGACGGCACCGCCGCGGCCGGAGCACTGGTGCCCGTGTAGTCGGCGGCCGTGCGGCGATTGGAGACGACCTCGCCGGGGATGCTTGGCGCGTCGCGCAGCTCCTCAGCGGAGTAGGACATGCCAAGCAGCGCGTCGGGGGCGACCTTGCGGCAGATGACCGAGGCTGCGCGGGCGTAGAGCATCTCCTGCGGCTTGCCTTCGTAGCTGGACTTGTTCTGCTCGTAGTAACCCGCCCTCTTGGCGCGGTCGATAGTCCAGTCGGACTCCTCGACCACATCGCTTCCGGCGCGCTGCCCGCAGACGACCACCCGAGTCGGCGTGTCGACCTTGGTCCAGACGCGGTGGCCCCTGCTGATGACGAGAGCCACCATGGCTCGGGCGCTGAGGCCCGGGGTGCCGTGGACGACGTAGATGTTCTGCAGCGACTGCAGTGGGCTCATGCCCACCTCGTCGCCGTACAGGATCGCGGCGGTGCCGGAGGCCGCGTCTCCTCGGTACTGCTTGGGCGCCAGGGCGGTGCCGCACAGCGCTTCGGCGATCGTCTTGGCTGACACCAGGCGCTGCGCGTAGGCGACGACTTGACTGGTCGGGGCCGGGATGAAGGCGGTCAGCTCTCCGGTGTGCGTGTCGAGGGTTGCGACGGTCATTCGAGGTCCTCCGAATTGTTGCGGTACGCGTATTCGGGCAGGTCGAGGTCGGTGATTCCTGGCATGGGCCCTGGCCACTGGCCGCTGAGGGTGCAGTGCAGCCACAGCTCACGGGCTCGAGTCGCCCGCTCGATGCCGCGCTCGATGGCTCGGTCCGTGATGCGGGTGACCGCCACGAGGTGGGGTGGCTTCTTGGTCACCCAGACGATCAGGCGGTCCACCGCTGGTAGGCCGACGGCCTGCATGACCAGCCGGTATCCGCCGCCCTGGACGTGGTATCCGTAGTCGTGGAGCGTCTTGGCTAGGGCGTAGGGGGTCAGCTGGGCTGATGTCGTCTTGATGTCGATCTCGGCTGTGGGGAGCAGGGCGTCGATGCGCGCCTTGCAGGCGACGGGAATGCCGTCGGGGCCGGTGGGTAGGTCCGCGAGCATGGACACCTCGCGCGCCGTGGTTGCGGCGAGGATCCCGCCGGCTTCAGGGTGATCGAGGACGGCTTCCGCCATGCGCTGGGCGTCGTCGTGGTCGTCTTGTCTGATCGGCGTGATCCCAGCTGCGTACTGGTCGGCCTTCCATTTTTTGGCCGGGGCGCTGTGATATGTGGCGTGTGGGCTGACGGCGTACTTGCCGACGCCGAGGATTAGGGCGTGCGCGACGCTGCCCAGGTCGTAGGAGTCCTTCGGTGGCGTCGGGTTGTCGGCCCACCACCGGTAGGTCGCCGGGCTTATCAGCAGGTGCTTGAGGCTGGTGCTGCCCAGCGCGGGGTGTGCGTGGTAGGTGTGCTCGGGAAACGCGTGGTGGACACCGGGGGTGAGGTCGCCGTCCGGGGCGGTCTCTTCGGCGCTCACGCTCCGCCCCGATCCGCTGCTTCGTCGGCGGCCTCCTCCAGGTGGGTGGCGGCGGTGGCGTAGGCGGCGTCGGCAGCGTCGTAGGCGGCGGCGTAGGCGGCACGTGCTTCGGTGGCGGCGGCGTCGG
>Ga0163149_10001748_pt1 | contig 27405 bp, 26 predicted proteins | sample OliLakLV19MP5G1_FD_148604 | JGI IMG/M metagenome (GOLD analysis project Ga0163149, IMG submission 148604) | Freshwater microbial mat bacterial communities from Lake Vanda, McMurdo Dry Valleys, Antarctica - Oligotrophic Lake LV.19.MP5.G1 | ecosystem: Environmental > Aquatic > Freshwater > Lake >... | reverse complement strand
GGAGTAAGTTTATCTCTAAAGACTAAAGACAGAAACTAATTAGTGTCTGTCCATTTAGTCCCGTGTCTGTTCTTTAGTGTTCGAGAACAAGGCGTGTTTTGCCCCAAAAATGGGAGTTTACTTGAGTAAATGACCGATTTTGGGACAAAACATAACGCAGCTATCGGACTATAAAGACAGACACTATTAGTGTTTGTCCATTTAGTCCCGTGTCTGTTCTTTAGCGTTCGAGAACAAGGCGTGTTTTGCCCCAAAAACGGGAGTTTACTCGCGTAAATGAGCAGTTTTGGGGCAAAATACAACGCAGCTATCGGACTATAAAGACAGACACTATTAGTGTTTGTCCATTTAGTCCCGTGTCTGTTCTTTAGCGTTCGAGAACAAGGCGTGTTTTGCCCCAAAAATGGGAGTTTACTCGCGTAAATGAGCAGTTTTGGGGCAAAATACAACGCAGCTATCGGACTATAAAGACAGACACTTACAAATCAAGGAGTCCGTCCGGCAAATCCATATGCAGAACGGACTCCTTCTCGTCTGCTTTCACAATAAATTGCTCGTTGAGGGGGATCAATATTTCGCGATTGCGATAAACAACAACGGCCATCATTTGCTGGGGCATTTCGATCACTTCGTCAATTTTTCCCACCAATCCGTGGGTAGCATCCTCTATCGTATAACTGGTAAAGCGTTCATAACCAGGTTCTATGACAATGGTGCGGGCTTCATTGGGTAAAATATCTTCCCTTCGAAGGTAAATATCTTTGTGGTGGAGCAGTTGCGCGTCATCGCGGCTGTTCACGTCCTCTAATTTGACCAAAATGGCATTGCCAGCGCGCACGTCCTCAACGAAATAGGGGAGGTGTTGTCCCCTGATTTCCAAAAAAATGATTTCTGCACTCAAAAAATCTTCCCAATAAGCGTCTTCAACAAAAGTTTTTAATTCTCCGAGCAGGCCGTGCGCTTTTCCTACCCGACCTATTTTGACCATTGCGTCCATAAAAATTCGCGGTTTCCGTTATTGCCAATGGAGCAGACGTTGGCGCAGGATGAATCCTTTTTCAGCTCTTTGCCCCCAATCCGTTGTAGCGCAAGCGCCAAAATCGCTGCTGCAACACACCTCACATTGGCTGTCCATTATCTGCAATTCTTTGTAAATCAGTCCAATGTTTTTGGCGTAGTATTCTTTTCCCTGCCTGTATTCGATGATGTTTTCGCTGTCGGCCAGCTGAATGGAGCAGACTTTTTCAAATAAAAGACCGCCAACCTGAAACGGTTCCGCTAAAGAAAGGGTGAGATAGTTCCAGTCTTTGAACATTTCAATCTGTTCGCCAGCGATTTCTACCGCAGTGCTGTTTGAAAAGAAAGCGTTTCCATTCCAGGTTTCATTGGCCTGCAATGGGAAAGTCATTGCGATAAAACGCAGGTTTTCTTCGGTGCGGTAAGCCTGTTGGTTGCTGCGTGCGGCGGCATAAACCTTGCCGATTTGCCAGGGTTGGGTAGCTGACTGGCGTTGAACGCGTTCGATTCGATACCAGGTCAGGCCATCCTGTGCGGGGAAAGAATCGGTGATGGATTCTTTAATGAACCACGAATTGGTATCAATTTGCGTTCCGCCCGCTGCCGGGTCGAAAATGATCGAATCCACCTCGAATTCGCGGATTTGACCCACCTCAAGCGGGTAATATGCGTACCCAAAATCCAGGTCCAAAGGCTCTGTCTCTCTTTTATTACAGGAAGAAACAATCAGCACCACGGCGGCTATGAGCCATAAATAATTGGTTATGTTTATGTTGTGCTTCATGATAAACCTGAGTTGAGACTACCATAGATGATGCCACCGCCGACTACATCGTCGTTTTCATAAAAAACGGCAGATTGTCCCGGCGCGACACCTTTTACATTGGCGTCAAATTCTACGCGAATTTTGCCATTATCGCTATACATGCGTCCCAAAGCGCCTGCATCCTTGTAACGGATTTTGGCTACGACCTCCATCCCGTCTTCAAACGAAGCGTATTTCATCAAATTGGGTTGACCAACGATCATTCCGTTCCGGATGAGTTCGTCTTCCAAACCTAAAACGACCGTATTGGTATCCGGGCGGATCTCCGTTACAAACATCGGATGTCCGAACGCAACGCCCAAGCCTTTTCGCTGGCCGATAGTATAAAAAGGATACCCCTGGTGTTTACCGATGATATCACCCCGGCTGTTCACAAAATCGCCGCCCGCAACCTGTGCTTCCAGTTCTGGAATGCGGTGCTTCAGGAAACTGCGATAGTCGTTGTCGGGAACAAAGCAGATTTCGTAGCTCTCTGCTTTTTTGGAAAGTTCCTCGTACCCAAAATCGAAAGCGAACTGACGTACTTCGGGTTTGGTATAGTGCCCAAGTGGAAAACGGCTGCGGTTCAAACATTCCTGGCTCAACCCCCAAAGAACATAGGATTGGTCTTTATTCAAATCCGCAGATTTGCTGATGAATTTCCGGCCATTGGCCTCATTGATGATCGCGTAGTGGCCGGTTGCAATGAATTCGCAATCCAGTGCATCCGCGCGCTTTAACAGCGCGTTCCATTTGATGTGGGTATTGCAGAGTACGCAGGGGTTTGGCGTTCGGCCAGCTATATATTCATCTACGAAATTGTTAATCACATAATCGCCAAATTCTTCACGAATGTCAATGATGAAGTGATGAAACCCCATATTCACGGCTACCTGACGGGCATCGTTGATGGAATCCAGGCTGCAACACCCGGTTTCCTTTTTGGAGGATCCGGAGTTAGCGTAGTCCCAGGTTTTCATCGTAATGCCAATGACTTCATACCCTTCTTCGTGCAGCATCATGGCGGTTACCGTGCTGTCAATGCCACCGCTCATGGCTACCAAAACCTTTCCGAGCTTGCTCATAAAAACGGAATTTATCTTGAAATTATGGACTTGTTGGCTCGGAAGGATGCCCCTTGCAACAAGTCTTGTGTGCAAAATTACAAAATGCAACGCCTTTTGGTTCACTTCAAATGAAACGGATAGAAAAGGGCTGAACAATGAGGAGGCGCTTTGGGGCGTTACTGCACTTATCACAACTATTGTCCGAACGTTCAATTAGGTCTATCTTCGGGCGTTTGGTTAAATTCATTAAAGAACAGATAACATGAGAAACCGATTCAAACTATTCGCACTTTTATTTTTCGCCGCTTTAGGTTCCGCTGCGATTGCACAGGATTCCGAGTCTGGCCTCGCTTCCTATTATGGTGATGAATTTCAGGGACGCCGGACTGCGTATGGCGATAAGTATGACAAAAGCAAGCTGACTGCTGCGCATAAACGCCATCCTTACGGTACGATGATCCGCGTCACCCGCCTCGACAACAAGAAGTCGGTTGTCGTCAAAGTAACAGACAAAGGCCCGTACATCAAAGGAAGGGTCATTGATCTATCCAAAAAGGCTGCAGAAAGACTGGGTATGCTTGGCGACGGAACGGCTGAAGTGGAAATTGTAGTTGTAAAACGGGTGACTAAAGAAGACGACCCGCCCGCAGAACTTGCCATAGATCAAGAGACGCCGGCAGAAAAAGAACCGGCCAAAGAGGCGAAATCCGATCAACCCGCCGAATACAACTATGAACCGGAAAATGACCCTGCGAAAAAAGAAGCGACCGCTTCCCAAACTGCCAAAGCGAAAAAAAGCACCACGGTAAAGGAAGAAAAACCGACTGCAAAAATAGAGAAAACAGCTGCGGCAAAAGAAGTGTCTACCACGGAGAAAGCTAAAAAAACCAATCTGGCTGAAAAATCAAAAGCATCTCCTTCCCGAGGAAAATTAGTGGGTAAAGATTACACGCAGTTTGGCTTGTACAAAATAGTGCTGGAGCGCCCTTCCCAAAAAGGCTACGGCGTTCAGGTGGCGTCGCTGAGCAACTACGAAAATGTTTTGAGGCAGGTTGCTGACCTTCAGGCTAAATTCTTCGACAATATCCTGATAAGCGTTGAAAAAGGAGCGCCAAACAATCTGTACAAAATCATACTCGGCCCTTTTGAAACGGAGAGCGCAGCAAAAAACTATACCGCGAACATCAAAAAGAAGCAAAAAGTCTCAGGCTTTGTGGTGAATCTTTCGGAGATCAAGTATTAAAGTAGGTAGAAAGTAGAGGGTAGAAAGTATAAAGATAGGGAACGTAATTAGATGATGTTATGTCATCCCAACCCTAGCCTTTCTACTTTCTACTTCACGGTAACCTTCCCGTCAACCCCGATAATCTTCAATAATTGACTTTGGAAGTTTACGGCCTCAAAAGGGGTTGGTTTATCCACGAAATTGATGGAAGAAAACTGGCCGGATTTGCCTTTTACGGTGTAACAAATTTGGTAAATTGAGCTGCCATCTGCTATTGTAATGCCTTTCAGTGAATTTTCGATCCACATGGCGGTTAGTAAGCCATCCTGGGCGTTATTAACGCCGAAATTATTGCCATCCAGGTAAGGCAATGTATAGTTTTTCAGTTCTTTAAACTCCAGCACGTTTTTATCCCAGCGGACAGAATACTGCATGGAGAGCAATTGCTTGCAGCCCAATACCGTAATATCTATGCAGACCGTTTCCCCTGCTGATGCAACAACTTTTGGTGCAACCAGGGTCAAGTCGCCCACTGTAGCAGAGGCGACGGTTTGTGCATTCTGGACCGGCACGGCCTCGGCTGCAGTCTGCCCGTCCGGTTGTTTTGCCGGTTCGTTGCTACAAAAAGTAAAACAGAGGCAAAGCGCTGCAAAAATGAGTTTGTTGTTCATGACGATTAAGATAAAATGATGAAACAGGCACAAAGTTAGGAAATGCCGGTTATTTCCGACAGGCAATAATCTTTTCTGGCAGGGCGTTGCATTGATGTCCTTGTATCTTTTTGTTTAAGATGCATTATCTTTGGTGTTATAACAAACGCAGATTCTATGAAACTAATGATGGCCTTCTTGTTGATTTTGAGTGTAGCCCTTTTTGCAACGGGGTGTGTAACTCAACAAAAATACAGTGAGCTGGAGGAATCGCTCACGTACTACAAAAAAGAATCGCAAGCCGTAGATTCTTTGAACAACAACAACCAGGAACTCGACCGCGTCAACAAGGAATTGGAAGACCTGATCAAAGAGAAGACCTACGAAGTAGAGCAATTGACGGCCACAAACATCAACCTGAATAAAAGCTACCTGGAAGTGCTGAACAAGTACAATGGTCTGGTAGCCAAAGGGGATGAAGTACTTGCGGTCAGCGCGTACGAAAAAACCAACCTTCAAAATCAATTATCGGCGCAGCAGAGCGATCTGGATAGCCATCGCAAAACGGCTGCGACAATGGAATACGAACTTTCCGAACGCAACGCCCGCATCAGCCAGTTGGAATACAATTTTGACGGAACACCGAAAGGGTACGACAATCAACAGAACGAACAGGCAAAAGTTACCGGGTTTCTCTACGACAAACGGGTGATGATCGCTGAATTGAAACAAAAGCTGCAAAGCGCCTTTTTGGGATACAACAGCGATAATATCTCGGTGATTGACCGAAAAGACGGCGGGATTGCTGTCGTTTTTAGCGAAAGCTTGCTTTTCCCTTCGGGTAATGAGCAAGTGGACATCAATGGCCGCCGATCCTTGGTGCAACTGACCGACGTAATCAGCCCCCGTATTGCTGAGCTTGATATTCGCATCGAAGGGCACGTTAATTCAGAGGCCATTGCGGAGCGCAATTGGGATGTCAGCACACTTCGGGCCGTTTCAGTCGCCAAAGTCCTTACTGCCTACGGCATCCCTCCCGAGCGCATCACTGCAACCGGGCGAGCCGATTATGTGCCGGTAGCATCCAATACAACCCCGCAGGGGCGCGCTGCGAACCGCAGAACAGAAATCATCATCTCTCCGAACAACGAGGCCCTAAATGCATTGCTCTTAGGAAAATGACCAACATTTTCGGTTCATCAATTTCGGGTAATGACGAATATGCGCTTCATTTTTTTTCTGGTCATGGTCACTGCAATGCCTGAATATATCCGGGCACAGACTTGTCTTTCGCAGGACTTACTGAATGCGCATGTGCATCAAAATGCCGTTGTCGCCGGAGATCGGGCACGCATTGAAGCTTTTACTCAAAACTGGATTGAAAACCAACAACACAACCCTGGCGAGCCAAGGGAACTGGCGATTATCCCGGTTGTGGTGCATGTGGTTTGGCGAACTGCTGCTGAAAATATTTCTGACGAACAGATCATGTCCCAGATTCAGGTATTAAACAGCGATTTTCGAAAAATGAATGCTGATTCTGAAAATGTTATCTATCCACCGTTCCGGGCTGTCCGGGCGGATGCAGAAATTGAATTCCAGCTCGCTACCGTTGACCCGCTTGGGAATCCTGCGACCGGAATCACAAGAACGCAAACGAGTTTACCCGAGATTGGCATTTTACGGGTAAGCGGAAAACGGGCCATTTGTTACGAAGAATTTGGCGGTCACGATGTTTGGTGCTCCAACCATTACCTGAATATCTGGATTGGCGCTTTCCCCTCCGGAATTGCCGGAGAAGCTAGTTTTCCCGGACAGGACATTCCGGAAGAAGACGGGGTGCGTATTGCGCCGCACCGGTTCGGCGTTATAGGAACAGCGATCAACGCACCTTACCATTTAGGTCGCACGGCTACGCATGAAATCGGCCACTATTTTAACCTGTACCACGCTTGGGGGAACTCAGGCAACAGCAACCCGGATTGCATTTTTGACGATGAGGTAGCCGACACGCCGAAACAGGCCGGAAATTACCTCAATCAGTGTCCATCTTTTTCGGGATTACAATCTTCCTGCATCGCAAATACACCTGATATGTTTTGCAACTACATGAATTACACAGATGACGCCTGTATGGTGATGTTCACCCAGGGGCAAAAATTGCGGATGCGCGCATCGCTTGACGGCCCTCGTTCCGGGTTGGTGTATCAAAGCGGTGCCTGCCTGCCGGTGTCGAATCAGTTCGAGCCGCCCTCGCAGGTCTCTGTCGTTTTACAGCCCAATCCGGCAAACCAATTCGTTGTCATTGAGGGCTTAAGCGCAGGATACGAGGTTCGATGCTTTGGAATAAATGGCACGTTATGGCCTGTTTATCAGGAACTTGAAAACAAAATCCGCGTGGGGCATTTGCTCCCCGGCGTGTATATACTCCAAATTAAAAATGAAAGAAATATGATTACTAAAATGCTTATTATTGCCCGTCTTTAACCCAATTCTGCAACTCATTCTACATTCAAAACTGTTGTCATGTTCAGAAGTATGCACTACCCCCGGGGGTTGAGGCTGTTTATGATGGTCTGTATTACATGTTCTTTCGCTTCTTGCGTAACTGATGTGAGAAAAATCAGATTAGAGGAACTGAATAAGGTGGTTGAAATTAGCAAAGGCCCTTGCTATGGCCGTTGCCCGATTTTCACCCTTACTATTTACCAGGACGGTATTGCCAGTTACCAGGGAGAGCGTAACACAGACCGCATCGGCCTTTACGTCAAACGATTGGATAAAGAAGTCTTTGCCAATCTGCAAAAAGAGTTCAGGGAAGCCAATATTTGGCAGTACCAGAATGTTTACAAAAGCCGGATCGCCGACCTCGCGAGCGTCACCCTGACATATTATGAAGAAGGTGATATCAAGGCGATTACCGGTAAAGAAGGCCGTCCGCAGGCAGTTCTGAAGTTGGAGCAAACGCTCGACCGCATTGCTGCAGGTGCCGATTGGATACTCAAGGAAGGCCCGCCGCCCGCCGATTTGCCTGAAGATGCCATTCCGAGCGAATTGGTTGTTCAGCTGAACAGTGGCGTGAACGCTTATGCTTGGACGGAAAAATACGCCAAGCAAGGGATGAAAGTGTTGAAAAGCCTTTCCAACGACGGCTACCATTGGCTCATTTCCTACGATACCTCGCTGAAGCCGCCTAAAGATATGATCGAACTGGTGCGCAAGGATTCGGGGGTTGTTGGCGCTGAATTCAACAGAAAAGGAGCTAATTAGTGTCTGTCTTTATAGTCCAATAGCTGCGTTGTATTTTGCCCCAAAATTGGTCATTTACACGAGTAAACTCCCATTTTTGGGGCAAAACACGCCTTGCTCTCGAACTCTAAAGAACAGACACGGGACTAAATGGACGGACACTAATTAGTGTCTGTCTTTATAGTCCAATAGCTCTGGCGTCATAAAAAAAGCCTTCCGATTCTTACAAGAACCGGAAGGCTTTTTTTCTTATTATATGCTCTTGTGTTAATTTTTCCAGGGCAATTGATTGACTTTGACGCCAACTGCCTTTCCTAAACGAACGCCTTCATCGCTGTCCATGCGCCAGTGTACGCCAAGTGGAACACGCGACCAGGCGTTTTCTTCCGCCATCTCTTCGAAGCTGCTGAAAGTGCGCGGCACGCCTTCAAACTCTGTACGATTTCTGTGGCAATTGTCCGTCATCGAGTAATCCGTACCAAAAACGCTTTCCAATGCTTTTGCGCCGGCAGCGCCCATCGTGGAGTGGCCGGATGGGTAGGCAGGGAAAGAAGGCGAAATGCCTTCAGCTCCAGTCAAAGGATCGTATAGATTTGTTTGCCAGGTTGGGTCAATTACATTCTTGATGTAGGTCACCGGGCGCTCTATATTGTAGTAGTATTTGGAATGCCAGCAAGCTACGGCCGCATCGTTGAGCGCCATACCAACCTTAGTATACGCTTCAATGGCTGTTTCTAAGTTGCTGGATTCATTCTTAATCACCTGGCTTGCAATAGCAATCCAGCGCGGGCCGGGGCTGAACGTGAGGTTGACAAGGTCATCGCTCCAAAATTCGCCTACCCACTCGTCAATATAAGAAAGCGTAGGTGTGTTTTGGGCATAAACCTCAATAGCCTGTGAGTAGTATTCAGAATTCGGCGATTCACTGTAAGGAATCGGAGGTAAAGCCAAGCGGTCGCTTTCGTTGATGGCAAACCTTCTGGCCTGACCCCAGTACGGGAACATCGGTTTGCCCGGGCCTGGAATGGTGGCAACCCAGTCGCCGGGTTCATTGTAGTTGGCCTGCCAATCGTAGTTGCCGAATGGATCAAGGTAGGCATCGTGTCCGACTACATCCGTAGCGGACCAGTTCCATACGGCGTCAGCTACGCGTTCGCCGTGTTCCTTCGAGCGGGCGTATACTTCCGACCCGGCTTCCTGTTCGTACTTCGAGTTCAGCTGGCTGATCAAAGACAGCATGCGCGTGTTGGCGGCTGCCTGAGGATTTGGGAAAAAGCGCGGCATCATTCTGGTGTAAATGGCATGCACAACGGTTGGCCAGTGGTATTTCTGGTTGGCCACTACCTTGGGAACAACAAGGCCGGGAAAGCGGCTTTCTAACGAATTGTAATCCGGCATACCACTGATGCAGGCTTCATACGCAGCCAAACCGAGGTAAGCTAATGAACGGGGCGCAGGACCCGGGCGATAACCAGCAGCGTAGCGCTCAATTTCGAGGTAAACTTCATTCCACTCAAAAGCAGCTTCTGCATCATAATCCGACACCCGATTGGTTGAATTTATGTCGTCTGAAAGCTGATCCTGCTCGCAGGAAACAGCAATCAGCATGATTGCTAACAAGCCCAAAATAGGGAGTAAGGATAACTTCTTGAAAGCCATAGGATCAAGTTTTGTCGGTTTAAAAAAATGGTTTCAAATAATCGTGAAAATAATTCTGTCTAAAGACTATCTATCCAAGGGTATGGCTAGCTTCGGAGTAAATAGGTACTTAGATGCATTCATTTACGGCATTCGTAACAGAAAGTTACAAAAGTGTTGCGAAAGTAAAAAAAAAATAAAAAAACCGAAAAAATGAGAATAGCCGGAGTATGCACCTGCACTGTTCCGGCTATTCTCATACAAAGAAATTATGCCTTGTTATATATAGCATTAACGTTTCCACGGCAAACGGTTGACCGCCCGCCCGGCACGATAGCCTAATAACAAGCCCTGTTCGCAATCCATGCGGAAATGAACCCCGATCGGAATCCGGGAAAAGGCATTTTCTTCGGCCATTTCATTGAAATTATCGAAGGTGCGCGGCGTACTGATGAAATCGGTTCTTCCTTCGTGGCAATAGTCTGTCATGCCATAATTGGAGCCGTAAATATTGGTCAAAACCTCCGCAGCAGCGCCGCCAAAAGTCGCATGGCCGGAGGGATAAGCTGGGAATGGCGGGGTGTAAAATTCTGAACCGTCCTGACACATGATGCTGTTCCAGTTGTTATCGCCTATTACCTGACGGATATAATCAATCGGGCGCTGGTAATTGAAACGGTATTTTTCATGCCAGGCAGCAATACCGGCGTCGCCAATGGCCATGCCTACTTTTGCATAGGTATAGACTGCTTTGCCCAGGTCAACGTTTTCGTGATCCACGACCTGATTGGCTACTGCGGTCCAGCGACCAGCCGGGCTGAATGTTTTTGCAGCGCAGTCATCGCTCCAGAAGTCGGCAATCCAGCGTTCTTCGTATCTCTGGCCGGCTTTGATTTGATTGATGGTAATTTGTGTTTCTCTTGCCTGGATATAAATATCCGAATTTGGGTCGGTGCTATATGGCAGCGGGTCTCTTATCCGCATTTCATCAGGGGAAATAGCAAAACGGCGCACGCTACCCCAATACGGGAAAAGCGCCCGCGTATAATCCGGGTAAGTCGGCTGCCAAAGCCCCGGGCCGGTTGGTGGGACGTAATCAGCAGGGTGGGGACGCTGGTAAGCTTCGTGACCTGCTACGTCAGTTGCAGACCAGACAAAAACGGCGTCAGCTACATTGCGGCCGTATTCCTGCGAGCGGTTGAAAACTTCCTGACTCACCTGTCCGATAAACTCATTATTGAACTCCGTTTCCGTTTCCTGAATTTTCGAAGCATACTGGAACGGCGCGGTTGGAAAAAACTGTGTAAAAATGCGGGCATAAGTTGCGTTCAGCACGGTTGGCCAGTGGTATTCTTGACCGCTTGTCGTCCGGGGAATTTCCAGTCCCGGATATATCTCTGCGATTGAGGAATATTCATCAGACATTCCGTTTACAACGGATTCATAAGCTGCAATGCCAATGTAGCCGATGTTTCTCGCAGAAACCGGCGGACGGTAGCCGGGCGTGTAGCGTTCGAGATCAAGTAGTACGGTATTCCAACTCAGCGCCACCTCATTGTCAAAGGACGTAGTGGATTGAAAAATGGCTTCCACTTCATCATCGGTACACATGGTGACGCTGAATGCCATCAGGGATAGGACACCAAATTTCCAAAATTTGTGTAGATTTTTCATAGGATCAAAAATTTAAAAGTTGTTCAAATGTATGTTAAATGTCATGAAAATAGTATGTGAAAATCCTGAAAATAAGCCACTTGACATATTACCCAGACATGGAATTACCCGGGTTGGCAAGCTGTTTTTTGAGCAGTTTGCAAGCGAATCAGGAATTTAGGACGCAATGCGGGCGCTTTCGTTTCAACGCGTAGGAGGAAATTTTTCATCTCCGTTTCCCAGGCATTAAATTCTTTAAGCAGAACCGTAAATTGAAGCGTGATGGTAGAGTCTGACCTGGCTGCCTGAGCAATGCGTTGTTTCGTTTCATCGGATAAGGGGCTGTATTCGGGGAGCATTTTGATCAGATGCTCCGCTTTAAGATTCAGGAAATTAGCTTTGGTTCCGGGTTCGAGGTCATCCGGAAGATCCTGTTCCATGGCCTTTACGGCAATATTCCAAACGGAGTCAATTTGGTGTTGCATACCGGCTTTGTCGCAAACTGCTTTTTTGATGCGCAGTTCTAATTGTGCGGCTTCTTCTTCAAATTTCGTAACCGTTGTATCCTGACAACCTTGAAAAAAAAACAAGCAAAAAAGGGCTATAAAAAAAGGTTTCATTAAAGACAGTATTCAGGCTATGAATTAATGCGCTAAGGTAGTAAGATTGGTTTGTAAAGAAAAAAATTATGCTGTCGGGCTTAGGAGCGTGTCGTAAATAACTTACCGGTTTGCGCGGTGGCTTTTTCCATCAGGCTGCGTTGATCGTCGGTCGCGTAGCTTAGGCTATGCTCCCTTCTCGCGCCTTGCCCGATGAAAAAATTCCCTCGCCCAATTCACGTAACTTATTTACGACACGCTCCTTATTGGATTTAACTTAAATCCTTGGTTTTTGAGGAGTCTCACCAGGCCATATTTGCCAGTCAGGTGACCGGCTCCGACTGCAAACAGGGTGGTTTGGGAAGCTGCTATTGCTGCTATTCTGTCTGCCATGATCGCATTCCGATCGTATAGCAAAAGCCTTTTCAGGCTACCTTGCCCTTTTACCGAAGCCCGGTGCAACTGGGCAAGATTCCCGGAGGCATACCACTCCGCCATTTTTAAGGTTTGGTGCCGGTAACGGGGGAAATTAACCGCGATTTGGGCAAGGTTTTTTACGTGGGCTTCGATTGGTATTTTTCCAACAATTGCCAGTTGCTCTTGCAGGGTTTCAATGCCGATCGTTTGTTTTTCCCAAGCTTTTGCGGTTTCCCACAAGTGCTCATCCAATGACAAAGGCATGTCTTTAGACAAAATTAATGAAGAAACGGTACCGATCAGGACGAAAGGATGGGCGTTTTGAAAAGCATCTAAATGAATGCCCTGGGTTTTATAAAGGATACGCCGGAGTTTTGTCCAAGTCTTTTCAGGCAAAACTTCCCGCACCGATTTATCTCTGGAAAGATCCTTAAACCAGGAGCTGTCAAACGTATCGCTGTCATCCAAATCATATTCTGTGGCGAGCGCATCGCAGTTGCGGAGCACGGATTCAACCTGCCCGATAAGTCCGAAAGCTTTCCTGTCGTGGACGTGCATTGTCCCAAACAGGTAAGATATGCCGGGAAAATCTTCCCGGTGGAAACTCCAAAGCAGGGACGGTTTTTTGCGCATAGTTTTTTGCAGCAGGGAAGAAAAAACAAACAGCCGCTTTCCAAAAAAAATCAGAAAGCGGCTGTCCGGCAGGGAAAACCATAAAATCACTCATACCGATAGGGCAATACTTTGCTGTCTTTAACGGTAGAAAGCGTCATCAGGGTCTTAAGCCGCTCAATCTCTTCAATTTGAGACAAGGTTTTGAAAAGCAATTGTTCATAGGTCGGAATGTCCTTACATACAATTTTGATCAAAAAATCGGCTTCACCAGTGATGATGTAACATTCCGTGATCTCTTCAATTTCCTTGATTTTATCCAGAAAGTTGTTGAGGGCATTTTCCTTTTGCCAGGCAAGCGACACCAATACAAAGGTTTTGACATTCAATCCCATCGTTTGGGGATTGACCTTTGCGTGGTAACTTTCCACTACACCTGATTGCTCTAATTTCTTGACGCGTTCCAAAGTAGGAGCCGGGGAAAGTCCTATTTTTTTCGACAGGTCGAGGTTCGTGATCTTACTGTTGTCCTGAAGGATTCTCAGTATTTTAAGGTCAATTTTATCCAATTTATCTGACATAGGTTTGTCATTTACACTTTGAGGAAATAAAAAACGCTGGAAAGATATTACATTGAAAAATAAAAATCAAGAATCAAGGCAGAAAAGTAATATAAAATTCTTCTCAGCGAATTTAAGCCACCATTTTAAGACGATTTTGAAGAACACCTGAGGCGACACCGAAGCAATCCTTTTGCCCCGGTGTCGCGTTGTAAAATGTTATTCTGTGCCATTACGGGAAGATACCCATATTTTGGTAGTCGTTGCTGATTTTGCTGATTGCGCTCACAAAGGCAGCGGTGCGAAGGTCTTCGATTTCCTTTTTTTGCATTTTAACTTCGCGGATTTGCTGATAAGAACTTACCATCGTTTCTTCCAGTCCGGAACGCACAAGGTCTACTTCTTCTGCGCCTCTGGCAATCAGGCGGCGTTGCTCTTCCGAAACTTCCCGCCCCGTATATTGGACAACAAGGTCAACTAAGTTGTTGTAATTCTGCTGATTAAAACGCTTGTCCATACGTCCGAAACGCATGTGAGAAAGGTTTTTCAACCACTCGAAGTAGGAAACGGTTACCCCGCCTGCGTTTAGATAGACATCCGGAATGACCAATTTTCCGGCTTTGTTGAGGATAGCTTCCGCTTCAAAAGTTGTCGGGCCGTTGGCGGCTTCTGCAATTATTTTAGCTTTGATCCGTCCTGCATTTTCGCTGGTGATCTGGCTTTCCAAAGCGGCTGGGATCAGAATGTCGCATTCGAATTCTAATACGCTGCGGCGGTCTTTTTTGTCATAAAACTGTGCGCCGGGGAAGCCCTGGATTGAGCCGGTTTCTTTGCGGTACTTCAGTAATTCGTGTACATCAATGCCATCGGATTTGTAGATAGCGCCTTCCACTTCGGAAACACCCACCAGAATTGCGCCGCCTTCATCTTGCGCAATGCGGGCAGAGTGGGCGCCTACGTTGCCAAGTCCCTGAACCACCATCGTTTTTCCGGCAATTCCACGGGTTAACCCCAGCTTTTTCATGTCTTCGGCGATGTCGCAAGCTTCCCGAAGGCCGTAAAATACGCCGCGTCCGGTTGCTTCATCCCGGCCGCGGATCCCGTTTTGGTTAACCGGCTTACCAGTCACGCAACCTGCGGAGTCAATCTCATCGCCTTTGAACGTACGGTAAGTATCGTAAATCCAGGCCATTTCACGGGCACCTGTTCCATAGTCAGGGGCGGGCACGTCAATGGATGGGCCTATGAAATTGCGGCGGATCAATTCCGTTGTATAACGGCGGGTGATGCGCTCCAATTCCTCCTCCTCGAATTCCCAGGGGTTAATTTTCACACCGCCTTTTGCACCACCAAAAGGAACATCCACAATGGCGCATTTGTAGCTCATGAGCGTAGCGAGTGCCATCACTTCTTCCTGATTAACGTGGTTGCTGTAGCGGATCCCGCCTTTGGTGGGTGTGCGGTGGTGGCTGTGCTGAACCCTGTAGGCCTCAATTACACGCACTTCGCCTTTAATTTTTACCGGAAAATTAATTTGGTAAACCGCATTACAAACTTTGATCTGCTGAAGTAAACCGGCTGGCAGATCTAAGTGCCGGGCAGCTTTATCAAAGTAGTCAGAGACGCTCTGATAAAAACTAGGAACTACTTGTGTCATGATCTTTAATTTGGTCCTCTAACCTGGTTAGTTTCCTGTCAAGGTAGATTAGAAAAAAAATAATCCCGATGAACACCATCGCGATCACCGCAACAACTACGTAAATTTTGCCAATACTGCGCATAAAATCAGTACTTCCCGCTGACTGGGCGAAGAGGGGAAAAGCAAAAATAAACGTCGCTAATGCAGTGAGTACAACTCGATTCATTGGCCGATTATTGACGTGCCAAAAGTCGTTTATATTTTTCATTTAACGAAATATTATTTGGTAAATTTTATTAATATTGACCACTGTTAGGATTATTCGTCGTCATCCAGACGTGCCTGCAATCTTTCTATTCGATAAGCAATTTTTGAGATCCATATTCCGATGATCGTCCAGCCGATGATGGCCGGATAAAAAACTAAGCGCATCGTGTTGTCTAAATCTTCGCCGCCCAAAGCCGGGTTGCCCGAAGCGCCGGGGTGCAGGCTCACCTGCGCCATCCGCGGGATTACATAAATCAAAGGAATCAGCGCGGCAAAGGCAAACAGGTTGTAAACTGCGGCAAGGCGCGCTTTTTTCTCAGGTTCTTCAAAAGAAGCCCGGAGTACAAAATAGGCGCCGTAGATGAGCAGGGCAATTGCGGTCATGGTTTGTTTGATGTCCCAACTCCAGTAATTGCCCCAGGTGTATTTCGCCCAAAGCGCACCGGTGGCCAGTCCAAGCATCCCGTAGAGCATGCCTACACTGGTAAAAGCATTGGCTTTCCGGTCGAGATGCGCCTGCGGTCGGATCAGGTAGCGCGCGCTGTACACAACAGAATAAATGAACAAAAAAGCCATAGCAAACCAAAGAGAAACGTGGAAATACGTGTTTCGGATGGTCTCGTACAGCAGACTCCGAAACGGGAAATCGAACCGATAATCGGCGTGTAAGTATTTTTTCAGATCATCCCGAAGCCAGGATTTTAGACCCGCCTGGAGATTGACGGAATCCTGGGTAATGCGAATGGCGCTGGGTTGCAGGGCAGCGCCGTCCTTAGGGCTGTCGGCAATTAATGTAAATCCGGCAATTCGCGCATTAGTTGGCAAAAACGGCGGTATCTCAAAGGTTGCGCTTAATGCCGTATCGCTGTATACTTGGGTGATGAGACCGGGTATCCACAAACTGGAATCGGTTTTTCCATAGCTCCCTGTGCTGTCCGGTTTCAGCCAGACGCTGAGTTCCCCCGAAGCTGCCTCAAAATGGGTGTTGTAACCATTGATGCGCACCTCTAATTTAGCGCCGCTTTGTGCTTTGCGCGGATGCACGCCTATGATTCCGGGATGCAGGGGCGTCAACATCCCCACGGTTAAGACGTACAACAAAATAAGAACGCCAAGCGCCTTCCACCAGTGTTTTTTCATATTCAAGCACAGTTATTTAAAACCTGATCAATCATAGAAATTAGTGTCTGTCCATTTAATCGAGTGTCTGCTCTTTAGCGTTCGAGAGCAAGGTACGCAAAAGCCCGATGAAGACGCGAAGCCTCCGAGGGTGCCTCTGCGGGCTTCCTTGTATGTCACGGAGCCTCGCGGAGTAAAGGGAGTCTCACAGAGGGGCTTAACTTCGCGAGCCTCCGTGGTACCTGCTCATGTGGGACGGCTTACAGCCACTTATTCTGGCCGAGTATAACGCAGCTATCGGACTGTAAAGACAGACACTAATCCCGCCACAAACTTGGGTATAATAAAATTGCCATACCTGCCAAAACCAAATCTATCGCAATCAAAATATTGATGTCTCTTTGGATCCCTATGCCCCCGGTGTTTTCCAGCGCATTTGCGGAAAGCCGGACTAAAGTCAGCAAAATCGGAATGGCAACGGGAAAGCCCAATATGGCCGTTAGCGTCGCATTGTTGTCCGCTTTCGCCGAAATGGCTGAAATAAACGTAAACGTGATGGACAAGCCGGTGCTGCCAAGGAACAATGCAAGGAAGAATAAGCCGTTGTTCTGAACCGGGCTCCCGGCCATAAAAGCTAATGCGCCCCAGGTTAAGAGGTTGAGCGCAAACAACAAGCCGGAATTGTAGACGATTTTTGCCACCAACAAAGCAATGGGACTGGCCAGCTGGTAATAGTACAGTTGGCGGCTACCATTTTCCTGGACAAAACTTTTGACGATGGCATTGATGGAGGCAAACAGCACGATGCTCCAGAACAGGGCATTCCACGTTGTAGGCTCTACTTCTGCAAATGCGGCATAGATGATGAAAACAGCAGACAAGACGTACAATAGGATGCCGCTGATGGCATATTTCATCCTCCATTCGAGCAGGAGCTCCTTTTTCAGCAAGACCACAATTTCCCGAACTACCTGCATAGGCAAACAATAGCTTAAGTTGCCCGAAGATAGATAAAAAAGCAGGTTGGAACGAAGCCCGTGGCCGAAAAATGACAATTTTAATGAGAACACAAAACCCTTGTCGCGACCTGCGACAAGGGTTTTATCAAATGATCATTGAGTGCAGTCGAAATGAACGCAGCTATCTGCCCATTTAGTCGGTGTCTGTTCTTTAGCGTTCGAGAGCAAGGCATGCGAAGACCCCAAAAACGGGATTTTACTCGCGTAAATGACCGATTTTGGGGTCGAGCATAACGCAGTTATCGGACTATAAAGACAGACACTACAATACTTATAGGTGCGCTTCAATTTTTTGTGTAAGCACTTGCTTGGTGGTGAGGCCAACCTGCTTTTCCACAACCTCTCCATTTTTCAGGATCAGCACCGTGGGAATGCTTCGGATACCGTATTTCATGGAAATCTCAGGATTTTCGTCTACATTCACCTTGCCAATCAAAGCTTTTCCATCGTATTCGGTGGATAATTCTTCGATGATGGGCCCGATTACACGGCAAGGGCCGCACCATTCTGCCCAGAAATCTATGACTTTGACGCCCTCGGTATCAAGGGCAGTTTCTTTGAAGTTTGAATCAGTGAACTGAAATGCCATTGTTTGTTATTTTTACGAGTAAAAGAATTTGAATACTGTAACAGCAGCGGAGTCGTTTTGGTTGAACTTCGCCTGATTTTTACTGTCAGCAACGGAACAAAGATAAGCACAAGCTTATTCCTCCTTTATCCGCTGGCGGACATATTGCAAACAGACTGATCACAACAGACGCGCCACATGTTTCAACGTCACAAAAAACAACTCATCTGGATTGCTCTCGGAGCTTTTGCTATTGCATTGCGCCAGATAGCGGGCATGCACCCGGAATGGATAGAACGATATTACAGCCGGGGCGTTTTTTTAGGTGTGCGTGGCCTGATTGACTACGGATTAGCCTGGATGCCTTTTCCGCTCCTCTACCTGTTTGTTCCCCTGATCCTGATCTGGCTTTATATAAGGATGCGTCGGTTTTTCATGCAGCGGTCTTCATTGAAAGACAAATTGGTTCGGGGCAGCCTGTCTGTGCTGGCTTTTGCCGGGGGAGTTGTCTTTTTTTTTATGGTACTCTGGGGCTTCAACTATGGGCGGGTACCCGTCGAGGAGATCATGCAATTGGATTCGCATCCACTCGATGTGGCCGCTTTGGAAAAAGAACTTCAGATAGAAACGCAGAAAATTATCGAACTGCGCCAGGCCATCCCCGGGGCACCGGATACGAGCGCATTGACGGGGCAGGCTTTTCCGGCCGATATGGAGCAACAACTCCGCGAAGCTGTCGAAAGCCAGTTGGCTTTCTATCAATACCCCACTTTTGGCCGGGTACGCGGTCGCCTTTTGTATCCGAAAGGCATCTTTCTCCGGTTCAGTTCAGCCGGGTTGTATTTTCCTCTTACCGGAGAAGGCCACGCTGATGCGGGCTTGCATCCCCTTCAGTTGCCTTACGTGCTTGCGCATGAAATGGCGCATGGCTATGGTTTTGGCGATGAAGGAACCTGCAATTTTTGGGCTTATCTGGCTTGCGAAAACATCAAAACACCTGTGCTATCCTACTGCGGCCACCTGACGCACTGGCGCACCCTGGCGGTTCATTTTCGAAGCTACAAACCGGAAGAATACAAGCGTTTGCGGGAAAGCCTCCCCGTCGGTATTTTAGCCGATATCCGGGCGATTAATCAAAATATTATGGAATATCCCGATATCATGCCCCGGTTTAGAGAAGCAGCTTACGAAGCTTACCTCAAATCGCAGGGCATCAGCGAGGGCATTCAGAATTATGACCGAGTTGTGATGTTGGTGAAGGCCTGGCGGGAGGGGAGGAGGGAGTAGGCAAATATGCATGTTGGCAAATTTGCAAAAGGCAAGTCTGCAAATTTGCCCGTCACTATCCTCCTGATTTTTTCGTTTTCGAATACCCTTCTTTCAGCAGCAAATCCATGATCTTGTCGCGCATATTGCCCTGGATCAGGATGAGGCCGTCTTTTACCGAACCGCCGGTTCCGCATTTGGTTTTCAGCATTTTCCCCAAAACTTCGAGCGTTTCGTCGCTTCCGACAAAGCCGGAAATAACAGTAACTTCTTTGCCGCCGCGCTGCTTGCGATCAATGGCTACCCGAAGGTTTTGTTTCCCCGGTTCGATGTCCGCAGGGGCTTCTGCTTCTTCTCCGGCATTCCAGTCAAAATCAGGGTCGGTTGAGAAGATCAACCCATCCTTTCGGTTGTTTTTTTTGCTCATATCAAGTGTCTATCTTCTGCCTAATTAGTGTCTGTCCATTTAGTCCCGTGTCTGTTCTTTAGCGTTCGAGAGCAAGGCGTGTTTTGCCCTAAAAACGGGAGTTTACTCGCGTAAATGACCGATTTTGGGGTTGAGCACAACGCAGCTATCGGACTTTAAAGACAGACTAATCGCAAAAAAAAGGCCGCACACGTTACATGTACGGCTACTAGCAATGATTATAATTCCACGAATATAAAACTTGTAATGGTTTTCTTTCGGTCTTTCAAAGGGTTAACGATTTCGCTTTCGGGTATAGTATGCTGGGTACAGGTTATTGGTTACTGGTTATTTGGCGGGAGCCAGTAACCAGTAACCGATAACTAATAACCATTATCGAAGTACTTCAATTTTTTTCGTCACAATGCCATTGTTGCTGCGAATGGTCAGGAAATAAAGGCCATTTTCCAAAGCGTTCACATCTATCATCGTGCGTTTGCCCGACAAGTTGGCGTGGAAAAGTTGCTGGCCCGTGATGTTGGATAAGGTCAGTTCTTCCATTTCATAACCGCCGTTCAGGTATACATTCAGGAAGTTAGAAGCCGGGTTAGGATACACTTTAACCTGATCTGCTGTGATGGCAACCGGTGTTTCTTCTTTCGGACGTGGCACAATGTGCAGCGTAAAGTCGCGAACAGGAATGCCGTAAGTTTGTCCAGAGCCGCTCATGCCGGTGGCGAGGCCGCCGGTAAAGTTGACGGTGATGCCGTTGCCGTCTTCTCGGAAGCCTTGAATGTCATCAGATACAATCAGTCTTAATTTTCCAATTTCCCCGTGCCCACTTGCTGAAAGGCCGCTGGTACGCGTGTAACCGGCTTCAAGCAATCCGGCTTGATTGTTTCGTGTCATGTGTAATACCGGAGAATTATAGGTCAGCCAACTGTTTGACCTAAACTCGATGCCAACGCTTTCCGGTACAAAAATGAGCGGGTTGTATACAAACGGGAACGTGAAGCCGTATACATTGTGCGCCGGATTACCGGAGTTGCCCAGCACCATATCCAATTCGATCAGGTCACCAGGGGAAGCGAAAATATTGCCCTGTAAGATGATCTCGTTTTCGTAATAAGGAACCCGTGCCGGGGTTAAGGAGTGCGTCCGGCTATAATACATGCTGATGGCGGTGGTGTCTAATGCCGTAACTAAGCTGTCACCATCGGTATCTAAGTGTTTTAAATCTATGGCAGTCGGGTCGAAAATATTCACCCAGTTGTCGGCGTACTGTCCATACCAAGTGGTCAGCGTTGCATTGGCGCGCGGTTTGCCAACTTCGCCCATGCTGAGACCCAGCGGAAGGATGTCTTCCATATTTACTACGCCGTCAAAGTTGGTGTCGCCCGGCCAAACGCAATCTCCGAAGCACATCGGCCCGTCACCGGCACCAATGTTCAGGATGTCCATTTCTACTTTTACCGACTTCTGATAGGTGCAATCGCCGTCTGCATTGGTCACACAATAACGGACTTCAAATTCATCCAAGCCTTCTTCCACATCTTCATAGGGAATGTAGAGAATCAGGTTGTAGCCGCTGATTTGCTGGCCATAAATCACCGTATCTACCTGGCCTTCAAGGAAAACGGCCTCACCAAGATCCCCCTGGTCGGTGATCTGGAACAGAAACTCAGAGATCGGGACGCTATAGCCAATGATAAGCGGTGTGCGCTTGGGGGTTGACATTTCAAATCTGGTGCGTGCAGGCTCAAAATTGCTGACAAAGACACGCACGGTGGCAATTTCTGCCGAGCCATTGCAACTTATCGGCCTGCTCGAATAAGTGAACACGTCAACGCCGGTAAATCCGGGCGGAGGAGAATAAATGACATTGCCATTGCCCGTGTGCTGAAGCGAGCCAAATTGAGGCGTTCCAACGGAGACGCAGCCAGCACCTGTGCCGTAAAGATCGTTTTCAAGGACATTAAATTCTATGGTGTTGTAAGACGTCGTATTGGCTACATCGTCGAAAGCAAAGGTGTTATCCGATAGATTCAATACATTGACCTGAACCGTTTTAGGTTGTCCGGCGTAATCGTAATTGAGGTAGTCAAGCCCAATGTAATTCTGTGCTGGCGTGTATGTCGGAATACCGTCAACTACGGTATACGTACCCTGCTGAGGGCCGGTGGTTAAAGCGTAAGAAGTAGGCACCAAAATGCTCTGTGCCTTATTCTTCGTGGTAAAAACCTTAAGGGTATCCGGAAGGCCGGGGCCAATAACGCTGATGCTGACGGTACCATTATCGCAAGTGCCCGCGCCGTCGCAAACGATGTAATTGAAGTGCGCCAACCCCACAAAATCGGCAGCCGGTACAAAAGTGACCGAAGCGCCGTTCCTGGAGGCAAGGCCATTATTGGCCAATGGAATTTCGGTGAGATTAAATGTGCCATTGCTGCTGAAGTCATTTGCAAGTACGTCAATATTAACTGGAACGCCAACCGTAGTCGTTGCAAAATCAGGATTAGCTGTTACATTGGCAGGCAAAACCGAAATGTGAAATTCCAGAAAACCATAAGTAGAGGAAGCTGGCGGATTGGGCGTCCAGTAGGATATCCGGATCAAGTCCGTTCCAATATAATCTTCCTGGGGGGTATACGTCAACGTGTAATTGAACGCCGGAGATTGAACCAATTGCCGGGTGCCGCGCTGTGGTTCGATCACAACATGCGGGGCGTTGGGAGAAGACACAAACCCATACTGAATTGGGATATTTTGATAAGTCGTCAGGTTGACGATCTGTGCTCCGAGGGCAAAAGGTGCCCAGGCCAGCAAGAGGAGTAAATAAAGTCGGTTTTGTAACAATACATTCATGGATCGTGGATTTAATCATTGCCTTTTGAAATGGTCTTTGCCTTTGCTACAGACAAAATTTATACGTGGAATACAGATCTTGGTTACCTAATCTGTCGCTGATGCCTGAACAACAACGGCGTTTTAGCAGGGGTTTGTGGTGTGTGGTATCTGCTTGATCGAATCTTATGTGCCTGACTAAAAAGCATTTCTACAAAAAGAGTTGTATGATTTGTGAAAAATCATACCTTTGTGTTGGCCATACTTATAGTCGAAATGACATGCAATATTACCAAGATAGCGTCAATCTTGCAAGTGATTCCGTCGAAAACATTTGATAATTTTTTCAGAAATGACATCCGGGCACACCATTCGGGCGTTTATTCTCCGTGGAATGGGGGAGAGCCGGGTGGCAGTAAACCTTATTTCCTGACTACATATTGTTGTTTTCTGATGCTAAAATGAGTTTTTATCTTTCCACCTGACAGAAACCTGCATTTGTTAACAACATCCTGAGCTGAAATCTAACGGCTGAACGATATGCACAACAGCAAACTGTATTCCATATTACAGAATTTCAACAAGCACGAACAAAATCGCTGCCGGAAGTACCTTCAGTCGGCCTTCTTCAATGTGAGCCAAACCTTGGTGGATCTTTACGACTTACTGATAAAAGACATCAACAAACCGGGATCTGAAGCCAACCTGGGAAAAGAAAATATCTGGAAAAAATTATCGCTAAATCCACCTTATGAGGATATCCGGTTTCGCAAATTTTGCTCAGACTTGTTGAAGCTCGTGGAAGATTATCTGGCACTGGGGGTTTACCAGGAAAACACCTTGCTACAAACAACGCTCTTAATTGAGGCAGTTGGAGAAAAAAAGTTGGAAAAACTTTATAACTCCGTTATGAAAGACGCCAGAAGAGTATCGGAACAAACAAAGCTAAAAGATGCAGATTTTTACTTAGCTCAATATCAGATTGAAAAAAATTATTATAACCTTACAAAATACGAAACCAAAAGAACCTCTAAATCCAATGTTGAAGATATTGCAAAAAATATAGATTTATTTTATTTTAGTGAAAAATTGAGAATTGTTTGTGAGGTATTGAGTCGCCAAAATCTTGCGTCTTACGATTATAAAATTTCATTGATTGATGAAATTGTTAATTATGTACATTCACCTGATTTTGAAGCAGTTCCTCCAGTACTTGTGTATTATCAAATCTATCTTTTATATACTGAACCTGAAAATGAAGAGCATTATCATAAATTAATGACGCTTTTGGATGAATATTCTGTTTTTTTTCCAGAGGAAATCGTTAAGGATGAATTATATATGTCTGCTCAAAATTATTGTATAAAGAAAATCAATCAGGGAAATCAAAAGTTTTTGAAGGAGTTATTCTTTTTGTATCAAACCTTGTTAAAAAAAGAAATTATTATAGCCAATGGCGAAATTTCTCCTTGGTATTTCAGGAATATTGTAGTGGTGGCACTTCGCCTCGGAGAGTACTTATGGACGGAAGATTTTATTATTAAATACCAGGATTTTTTGGAAGAGGATTTCAGGCTCAACACTGTTACGTATAACCTTGCGCAGCTTTATTTTTATCAAAAGAAATACGAAAAAGTAATTGAACAACTTCAACATGTTGAATATGATGACATTACGTATAGTTTGAATTCAAAAACAATGTTGATGGCCACTTTTTATGAATTGGATGACATTGACCCCTTGTTTTCGTTGATGGAAAGTTTCAGGACCTACCTGAACCGGCAAAAGAGTTTACCGCCCAGCAAAGTACGCGACTACCTCAATCTGATTCGCTTTACCAAAAGGTTGGTTCGCCTGATCCCTAAAGACCGTGAAGCCATTCACAAACTGAAAGAGGACGTATTAAAGGAAAAAGGGGCAGTGAATGCCAACTGGCTCCTTGAAAAAATAGCAGAACTGGAGTGAACCTACGAATCCAAAGGTGCGAAATTTGGCGAACTTCCACCTGTCACGTGCTCCCAAGCACGCGCAGCCCTCTTCTTCTTCTGATTCATCTTGGGCCGAAAATGGCTCATTTTCATCTCTATGCTGACCCGTCGCAAGAAGTCTAATAGAAATCTGGAAGCTGCCGGAATCGAAGACCTGCTTTGGGAACGCCTGGGGCACGAAAAAATACCGGTAGAGCGCCAGATTGACCTGATGGCTGGCGGCAAATCTTGGGTGCTCGATTTTGTCGTATTCTGCAACAACCAACCTTTGGGCATTGAGTGCGACGGCGATCAAGGGCATACCACGGTCAGCCACGTAAAATACGACAAACATAGAGACAATATTATCCTTTCAACCGGCTGGAACTTGTTGCGTTACACCACAGACGACCTGACCGAAAATATGAACTGCACCATTTTTCAGATTAGAGACAATATTGAACGGCTGGGTGGATTGAAACGCTGAATAGTCTTGCTCCGATGGCTATCTTTGCAGCGCATAACATCAAAAAATGGCGCTCCTTCCCGTATTGGTCATCAAATTTGGCACAGCCTCCATCACCCACAGCAATGGGGAACCGGATGAAACGGTTATTGCTTTCATCGCCCGGCAAGTGGCGGCCTTGCAGCAACACCACCGCATCGTGCTGGTGTCTTCTGGGGCTGTTGGCGCGGGGAAAGGTGCCATTCGAAACTACAAAGGTGCCCTGACCGAGCGAAAAGCGGCAGCGGCCGTCGGCAATCCACTTTTATTGGGCATTTACTCCCGGTTTTTTAGCGAATACGGCATCCCCATTGCACAAAGCCTTTGCGAACGCCAGCATTTCGCCAACCGGCGGCAGTTTTTGCAATTGAAAGAAACCTACCGGGAACTTTGGGACAATGGCATCATCCCCATCGCCAACGAAAACGATGTGGTTAGCAACTTAGAGCTGAAATTTTCGGATAACGATGAATTGGCTACCCTCATCGCTGCCGGGTTTGATGCAGAAAGCCTGCTCATCAGCACCTCTGTAGGTGGGCTGCTCAATGCTCAGGGCGAGATTATCCCGGTGGTTCAAAACCTTGATCCCGAAGTCTTTGGATTGATTCGCTACGATAAATCTTCGCTGGGCCTCGGGGGTATGTTGTCAAAACTCACGTATACCCGGCTGGCGACCCGTATGGGCATTCGGGTCGTGTTTTTTAATATTCGCACTCCGGACGGGATTGCCAAAGCATTGTCGGGAGAAACCGGCACAGTTTTTCTATCGCAATCTGCGACTTTGAACGCCCGGCAAAAATGGTTGGCCAGCGGCAGCCTCGTTTCAGGCCGGCTGACTTTGGATGCCGGGGCGGTGCAAGCCGTAAAAGACCGAAAGAGCTTGCTGGCAGTCGGGGTACGCCGGATTAAAGGCGAATTCGGAAAACAGGAAGTCATCGAATTGCTAAATGGCCAGAATGAAACGATCGCGATCGCGCGCGTGAAACACGACGCGGCTACCATCTCAGCAAACCTGAACACTCAAAATTTTGAAATCGCTCATGCAGACGATATTGTCCTCCTCTGAGGCGATGATGGCTCAATTGGAAGCCACACACCTCGCCTCAGCGCAGATTCGGAGCCTCGATAATGCCAGAAAGGAACGTTTACTGCTTCGCTTAGCCACTGCTGTGGAAAACGAAACGGAAGCCATATTGGCCGCCAACCGCCTTGACTTGTCGCGCATGGATCCCACCGATCCCAAATACGACCGTTTGCTGCTGGATACCTCACGCCTCAAAGCCCTGTCCCAAAGCATCCGGGACGTGGCAGCTTTGCCGGATCCGTCTGGCGCAACCTTATTGGAACGAACCTTACCGAATGGCTTGCACCTCCGAAAAATTAGCGTGCCGCTGGGAGTCGTCGGCATTATTTACGAATCGCGACCCAATGTTACCCTCGATGTGACGGCACTCTGCTTGCGTTCGGGCAATGCTGCGGTGCTCCGGGGCGGAACGGATGCTTTTGACACCAATTCCGTCCTCGTGAACCTCATCCGGGACGTGTTGGCGCAGGAAGGGCTCTCCCGGGACTGCGTGGCGCTGTTGCCGACCGACCGCGATTTGGTGAAAACCATGCTGACAGCCACCCGCTACATAGACATCATCATACCGCGGGGTTCAGAATCGCTCATCCGTTTTGTACGGGAACATTCGCGCGTACCGGTCATCGAAACCGGAGCCGGGGTTTGTCACACTTATGTGCATACCGAAGCCAATCTGGAAAAAGCGCGGGATATTGTGGTGAACGCTAAAGTGTCGAGGCCTTCGGTATGCAACGCCTTGGATACCATCGTGGTAGATGCAGCGGTGGCACCGGTGTTTTTGCCCATGTTGTGCGCGGAATTTGAGCGATGGAAGGTAGAGGTATTTGCCGATGCAGCAAGTTTTTTGATCCTGCAACAAGCTGGTTTTTCCCGATTGCAACAAGCGGCACCGGAGGATTTTGGCCGGGAGTTTTTGGATTTCAAGTGCTCGGTGAAAACTGTTGAAGGCTTGGAGGAAGCGATTGCCCATATCGGAAGGTATTCCTCCCGGCATTCCGAAGCCATTGTGTCTGAAAACAAAGCAGTGTGCCGTCTTTTCCTTGAAACGATAGACGCCGCCGCCGTTTATGCCAACGCCTCCACCCGGTTCACTGATGGGGGAACTTTTGGACTTGGCGCTGAAATTGGCATTTCTACCCAAAAACTTCATGCCCGAGGGCCTTTTGCCTTGGAGAAATTAGTGACCGAAAAATGGGTGGTGGAAGGGGATGGGCAGGTGAGGTGAGAGG
>Ga0163149_10001745_pt1 | contig 27425 bp, 21 predicted proteins | sample OliLakLV19MP5G1_FD_148604 | JGI IMG/M metagenome (GOLD analysis project Ga0163149, IMG submission 148604) | Freshwater microbial mat bacterial communities from Lake Vanda, McMurdo Dry Valleys, Antarctica - Oligotrophic Lake LV.19.MP5.G1 | ecosystem: Environmental > Aquatic > Freshwater > Lake >... | reverse complement strand
GGGGGCCATCAAGTACAGGGAAACTGCGAACGGTCCCCCGGTGCTCGTGGAGCTCGGGCCTAAGCCCGAGCTCGGGCCCTCACCCTCCCCAGCATCACCCGCACGACCCCCGCCGCATCCATCTGATCCGCTTCCACGAGAATCGCGTCGTCCGCGCGCACGAGCGGCGAATCGGCGCGCGTCATGTCGAGGCGATCGCGCTCGCGGATCGCGAGGAGGATCTCGCCGTAGCGCTCGGGCGCACCGATCTCGTGCGCGCGTCGCTCGGCGCGGATCTCGGCCGAAGCGTCGAGGTAGAACTTGAAGTCCGCGGCCGGGAACACGACGGTTCCGACGTCACGACCTTCGGCTACGACGCCGCTGCGACGACGCGCTTCCTCGCGCTGCATCGGCACGACGACACGGCGAACGGCCGGATGCGCGGAGACGTGCGAGACGGCGCGCGTCACGTCGTCGGCTCGGATCCGCGGTTCGCCGGCGCGACCGTCGACGCGCACCCGGCCTGCGGAATCGAAATCGATGCGCATCGAGCGCGACACGGCAGCGCACGCGGCCTCGTCGTGCGGGTCGATGCCGCGCTCGATCACGATCCACGTCAGGGCGCGATACATAGCGCCCGTGTCGAGGAACGTCAGGCCCAGCTCGCGCGCGAGTTCCTTCGCGACTGTGCTCTTGCCAGCTCCCGCGGGTCCGTCGATGGCCAGGATCATTCACCCTCGATTCTACGGGGCGTCGAGCGTCCTGCAATCACGACTCGCCACGTCACGCGCCGTGAGCGCCGCCACGACGCGTTCCCCGAGGAAGAGCGTGTCGCGCACACCGCCGAACGCGTCGAGGACGATCCAGCGTGCGCCGGAGGCCAGGGATTCGTCGCGGAATTCGTGGACGTGCCCGCACACGAGGAGGTCGGCCTTCACCTCGCGCGCGAGCAGGTCGGCGGCATCACGCTGCACCGTCTTCTCTTCCTCGGGCTTGCGCGCGACTGCGGCGACGGATGCGCGGCGCATCCGGCGCGCGAGCGCCGTCCCGACGGCTAGCGGCAGGCGAGGCATGAGCCACGACACGGTCGACGAACGCAGCAAACGCCGCAGTCGTTGGTAGGCCCGGTCCTTCGTGCACAAGGTGTCGCCGTGCACGAACGCCGCGCGCGAACCGTCGGCGAGCGTCGTCGTGAAACCATCGCGGAGCACGCGTGCTCCGGTACGCGCCTCGAAGGAAGCGTCGAGCAGGAAATCGCGATTCCCGTGCACGACGAGGACGTGAGTGCCGCGCTCGCCGAGGATTCGCATCGCGTCGAGCACGTTCGCCGCGCCGGGCATCCGTTCTTGCGCGGGTCCGACCCAGGCATCGAAGAGATCGCCCAGGATCGCCAGCGTCGTGACGCCCGAGAGCCTCCCGAGCCACAGGGCGAAATCGCGGCCACCGCGCTCCGTCGCGAGGTCGAGGTGCAGATCCGCGATGACGAGCAGGACGCCGCTCGACTCCACTTCGGGCAGCGTGAGTTTCGGCGACATCTCGCGCGCATCATGTCCGCGATGGCGAAGGTGCGCCAACTCGACGTCTTGGGCCCGGGCAGTTCGCGCAGAATTCCCGAGCTCGGCATCGCGGAGCGGCGCCGCCTGTTTCGGCCAGCGCGTGGCCTCGAACTCTCCATGCGTTCTCGGTGCGGTCCGAACCGGGAACTGGATCACGGATCGGCCAGCGCCTCGCCTGGTTCGCCGAGGCCGTGCTCCTTGATCTTCTCCCACAGGACCTTGCGCGAGATGCCGAGCATGTCGGCCGCCTTCATGCGCGCGCCGCTCGTCGCTTTCAGCGCTTTCTCGATCTCCTGCCGCTCCCGCGCGTGAAGGACTTCGCGCAGCGGTCGCGGCACCGAGTCGTCCGCAGACGGAGCCGTTTCGCTGATCGATTTCCAGCGCGGATCATCCGGCAAGAGATCCTCGAGCGCGATTTCCGTGCGCGTTCCCGCCAAGGAAACGCCGCGCAACACGGCGTGCTCGAGCTCGCGCACATTTCCCGGCCACGAGTATTTCTCGAGTGCCGTCAGCGCATCGCGCGGGATCGTGAGCGTCCGACCCGGTGATTGACGCGCGAGGAAATGCTGCGCCAGGAGCGGCACGTCACCGCCTCGTTCACGCAGCGGCGGCAGCACGAGTCGCACCACGTCGAGACGGTAGAAGAGGTCCTCGCGGAAGCGTCCCTCCGCCACGCGTGCGCGCAGCGGGACTTTCGTGGCTGCGACGACGCGGATGTCGACGTCGACCGGCGCTTCGGATCCCAAGCGTTCGATCTCGCGCTCCTGCAACACGCGCAAGAGCTTCACTTGGAGCGCGAGCGGCATGTCGTCGATGTCGTCGAGGAAGAACGTGCCCCCGTTGGCCATCTCGAAGCGACCACGACGCTCCTTGCGCGCGTCCGTGAACGCACCCTTTTCGTGGCCGAAGAGTTCGCTCTCGAGCAACGTCTCCGGCAGCGCCGCGCACGAGATCGCCACGAAGGGGCCTTTCGTGCGGCCGGAGAGTTGATGGATCGCGCGCGCGATGCGCTCCTTGCCCGTGCCGCTCTCCCCTTGCACGAGCACGGTCGCGTCGGTCGGAGCGACGGTGCGCAGGCGTTGGAAGAGGGCCTGCATCGAAGTCGAAGCGCCGACGACGCCCTCGATCCCGTGCGCAGCCGCCAATTCACGCCGCAAACCGTCGTTCTCGGCCTCGAGCGAACGCACGCGCGCGAACGTCCCCACCATCGCGACGATCGCCTCGTTGCGGAACGGCTTCTGCACGTAGTTCGCGGCACCGAGCCGCATCGCTTCGACAGCCTGATCGACCGTTGCGAATCCGGTCATCAGCACGACCGGACGCTCGGGATCGAGTTCCTTCGAGCGCGCCAGAACGCTCATCCCGCCCACACCGGGCATGCGGATGTCGGTGATCACGCACTCGGGCGCTTCGCTCGAGAGCGCTGCGACCGCGGCGGCGGTGTTCGCGACGTGCAGGACTTGGTGACCCGCGGCCTCGAGGGCATCGCCGAGTGTCACGGCGATCGTGATCTCGTCCTCGGCGAGCAGGATGCGCATCTCAGGGACCGGCTTGTACCGGCGGGCGCGCGACGAAACGATCGCCACCCGCCGTCGTCGCGTCGGACTGCGCGGCTTCGGCCGCGGTCCAGAGGACGTCGTGGAACAAGGGCTCGCCATCGCGTGACGAAGTGGAACCGATCGAGAGCGTGACGCGCTCGCTCTGCGCCCCGCCGACGACGAGCGCGCGGGCTTCGGCCACCAAGCGCTCGGCCAACGTGCGCACGCCGACGTCGTCCGTGTGCGGGATCACGGCGATCAATCGATCGTCGGGGGTGCGACCGAGATAGTCCGAGGACCGCGTCGAAGCGAACAACAACCCGAGGACGCCCTCGACGATCGCTTCCTTGGCGTCGTAGCCGGCACGATCGCGCACGGCACCGAGTTGGTCGATCGAGAGGACGATCACGGAGACAGGGTATTTGTAGCGCTGACTGCGGCCGAATTCGGTTCGCAGGACGTGCTGGATCTGGGCGACCGAGAACAGTCGGCGGCCGTCCGCGGCGCGTGTCGAGGAGTCGTTCATGCGTTCGGTCGAATGCGCATCGAGGGATGGGTCCGTACGCGGGCGTTGTAGCGCACGCGCGAGCTCGGGTCACTCCTCCGCGTAGTCCGGAGGCGTCGAGTCCACTATCCTTCGACCGGGCGGGAGCCCGGCCCGAAGATGCACGTCCTCCTCATCGCTTCGACCCTCTGTGCAGCTCCCGAGTGGACGCTGCTGACCCTTCCCCGCGGCGCGCGCGCGACATCCTTGCCGACAGCCGAGGACGTCCTCCTCGACGCCGCGCACCTCGACGTCGACGGCGGTTTCCGACCGGCGGCACTCGAAGTCGCCGATCCGGCGATCCCACCGGCGACGTTCCAGCAGATGTTGGACGAGACGCTCCGCGTGCGCGGGCTGAAGCTCGAGACGCGGCCGCAAGCCGGTGTGCTCCTCGTCCGCGGCGACCCAGCGGCGCTCGAGCTCGCGCGCGGCCTCGTCACGGACCTCGACCGGCAGCTCGACGCCTTCGAGATCGACCTCGAGATCGCCATCCGTCGTGCGGGCGTGCCCGAAACGACTTGGAAGCGCCGCGTGCGCGCCGGAGTCGACGTATTCGTGGGTTCCCGCGACGTCCGACCGTTCGTCGCGAGCTTCGACGTGCAGGTCGCGCAGGACGCAGGCCAAGCGGAACCACGCCTCGGGTCCGCGCTTCTCGGCACCGGTCTGCACGTGCGCGCCACGCGACTCGCCGGCGGAACGCGCGTGTTCCTCGATGGCGTGCTCGACACCGCGGAGCTCGCCGAACTCGTCACGTTCGATCCGGAAACGCCCGACCTCGGCGTCTTCGATCAACCGCGCATCGCGAGCGCGCAAGTCGCGTTCGCGGGTGCGATCGAGAGCGGCGGCGTCTTGCGCGTGAACCTCGCGCAGGCCGGCCCGAGCGGTGCGGAGTTCGTGCTCGCCGTGAAAGCGACCGCGCGTCCCGATGCCCCGGCCACCGGCGACGGATGGGCATTGCTCGACCTCGGGTTCGTTCAATCGGCCGCACGCCCGCTGATGCCCGTCGATCCCGGAGTTTTCCTGTCGAGCGTGAGCGGCGCATCGAGCGCGGCCGGCGCGATCCTCCAACCCGCGACGCTCGCGGCGATCCTCGAGGGCGAGCGTGCCGGTACCGACGGCCGTGCAAGTCGATCCTCCGTCCTGTGGGGCGGCACTTGGATCGCCTTCCCGCGAACCGATGCCGGTCGGATCGATACGGCACGAGCGCTCGTGCGCGCGCTCGAAGAATCGCGATCCAGGACGGTGCGCGCCGAGCTCACGTGCGGAACGCTCGTCGCGTCGTTCCCGATCGCCGTCGCGCGCAGTGCGCGACTCGTCGCTGGAACAGAGCGTCCGTACCTCGTGGACTACGCGCTCGAAGTCGCTCCGCAGATCTGGATGCCGTCTCCGCGGGTCGAGCGCGCATTCGACGGGATCGCGGCCGATGTTTACTTCGAGGACGGACGCTTGCGCGTCGAAGCCTGGCGCACGTCGACCCCCGAAGTCGCCATCGTCTCACGCGAATCGGCGCAGATGGGTCGGATGGAATTGCCCCGGCGAACCCGCGTCGTCGGGTCCGGTCAAGTGAAGTTGGGCGAACCGCCGCTCGCACTGTTCGACGCCGGCGAGCCGCTCGCGGTCCGCGCTCTCGCACCTTGAAGGATCGTGGAGGAGCCGCTTCTCCCGTTCCTCGAGGACCGGGCTCAACGGGGCGGCGCTGCGAGAGCCGTGAGCGGATCGCTCGCGGGATCGGGTCACAGCCCTGGAAAGGCCAGGATTCACGGAGTTCTGATCGTCTCCGGGGTGAGGAATGGTCGCGGCCTCGGTGTAGGATGCATGCTCGAGGGCACGCCGCCCGGCCACCCGAAACCATGAGAGCAGAACCTTGAGACTGGGCCTGAGTCAGAGCGCGCGGATGGATCAGCGACTGCAGCAGTCGCCGCAGATGATCCAGGCCATGCAGATCCTCCAACTCTCCTCGCTGGATCTGGAGGACCGGATCGAGCAGGAATTGGTCGAGAACCCCTTCCTCGAAGTGGCCGATCCGAACTCGAGCGACACGTCGACCGGCGAGGACGAACCGCTCGATTCGCTGAGCCCGACCGTCCCGGTGGTCGAAGAGGCCGGCGTGAGCACGTTGCGGGACGAGTTCGATCGGTACGAGCGCGACTTGGACGACGGCACGCGCCGCACGCGCACGGGTTCGTCCGAGGACGGCGACAAGAAGATGGAGGCGATGGCGAACACGCCCGACATCGAGAAGACGCTCGCCGAAGTGCTCGTCGACGAGCTCGCGATCCTCGACCTGACCCCGCGTCAGCGCAAGCTCGCCGAGTACCTCCTGTGGTCGCTCGACGATCGCGGCTGGATTCCCGAACCGCTGGAGCAGATCGCGATCCAGTGCATGCACCCCGAGCCGGGCGAGGATCCGATCGTCGCCGCCGAGGATCCGCCGGTCACGGTCGAGGAACTCCGCGAAGTGCTCGATGAGATCCGCTCGATCTCGCACCCGGCACTCGGCGCGCGCGACTTGCGCGAGTGCCTCGAGCTCCAACTCACGGCCATGGGCATGGGCTCCGAGCCGCTCCTCAAGGCGATCGTCGAGCGTCACCTCGTCGACGTCGAACAGAACAAACTGCCGCGGATCGCGAAGGATGCCGGAGCGTCGATCGAGCAGGTCAAGGACGCGCTCGAACTCCTGCGCAAGTTGGAGCCGAGCCCCGGCGCGGGTTTCGGCGGCGTGCAGGCCGACGTGATCCATCCCGACGTCATCGTCGAGGAGGTCGATGGCGAGTACGAGGTTCGACTCGACCGCCAAGCCGCACCCGACTTGCGTCTTTCGTTGGCCTACAAGGACGTGCTCAAGGCCGCGCAAAAGGGCGATGGCGTCCGCGAGTGGGTCAAGAAGAGGATCGAGTCCGCGCGCTGGTTCCTCGATGCTTTGCAACAGCGCAAGATGACGCTCGATTTGATCGCGCACGCGATCTTCAAGGAGCAGCGCGGCTTCCTGGAGCGAGGCGTGGAGGGCCTGAAACCCCTGCGCATGCAGGAAATCGCCGACGAGGTCGGCGTGCACATCTCGACCGTTTCGCGCGCGGTCGCGGGCAAGTACGCGCAGACTCCGCGCGGTATCTTTCCCCTGAAGTACTTCTTCACCGGCGGGACGACGACCGAGACCGGCGAGCTCGCGAGCCAAGCCTCGGTGAAGCAGAAGATCGCCGAGTTGGTCGCGGCCGAGGATCCTTCGGCTCCGTTGTCCGACGAGGACTTGGGGGGCCGCCTCGAGGCGCGCGACCAGATCCGCATCGCGCGACGCACGGTCACGAAGTATCGCAAGGCGCTCGGGATCCCCGCTTCGAGCCAGCGCAAACAGTTCTGAGAGCGTGGAGGAGATCGAGCCTACACGCTCTCGGACGCTGTGGGCGCCGCTTCCGCGGCGCGTCGCCCGAGTCGTGTTCACAGGCGATCATCCAACGGGAGGTCGCGTGCACGGAGCAGCGCCCGTATCCTCGTCCGGCAACGAATTCGAGACCGAGGATCCACCCATGGCCGTCAAGGCGACTGAACTGCGCAAGGGCACCGTCATCGTCGACGGACAAAAGCTGCTCCTGATCACGGAGTACAACCACCACACGCCGGGCAACCTGCGCGCCGTGATCCACATGAAGGTCAAGGACCTGCGCACGGGCGTCCTCTCGCCGATGCGACTCGGCTCCAGCGACGCGTTCGAGGTCGCGTACCTCGATCGCAAGAAGGCCGAGTACCTCTACAAGGAATCCGACGGCTCCTACATCTTCATGGATCAGGAGTCGTTCGAGCAGTTCCCGCTCCAGGAGGAACTCGTCGGCGACAAGATGGGCTTCGTGAGGGAGAACACGGTCGTCGACGTGACCTTCCACGAATCGACGGCGATCGGGGTCGAACTCCCCTCCAGCGTCATCTTGCTCGTCGTCGAATCCGAGGCTGCCGTGAAGGGCAACACGGCGACGAACGTGAAGAAGGAAGCGGTGCTCGAGACAGGCCTGAAGATCAAGGTCCCGTTGCACATCCAAGCGGGCGAGAAGGTCAAGGTCGGCACGGCCGAAGGCGATTTCCAGGGTCGTGCGAACTGACGCGACCTGTCGCGAACGGATGCGTGGGGCGAGCAGCGTGCGCGTCGTACCGCGCCCGATTCAGTCGCGAACGTAGACCCAGACGGACAGATCGCGGCTTTCGACGTAGAGCGGCCAGACGGCGTCGAGCCGGCATTCCTCACGCAAAAATCGCTGAAAATCCGCCGCGTCGCGCGAATCCCAGCCGGCGAAGTCCTCGGGATTGACGACGAACCACTGTCGCCGCCCCTTCGCGGCCCAGTGCTCGGGCATGCGCGCGTGGTAGAGGTCGAGCGAGGCCAACGCGGTGGGTCGCCGCAGGTCGGTGTTCTGGGGCGCGAGATAGAACTCACCGACCGGCGCGGCCATCCCGAAGATCTGATCGCCGCTCGTGCGCGCACTCGCCACGTACTGGTAGGCCTCGCGCCACGGCGGCCGCTCACCTCGCCGAACGGTCAGGTAGAGGAACGACGTGACGAGCGCGGGCAGCATGAGCACGAGGATCCAAGCGGCTTCACCGCGACGACCTAGACCGTGCTCGCCCCGGCTGCCGACGGGCAGGGCCGCGACGAGTGCGATCCAGGGCAGAACCACGAGGACGTACTGCGCGCTGACGCGCACGAACGCAGCGGCGAAGAAAGCGAGCACGATCGCGCAGAGGACCAAGAGGACCGCGAACAAGTCCGCGCCGCGACGCGAGGTGAAGGCGAACCAGGTCCCGATGAGGACCCCGGTGGCGAGGAGCGGCGTCACGAAGAACCCCGTCGTCTTCACGAAGTGCGCGACGGAGGAGGCCGCAGCGGACAGGCCTTCGTGCCCCTTCTGGTAGGCGTACGTGTCCCACGCCTTGAAGATCCAACCGGCCGAGAGGAGCGCCCCGAGTATCCCCACGGCGAGGAGAACGCGCGCCACGAGCTCCGAGCCGTACGCGATCGGACGCCCGATCCGACCGAGGAAAAACGGTCCCAGCGCGAGCGCGGGCAGGACGAGGACGCTCGACGGATGGAACAAGGCCCCCGCGGCCGCGAGTGCGAACCCGACCAAGGCTTTGAGCACGGAACCCCGTGTCAGAGCGGACAAGAGGACCCACGCGCCGAGGAGCGTCGTGAGCTGCGCCAGCGTGTAGAAGCGCGCGCTCTGGGACCAGTAGAGGTGCCACGAGCTCACCGCGACGAGAAGGCTCGCGACGGCCGCGCGACGCGACCCGAACAGCGTACGGAACGCGCAGTACGCGACTGGGATGCAGGCCCAACCCGCGACGGCCGGCAGGATCCGCAGGGAGAACTCGCTCGCGACGCCGCCCAGGAGGGCGACGGTCCACTCGATGAGTCGGTAGCCCAGCGGGTTCTGGATCTCCCCGCCCACGATCCCGTGATGCGCGTCCGTCCACGTCAGCGATTCGTCGATCCACAGGCTCCAGGTGGAAAGGCGGACGAAACGCAGGAGGCCCAGCAGCAGCGCGGCGGCGAGGATCCAGCGCGCGACCCGATCGCCGCGGGAGTCCGAAGCCGCGCTTGCCGATGCAATCGGGGTCCTCGCGCCTACGGATTCCGCCCGATCCATTGCAGTCCTGTCCCAAAGCCGTCCGAGCAAGGCAAGAGGTGCGTCTTGCCATGTCCTCACGCAGCGGTCAGAGTCTCGGCGTGCGTCTCCTCGCCGTCTTCGTCGGTTGCACGCTCACGAGCTGCAGCTTTCTCGCGCCCAATCGTGCGGTCGCGCTCTCGACCAGTCCACCTGGAGCGACGGTCATCGTCGATGGGCAGAACATCGGCTTCGTGACGCCGTGCATGCTCCAGTTCGACGTCGACGAGGACGTGCGCATCGACATGGAGGTGGCGGGCTTTCGCCGCGAGACCCGCTTTCTCACGCCGCACGACGAGGTCTACTCGATCCTGTGGACCGAGATGTACGTGGGCCCGCAGACGTGGCACTTCCCGCTCTTCCTGTCCTTCCGCGATTTCCTCGTGCCCGTGAAGTGGACGGAGGGTCATGCGCCCGGACGGATCCACATCGACCTCGACCGGTTGTCGGACGACGTCGAAGCGGAACGAGCTGGATCGGCGAAGTCGCGCTCGAATGCTGCGAGCACCAGCGCTGAAGGCGCGAGCCGGAGCGCCAGAACGGCGAACCCGGGCCCTGAAGCCGCGAGCCCGCGGTGAACCCGCGTTCGCCGCGTCCGGCGGTTTTCCTCGACCGAGACGGGGTCTTGACGCGCGAGGATCCGTGGGTGTTGAAGCCGGATGACGTCGTGCTGCTCCCGGGAGCGGCGGAGGGCGTGCGACTCCTGAACGAGGCCGGAATTCCCGTGCTCGTCGTCACGAATCAGAGCGCGGTGGCACGCGGGTGGATCGACGAGGTGCTGCTCGGCGCGATCCACGATCGGCTCCGCGAGCAACTCGCGGTGAGCGGCGCGCACGTCGACGCGATCCGTCATTGCCCGCACCATCCCACGGAAGGCGTCGGTGCCTTGCGCATCGAATGCGCGTGCCGCAAGCCTGCACCCGGGATGCTGCAGGACCTCGCTCGCGAGCACCATGTCGATCTCGCGCGGAGCTGGCTCGTCGGTGACGCCGCGCGCGACGTCGAGGCGGCTCGCGCAGTCGGCGTGCGCGCGGCACTCGTGCGCACGGGCAAGGGAGCCGCAGAACTCGCGCGCATCGTTCCGGCTCCCGAGATCGTGGCGGACCGACTCGACGAAGCCGTGTCGCTCGTGCTCGAGCGGTTGCGGACGTAGAGGAGCTCGTGAAGAATTCACGGGCGACGCACCGCGGAGTGGCGCAGATGGTGTCTGAGAGCGTGTAGGCTCGATTTCTTCACACGCTCTCAGGGCAAATAGCGCATCAATCGATTCGAGAGTGCCCGCGTGGCCCAATCAGGCAACTTCCCCCACGTTTCACGCCACTTCTCGGTCTTCGGATTGCTCGGGTTGAAGTTCGAGACCGCGCGACTCCGCACCAGCTTCGTGCGATATCCGAGCAGTCGCGGTTCGAAGCCTTGGTTCTTCTTGAACTGGTACGGACCCGATCCGACGCGACTGCGTCCGAGATCGAAACGGCGTATGCCGCGACGCACGCACATCTCCTGCAGGCGCACCACGAGGAAGTTCGTCGCGTTGAACTCGCGGTTCGCCTCGTCCGTCACACCGATGTAGTAGAAGTCGAGCTTGTCGCCGTGCACGAACGACATCGTCGCCGCTAGCGGCTCGGACGATCGCCGGGCGACGTGAACGAGGACGTCCGCGCCGAGTTCCGCGATCAGGGCGTGGTACCACGCGCGCGGAAGCGCCGGCGAACCAAGGCGTTTCTTGCTGCGGTGGAACAGCTCGTAGAGATCGTCGGCGTACCACGGTCCCTCGCTCATCGAGAGCCCATTGCGTTCGATCGTCTTGCGCACTTCGGCGCGCGCGCGCTTCGGCATGCGCGTCCAGATCTCGTCAGGATCCGCGGGAAGTTCCTGCACGAAGGCGGCGTACAGATCGGAACCGACGAATCCGGGCGTGCCCGGATCGTCGACGCAGCGCAGTTCGAGGCGACCGACGCGCTCCGACTCGGCGAGACGCGTCGCCGCGGTGATGAGCGCGGGATTGGCGCTCACGTCGCTCGACGCGGGCCCGCCGTACACGCCGTAGGGCATCGACACGAGGTGGCGGCCGAACGTCGGCCGGCGACACAGCATGAGCGGGAGGACGCCCACGAGTTCGCTCCCGCGGAAGGCGCCGAGCGAGCACGGTTCGTGATGGAACACGCGTTCGACGGCGCGTTCCCAACCGGACATGTGGAAAATGGAACCCGCGCTCGCGCTGCGAACGAGTGCGTCGCGTGCGGCATCGTCCGCGCGCGTGAGACCGCGCACGGACACGGGCAGGCTCACGGCCGCGCTCGGATGTTCATCGATCGGCGCCGCGCCGAGCACGGACTCGTGCGCCACGGGCGCGCCGTCCGGCCGCGGATCAGGGACCAGGGCCTGCGCCTCCGCCGCTCGGGCCGTCGGCGCTTCCATCGACGTCGTGCGACTCATCGCGACCTTCCCAAACCTTCTCGACGCGATATTCGCGCACGTTCTTCGCGCGCGTGAAGATGATGATCTCGCCGACCAGTCCGAAGCCGATCACCTGGACGCCGAGGACTGCGATGAGCAGTCCCATCAGGAACAATGGCTTCGACAGGTTGAGTCCGTCCCCCATGACGAGGTCGCGGACCACGATCGTCGTGCACAGTAAGCCGCCAAGGAGCAGGAAAAGACCGCCGACCGCTCCGAAGAAGCGCAGCGGCTTCAGTGTGAACTTCGAGACGAACACGACGCCCAGGACGTCGAGAGCACGGCGCAAGTAGACGCCCGGACCGAAGAACCCCTTGCCGCCCCATTCCTTCAGGTGTCGGACCCGGACCTCCACGACCTTGAAGCCCTGTCGCGAAGCGATCGCGGGAAGGAAGCGATACATGTCCCCATGGATCGGGACGTCGGCCAGGACTTCGCGTCGCATGGCGCGAAACGTGCAATTCAGATCGTGGAATTGCGCGTGGAGGATCCAACGCATCACGCGGTTGAATGCGGCGGATTGAATGCGGTTCAGGACGGGGTCGATGCGGGGGTGACGCCACGGGGCTACGAGATCCGCGCCCGCGTCGAGCGCGGCGAGGAGGTTCGCGAGCTCGTACGGATCGACCTGCACGTACTGCGGCGAAGTCACGATGATGCGACCTCGCGCGCGCTGGAAACCCGCGGAGAGACACATCGCCTCGCCGAACGACTGTTGGAGCGCGATCGCCTGCACGACACCCGGTCGCTCGCGCGCGAGCTCCTCGGCTTCGATCCAGGCGTGACCACGCACGCCGTCGAAGACCAGGACGAATTCGAACGGCCGCCCGAGGCGCTCGAGCTCGGCCGAAAGTGCGGTCACGACATCGCGCACGCGGCCGTCGCCGGTCGTGATCGGCACGATGACCGTGACTTCCGGCGAACCGGTCGTCGCCGCCCGCACGACGGGTGCGGCGACGGGCGGTGCTTTCTTGGGCGCTTTCCGCTTGGGCGTCCTCGGCGCGCCGGCAGCACCCTCGTCGATCTCGGTCGCTTCTTGAGGGGCGAGCGGCATTTCCTCGGGGATCGAGCTCATCGACGGTGCCCCGTCACGATGAGGCGTCGCCCGTCGTCCCCGTGGAGACCGCTGGCTCGGACGGCAAGTTCAGCCAAGAAACCGAGCATGAGGAAGTAAGCGCACACCATGAAGAGCAGCATGAACGTGATCAACGCGACGCGACCCCAAGCATTGTCGAAGTGGATCGTATCCGCGTAGACCGCGCAGTAGCCAAGGAACCCCAGGCTCAAGACGGCGAACGGTGCCGCGACCAGTCCGAAGAATTGCATCGGACGGTGCGAGAACTTGCTGATGAGCTGGATCGAGAACAAGTCGAGCAAAACGCGCGTCGCTCGGCCGATCCCGTACTTGCTGTGCCCGAAGCGTCGCGCACGATGGTTCACGACCATCTCGCAGACACGCGCACCTCCCCCGGCGGACATCGCCGGCAGGAAGCGGTGCTGTTCGGCATAGATCGGGAGGTTCTGCACGACCTCGCGTCGGAACGCTTTGAGCGTGCAACCCGTGTCGTGGATCGCGACGCCGGTCACGCTCGCGATGAGGCGATTCGCGAGGAAGGACGGCAGACGGCGCAGCACGAAACCGTCGTGACGTTCCTTGCGCCAACCCGCGACGACGTCGTGACCCTCGCGCAGTCGGGCCACGAGCCGCGGGATGTCGGCTGGATCGTTCTGCATGTCGGCATCGAGCGTGATCACGATCTGGCCGCGCGAATGATCGAAACCGGCGGCCATCGCGGCCGTCTGTCCGGCGTTTTGCGCGAACTGCACGACGCGGATGCGCGGGTCTGAGCGGCGCAGGTCGAGCAGCACGGCCAAGCTCTGGTCGCGCGAACCGTCGTCCACATAGAGGACCTCCGCCGATTCGCCGAGCAGGTCGAGTGCGGCCGTGATCTCGGCATGGAGCGGGCGCAGATTCTCCTCCTCCTCGAAGACGGGGACGACGACCGAGATCGAGAGAACGTGCGCCATCGGTGTACCCGGGCGAGGATACCTCGCCCGGATGCAGGACCCGGGTTGAGTCAAACCGCGGGTGCGCCGCACCCCGAACGCCGACACGGAATGCGCGTTCCTGCGCAACCCCGGTCTTGCCGCGGCGTTTCCGGGTTGTAGGATCGGTCTAGATGCCTGCCCCTCTCCCCCGGGATCCGCGCGCTTCCCGCGGAATCCTGCTGGTCGGGCCCGGACCGCGGGCTGCGGACCTCGCGCGCGTCCTCGCCGCGCTCGGAACAGCCCACGGAATCGAAGCGCGGAGTTTCGCGGATGTCGCGGACCTCGCTCTCGAGAGTGGCCGCGCGGGCGAGGTCCTCCTCGACATCGATGCGACGCCCCTCGAGGACGTCGGTTACGTGCGGCGTTTCCTGGTCGCACATGCGGGCTTCGATATCGTGCTCCTCGGGGCGGATTCGCGCACGCGCGCGGCACGTGTCCTCGGAACGCAGCGGTTCGTCCACTGGCCGCCCGATGTCGAGGAGTTGAGCGCGCTCGTGGCGAGCGCGCGCCTGGCTGCGGGTCCGTCCGTTCCGGGTCCGCGCCCGGCCACGCAGTCCGCACCGCCCTCCACCGGAGCGCCGCCTGTCTCCACGTGGAACGCGCCAGAGGACGAGCTCGAGCTCGTCCGCTCGATCCTCGAACGCGAGACCACGGGCGGCGTTGCGCTGCAGCGCGAACGGGTCGAGCACGAGCATGATCTCGGCGAGGACGCGACGCACGCGCGTGGCGAGTTCGCGGACGTGTTCCGCGAAGACTTCGACGTCCAGACCGACGCGCGGAACGAGGAGGCCGAAGCCCTGCGCACGCGCGCAACGCCTGTCGCGAACCTTGACTTCGATGAGGATGTCGATCTGGACGCGCCGCGAGCGCGCATCGGCCTCGACATTCCCCCGTGGTGGCGAGCTCAAGTCGCGGACCTGGCCGACGCCGCACAGCGGATCGACCTCTCCGTCCGCGTCCTCGCCCGCGCGGCGCCCCAGATCGATCAGGGCGATCTCGAGGAAGCCCAGAAGCGTTTGCGCGAACTGGAAGCCGAGGTCGCGCGCTTGCTCCAGTTCACGCGCACCCTGGGTTACGTCGCGGCTCCGCCGCCGGCGGGAACGCAGGTCTTCGACCTGGGCGAGATGGTGCACCTCTTCGCGGCGAACCTCGCGGCAAGCGGCGGCGACGCGCCGCGCTGCCAGTTCAAGACCGCTCCCGGCGCGGACGTGCGCTCCGATCGGCTGCTCTTGAACCAAGCGCTCGATGCGGTCTTCTTCCTCGTGCGCTGCACGTCGAAGAAGGGTGATCTCGTGCGCGCGCAGGTCCAACGCAGCGACGAAGATGGAGGCGCGTGGGTCGAATTGGCGCTGGATTTCCCGAGCGGTCCGCTCGAGGGCTTCCCCGAGGACGAGCTCGTCGCGCCGTACGGGCTGGCCGATCTCTTCCCCGATCTCGGGCCGAACGCCTTGGCCGCCGCGCGCGGCATCGTCGCGGGGCAGGGCGGTCGGCTCTCGCTCGCGAGCCGCGCCCGCGGTCGCATGACGTGGCGCCTGCGATTGCCCCGTCCCCTGCAGTGATGCCTGCCCTGCAGTGATTTCCTGCAGTGATGCCCTGCAGTGATGCCCTGCAGTGACGCCCTGCAGTGACGCCTTGCAGTGATCCCTCGGAAGTCGCGATCCTCCGAGGCAGGTGAACGCTCTGGATCGCGCGCGCTCTGCAACCGACGATGCCGTTCATGCGTGTGCTCGTCCTCGGCTCGACCGGCTTCCTCGGGCAACTCGTCGTCGACGATCTCCGTCGCGCGGGGCACGACGTCGAAGCCTGGTCGCGTTCCGAGATCGAGGACCCGCACACGGCGCGTCGACGCGTCGATCTCGACGGAACCGAGCCGTGGCCCGCTCCCCTCGCGCGCTTGCACGCCGCGATCTTGCTCGCTGGACCGAGCGTGCCGGCGCAATTCACGTCGGCGCGTGATGGAGCCGCGACGCTTCGAATCGCCGAGCGCGCGCTGGCACACCTCGCGCGCCACGCTGCTGGTGCACGCGTCGTCGTCGTCTCGAGCGCACACGTTCTGACAGCCGCGAGTGCTCCGCTCGGGGAAGACTCTCCCGTAGCTCCACGCGGCGACTACGCCATCGCGAAGTCCGCGGTCGAAGCACTCGCGCTCGCCGCTCCGCCGGAACTCGACGTCGCGATCGCGCGGCTCTTCGGCAGCCTCGGTCCCGGTCTACCGCGCGGACTCTTCGTGCCGGATCTTCTCACGCGACTCGTCGCGGGCGATCCCCATGTCGTCCTCTCCGGTCCCGATGGGCTGCGCGACTGGACGGATGGTCGCGACGTCTCCCGAGCGCTGCGCTTGCTCCTGGAGGTTCCACTCGCGGGCTCGCGCGTGTTCCATCTCGGCAGCGGTCGTCCGACGCGCCTGTCCGACTTCGCGGGGCGCATCGCGCGCGCCCTCGGGTCCACGGCGCGGATCGATTTCGCGCCGGGCGCCGGACCGACGTGGATTGCGGATGCGAGTCGACTCCGCGCTGCGACCGGTTGGAAACCCGAGCACGACCTCGACTCGACGGTCGCCTGGATCCGCGATTCCCTCCAGCTTGCGTCCCGGGCGGCGGCATGGGAGGACGAGTGCCTAGGAAGAACCGCGGACGCTCGGCGTCCAGACACGACGTCATGACGCGCAACGCGTTGATCACGGGCATCACGGGGCAGGACGGCAGTTATCTGGCCGAATTCCTGCTCCAGCGCGCCTATCGCGTGCACGGTCTCGTGCGCCGCAGGACGGCCGAGTCGCTCTGGCGGATCGCGCACCTCCTCGAGGATCGCTCGCTCGATGGACGGTTGGTGCTGCACGACGGTGACTTGGGCGATGGGCTCGCGCTGCGCGCCGTGATCGAGCGGGCCGAGCCCGACGAGGTCTATCACCTCGCCGGTCAGAGTCACGTCGGTCTGTCTTTCGCCGCGCCCGAGGCCACGATCGCGACGACGGGACTGGGCGCCGTGCGGATGCTCGAGGCCGTGCGCGCCCATCAAGCTCGCACGCAGAGGCAAGTGCGCTACTACCAAGCTGGTTCGAGCGAGATGTTCGGCGGAGCGCCGTCTCCGCAGGACGAGCGCTCACCGTTCACGCCGCGTTCGCCCTACGGCGCGGCGAAAGTCCTCGCCCACCAAGCGACCGTCATCGCGCGCCACGCGTACGGACTGTTCGCCTCGAACGGCATCCTCTTCAATCACGAGAGCCCGAGACGCGGCGACGATTTCGTGACGCGCAAGGTCGCGCGCGCCGCGGCGCGGATTCGCCGCGATCCGGCACAGCGCCTCGCACTCGGGAACCTCGACGCGCGTCGGGATTGGGGCTACGCGCCGGACTTCGTCGAGGCGATGTGGCTCATGCTGCAGCACGAGAAACCGGGCGACTGGGTCGTCGCGACGGGCGTCGCGCACAGCGTGCGCGATCTCCTCGATGCCGCGTTCCGACACGTCGGCCTCGACTGGCGCGACCACGTGGACGTCGATCCGCAGCTCTTGCGCCCGCTCGACGTCGAGGATCTGCGCGGTGACGCGACTCGAGCGCGCGCCGAACTCGGTTGGAAGCCACGCAAGAGCTTCGCCGAGATGATCGCCGAGATGGTCGACCGCGAGGTCCTGCGCGAAGCCGCGGCCCTGCACGCTCCGACCTCCGAGCGGTAGGACCTCGACCGAAACGTCCGCAGATCAACGCGTCAGCAAGCCGCGGAAGCATGGATCGGCGAGCAGTCCAGCCGACACGCGCTGTGCCTGCGCGCGACAACCCTCGTCCGTGAAGTGAACCGAGTCCGCGAAGTGGCGCGCATCCGCGGGAATCGTGTCCTCGCCCTCGACGAGCGCGACGCCGGACTCGGCTGCCACCGCTCGGATCGCGTCGTTGTATGCCGCGAACCCGCGCACGACGGCGTCGTGGCTGATGTAGGGCATGTAGTACGCGTGCGTGACGCAGGCCGCGTCGCGCTCGGCCGCGTCCTGACCGGCACGTGCGCGCTGCGAGAACGTGACGAGTAGGACGCACGGCGCAACCGACTTCGTTCGCGCGACCAACTTCACGAGTCGCTCGCGGAACGGCGGCACGACGCGCTGTTCGTCGAGGACGAGTCGTCCCGCGGCCGCGGCCGCTTCTTTCTGGCGTGCGCGCACGAGCAGATTCTTCTCGATCAAGTGCCACGCGAGCGACGTCTCGGACAGCCAACTGTCACCGTCGGAATGGCCCGTGTAGACACCTTGCTCGCGCGCGAGATCGCGCGTCCACTTCGTGAGATCGTTCGTCGCTTCGTAGATGACGACGACGTCGGGCTGGAGCGGCGCCACGCGGTACTCGAGGTTCTTCGCGATGTCGTCGAGCACGTAACCGGCCACACCTGCGTTGACGAAGTCGATGTCCGCTGTCGGATACGAGGCGCGCACGGCATCGATGACGAGGCTGGGCCAAGTCGCCGCGTTGCTCGAGGCCTCGGCGCAAAAGGTGGTGGAAGCGCCGAGGAAAGCCACCCGCACTCGACCGGCTGGTTTGGGCATCTCGATGCCGCTGCCGCGGAATCCGCGCTCGTCGATCCGGATCGCGCCCGTGTCTCGCGACGGCGGTGGGATCGCGAGGCCCGAGGCCGGGTCGACGGCGAACGTGTGCACGCGGAAGAACGTTCCGTACTGGCTGTAGAACCGGATGCGCGCGACCGCCTCGATCCCGAGGAGCCCCGAGACGAGGATCCCGAGGACGAGCAGGATCTTGCTCCGCCGCGACAGTCGTGTCATGTCCGCGCGGAGCATCGTGGAGTCGCGCGAGCGCAGCAAGGACGATTCCGAACTGCCGAATTGAAGAATCACAGTGGCGCGCGTCGATCTTCCCGCCTGGAAGCTGCTGGCAGGCGGCGCCAAGGGAAGAGACAACTATGATTTCCGGCATTCGTGCGCGCCACGGCAGCGGCACGCGAACGAGTTCGTTCCAAGTTCTCTGGGCAGCGTGCGCGAGCATGCTCGTGCTCCAGTCGTGCGGCATCGATTTCGGCGTCGACAGCGACGGCAGCGGCACCGCTGCGGGCCCCTCGGGTGGTCAAGGAGTGGTCGACGAAGGACCGCCGCCGACCCTGGGTGATCTCGCCGCCCCGGGCGACGTGGTCGGTGCGTTCGAGGTCGTCGTGCCATCCATCACGCCGTTCGTCGTGCGCGGCACGATGCCCGTGCCGATCGGCGCGTTCGTCGATCCGTCCTCCACCGTGCCGTTCCAGGTGCGCGGTCCCGACGGAATTGCGGTGCTCGCGCAAGTCGAGACGGTGACGCGCTGGCCGCGCGCCGAAGACGGCGCGGACGTCGTCGAAATCCTCGCTCGCGTCGATCGGCCCGCGGGAATCGCGGCTGGTGCGCGCGTGCGCTACGAGATCGTGTACCAACCGCACGGAGCCGGAGCGTGCCACCCGTCCGTCCACGTCGAAGGTCTACTCGGGGAGCCGAATGCGATCATGTTGCGCACCCGCGACGTGTTCGGACATGAGTACACGACCGATCTGTGGGCCGACGGTCGCGCGGGCTCGGGCTCGGCGCGCAGTCTCAAACGCGGGCGCGTGGCCGCCGAGGTCGCGACGCACGAGGTCTTGAAGCCGGTGACTCCCGTCACGGGCGAGAACGCGACGCTGCCGCACATGGTCGGCGTGCATGCCTACTGGACTCGCTGGACGAGCGAGGATTTCATTTCGCTCGACCTGCGCATCCACAACGCGTTCAGCGGACGCGACTCGACGACGACCGACGACAATCCCCTCGGCAAGATCTATTTCGACGCGCTCGACATCTCGGTGCCCGCCGGCTGGGTCGTCTTCGAAGCCGTCGACAACCCGTTCGCCGGTCCGTGCCTGACCGCGGAGGGCCGGGCTACGAAAGCACTCGTGCGCGCGAACGACAGCGGCGCCCTGCACGTGATGGGGCCGCTCGCGCAATTCGAGCGACGGCTCGTGATCGCACGCGCCGGAACCGAAGCGCGCGCACAGGCCTTCTTGCGTGAAGAGGGACTGGGCTTCTGTCGCGACGGAACGAGCTCGACGGGGCTCCAATACTTCTCGTGGTGGCATCCGGAGCTGGGCCGTTACTACCCGCAGCGTCACGCGTTGCCGAGCTTGGGCGCGGAGAGCGAAGCTCCGTTGCGCGCGCAGCTCTCGGGTGAATGGAACGCGCTCTCGAATCAGGTTCGCAGCGGTTCCGCCGGGCTCTTTCCGATCGAATCGGGAAACCTGGGCTGGGCTCATCCGTTCGGCATCCAGCACGGCGGCATGGTCAGCGGAGCTGAAATCTTCCTCTTCGACGGCGTCGACGTCGCGCAAGCCGCGTCCGTCGAGGGCGTGCGCACAGCGCAGTTGCGCTTGCGCATGTACACGGACCGACAGCCCAACGTGATGTTCGACACGGACGGCACGGCAGCGCGCTCCAAGGAGTGGGTCGTCCAAGCTCCCGCCGGCTCCTTCTTGCCCGTCTGGTGGTACAACGCGCCGATGCTGTGGGCGTCGGACCCGTTCGGGTATTCGAGCGCGCCAGCGCACCAAGTCGCAGCGGTCGCCGCGGCCGGTCGCGCGCCCGCGTACGAGTGGGAACTCCTCGCGTACGACCCGATCGACTGGCAGCACCTCGTGCGCTACACGCGCTCCGCGAAGACGTGTCTGTGGCTCGACAACGACACGCTCGCGAAGGAGGACCTCCGCGCGCAAGCCGAGGGCTTCTTGTTCGGCTACTCGAACCTGCCGCAAGACTTGTACGGCAACATCATCCCGACGGGCATGTTGGCGATGCAGAACTACGTGCAGAACTATCCCGGACTCGGCGTGGGGTACGGACGCGGTGAGTCATGGGGACTCGACGCAGTCTTGTGCGCGTACGCGACGGCCAACGACGCGTGGCGCGCCGATCTCCTGCCCTGGACACGCAATCTCGTCGCGATGCTCGAGCGCGGACAGTCGACGTGCAGCGGGATCATCCAGTCGTCGCCGCAATACAGCGTCTTCAACAGCCAGTACCGCTGTCGGCAGTCGATCGAAGCGGCGATCATGGAGAACGCGCTGACCGGTCTGCGCGAGACGGTGCTCGAGGGCGTCGATCCGGCGGCCGAAGCGTCCTTGAACGAAGTGCTGCGTCGCGCTTTCTACGCGATGGTCTCGCCCTACGTGTGGAGCGATGTGCACCACGGGCCGTGGGCGATGATGGCGACAGGGCCGTTCGACATGGCCGCGGCGCCGTTCTGCACCACGATTCCCGCGGACGGCAACTACGGATTCGCGGATCACTACCAAGCGTGGTCGAGCCTCGCCTATGCCTACGAGCTCACGCACGACCGACTGTTCCTCGACAAGGCGAACCAGATGCTCGGCGGGGCGGATCTCGTCTCGACTTTGACCGGCAATCCGCTGGTGAACTGGCAGAACCGGGCCGCACTGATCCAACTGGCCGAGTGCCTGGCGGCGGAGACGGCCGCCGCGGCTCAGTAGGGCGGACCTGAAGCCCGTGTAAGGTCGCGCACGAATCGGGGGGCCGAGCGGCTGGCGACATAGCGAATTCCTAAGACTCGGCTAGCATGCGGGCCCCCCCGGGCGTGACGCGTCGTCACGGAGAGACTCCGACGGGGTTCGAAGACCTGGCCGCCGCGCGGCGGGTTGCATCCAGCCGTGCCGAGGAAAGCCACCGTGGATTACCGGTGTGCTCCGTCATTTCACCACCCGCTCCGTGCCCGCAGCTTCGGTGCTGCGCTCGCACTCTCCCTCGCGGCCTGCTCGCCCTCCTCGCCCTCCTCGCCCGCCTCGCAGGGAGAGGTCGGCGGAACTCTGGCGAGCACGGGGACGTTCGATGTCGCACGTCTCATTCTAGAAGCGCCGTCGTCGCGCGAGTTTGTCTTGCGCGGGACGATCCCCGTGCCGCGCGGCACGTATCCGCGGATGGATGGAGCGATCCCGCTCGCTATCCGCGACAGCGACGGTGACCTCGTCGATACCCAGATCGAGATCGTCTCGCGCTATCCCAACGACCAGGATGGCGCGGACGTCGTCGAAGTGATCGGCCGCGTGCACCGATTGGCGAACGCCGCGCCCGGCGCACGGATCGAGTACGGAATCGCCGAGTCGCCGCATGCTCGCACCCACTTCGAAGCGCATCCGGCCATCGAGGAAGTCCTTCGGCCTGCCGCCGGGTTGCGACTGTCGGCGCGCGACGTCTTCGGGAACGAGTACACGGCCGAGCTGCGGCCGGTTGGCATCGACGGAGAACCCTTGCGCGATGGCGTCGCGTGCCGCGAGAGACGGATGGTCGCCGTGTTCCTACCGGTGACTCCCGTGACGGGCCCGACGGCGACATTGCCGCACCTGCTCGGCGTGCATGCCTTCTTTCGAGCGTGGGCGGGCGAGCCCGTCGTCTCGCTCGACCTCGCGTTCCACAACGGCCACAGCGGACACGACACGACGACGACCGCCGACGACCCGGTCGGGACGATCTACTTGGACTCCATCGACCTGTTGATGCCGCCCGGTTGGAACGCGTGGGTCGACGATGCCGATTCTGCCTTGGGGACGGCGGACTTCACCGCGGAAGGCACGCGACTTCCGCTCGTCAAGCGCCTCGCGGGCGGAAAACTGCATGTTTTCCCCATCCAATCGCAGACGGTGCGTCGCCTGGTGCTCGCCCGCGAGGGGGACGCGGAACGCGCGATCGACTACGTGCGGGATCGCAACCTCGGCTTTGCTCGTCGCGGCGTGAACGCCGCTGGTGCACCGCTCTACTCGTGGTGGAATCCGGAAACCGCGCGTTATTTCCCGCAGAAGCATGCCTTGCCCCGCCTCGCTCACGTGACGCAGGGAGCCATCGCGAGCGATCTCGAGCACCTTTACGCGGTCGTCGCCGGCGCGTTGCGCAGCGGACAAGCGCCCGGATACCCGCTTCTCTCGCCCGCTCTCGGTTGGGCGCACCCGTGGGGCATCCAGGACGGCGGCATGGCCGGCGGGGACGAGATCAACCTCTACGACGGACTGCGCGCACTGGAAGTCGCGTCGAACTCGGGGTTCCGGCTCCTCGCGATGCGACATCGCATGCTGACGGATCGCCAACCCGTCGCGCTCTTCGACGAAGGCGGCAAGCCCGCGGACTACACGCGTTGGACCGAGCCGGGCGTCAACGGCGAGTGGCTGCCGATCTGGTGTTTCCTCACGCCGATCCTGTGGGCGGCGGATCCGTTCGGCTTCACGAGCGCACCGCAATTCCAGGTCGCTGCGGTCCAAGCACAGGGCCGTGCACCGGCGTACGAAGCCGACTTGCGCGCGCACCATCCGATCGATCTCGAGCACCTCGTGCGTTACACCGCGCCGGCGAAAGCCCTGGCTTGGATCGGAAACGACAGCCTGGCGAAGGAGTCGCTCGCGCTGCACGCGGAGTTGTTCCGCATGTCGTACAACGAGCTGCCGAACTCGCAGTGGAAGCACTACATTTCGACCGGATTGGCGACGGACGAGCAGTACGTCGCGGCGAATCCGGGGCAAGGCTTCACGTTCGGACGCCTCGAAGCCTGGGGCCTCGACGCAGCTACGGCCTGGTACGGACTCGCTGACCTCGAATGGCGCGCTCGGACGCGCGGGTGGTTCGGGCGCATCGCGGACGTCGTCCACAACGGGCAATCGAGCTGCAGCGGGTTCATCCAGGCCACCATCTACGAACAGCTGTTCGGCGGTCAGTACCGCGCGCGTCAGTCGATCGAGCAGGCGATCACGGAACATGCGCTGGTCGGACTCCTCGAAACCGTACTCCAGGGCACCGACACGGTGCGCTCCGACAAAACGCGGCGGGTCCTCGCCGCCTCGTTCCGCTCGATGGCGACGGCCCCGGGCTGGAGCGAAGTCCACAACGCGCCCTGGAGCAAACTGGCCGTCGGCGACAACGACTTCGCGCACGTCCCCTTCTGCGGCGCGACGCCGAACAACGGGACGGCGGACGGCGGCGACGGTTGGCAGTGTTGGAGTTCTCTGGCGTACGCCTACGAGCTCACGGGGGATCCGCTGTATCTCCAGCGCGCGGAACAGATGCTCGGCGGCTCCGAGATGCTGCCGGCACTCGTGGGCCAGGGCTTGTGGAACCTGGAGAACCGCGCGGCGCTCCTCGCGCTGGCGCAGCGACTGGGCCTCGAACAACCATCGACGGCGGGGCCGTGATCCCCGCCGGTGTGATCCCCGCCGGTGTGATCCCCGCCGGTGTGATCCCCGCCGGTAGGTGATTCCCGCCTGTAGGTGATTCCCCCCGGTAGGTGATCCCCGCCGGTTCGTGATTCCCGCCGCTGCTTGAACGCAGACGACTTCGGATCACGCGCCCGCGAGCAGCGCGCGCGCCATCCTCTCGGCCACCTCGATCTCGGGGAGCACGACTTCGTGCGCCCCGAGCAACTTGAGTATGCGCGCGTGATTCGCCGACGGCGCGCGCGCGACGACGCGCGGGATGCCGAGCTCACGCGCGAGGACGACGAGGAGCTGATTCGCCTCGAAGTCGTTGCCGATCGAGGCGACGAGCACGTCCACCTTGTGAACGCCTTGAGCGCGCAGCTCGCGCTCGTTCGTGGCGTCGAGACAAACAGCGAGCGCCACCTCGTCGCGGACGTCGTCCACGAGAGCCTGATCGCTGTCGATGGCGACGACGTCGGCACCGGCTCGCGCCAGATCGACGGCCAGTGCACGACCGAAGAGTCCGAGACCCACGACAGCAACGCGCATGCCTTAGTTCCTCATGAGACGACTAGGTTCTCGTCCGGGTAGCGATAGCGCAACGCGCGACCGCGCGAGACGAAGCTCCACAAACATGCGAGGGGTCCGATCCGGCCCGCGATCATGGCGATTGCGACGATCCAGCGACCTGTGTCGTCGAGGCGCGGAGTGATGTTCAGCGAGAGCCCCACTGTGGACAGCGCTGAAATGCTCTCGAAAACAGCGGCTTCGAACTGCAGATCGACCTGCGTGGCGAGCAGTGCCGTCGTCACCACGACGACGAGGATCGCGTAGAGCGCGACGATGGCCACGCACGCGTTCACCACATGACGCGGGATCGTGCGTCCGAAGGCCTCGACCTCGGCACGGTCGCGCGTCATCGACTTGAGCGTCAGCGCCGCAACGGCCAGCGTCGAGGTCTTCACGCCCCCACCCGTCGAGAGCGGCGATGCGCCGACGGCCATGAGCAACATCGTGACGAGCAGTGCTGGCCCCGTGAGCACCGCGAGATCGCTCGTCTGGAAGCCCGCCGTGCGCGCCGAGATCGAGGCGAAGATCGAACACGCCCACTGCTCGTGAACGGACGCCGCACGGAAAACGCCGCGCGACTCGGCCAGGAGGATCGCGACCGTCCCACCGGCGACGAGCACTGCACTCGTCACGAGGACGAGCTTGGTCGTGAGAGAAGCGCGCGGTGGGGTCGGACCTTGGAAAAGGTCGTGATGCCACGGCCAGTGCATCTTGGCGAAGAGCCGCCAGCGTGCGTAGCGCAGCGTCGTGAGCGAGAACGGTCGCAAGGCGAGCAGATCCATGTGCACCGCGAACCCGAGACCGCCGAGGACGATCAACGCGGCCATGATGCCGAGCACCGTGGCATCGCTTGCGAACGAGACCAAGCTGGTCGGCGACAGTGCGAAGCCCGCGTTGCAAAAGGCCGAGATCGCATGGAACGCGCTCCACCAAGCTCGATCGTGGCCGCCGAGGTCGCGACCCTCGACCGCGAACCACAGCGCGGTCGCCCCCAGCGCCTCGACGACGACCGTGAATGTCACGGCGAACGCCAAGAAGCGGCGCAAGCGACCGGGCGTCGAGAAGCCCACCGCCTCGGACAGGACGCGCGATTCGCGCATCGACATTTTCCCGCGTTCCAAAAGCCCCACTCCGCACGCGATCACGACGAGGCCGAGGCCGCCGAGTTGGATGAGCGAGAGAAGGAGCGCTTGGCCACGGAACGAGAGTTCGCTGCCGACGTCGCGCACGGAGAGCCCGGTGACGCACACCGCGCTGGTCGCCGTGAAAAATGCGTCGGTGAAGGTCCACGGTCTGGCGCCGCTCGCGCGCGAGAGCGGCAGGAGGAGCAACCCCGCGCCGGTCAGCGCGAGCAGGACGAACGTCACGAAGAGCCACAACGCCGGCCGCATCGCGCGGCGCGACAACCACTCCTGAGCGTGCGCGAACGAGAGACCAAGTCGCACGAGCAAGTAAGCCTGGATGCCGTAGAACCACGCTCCGGCCAGTGGTCCGCGCTGTTCGAGGACGAGCCCCACCGCGATGTCGACGAAGATCAACGCGAAGAGAAGGATTTCGAACCAACGGCCGACGAAGTGCGCGCGCCGATCCTTGGCCCAGGCGAAGGCCAACCCCGTTTGGAGCGCGAAGAGCGCGACGATCCCCAGTTGGCCCGCACGAATGGCCGACCGTACGTCGTCATCGAGAGGCAGGCCGAAGTCGGCGACCAGGCCCGCGATCGAGAAGGGCGTGATCAGTCGCAGGAGCGCTCGCAGGAAGGCGAGCCAAGCTCCCTGTCGCACCGTCATGACCGTCGGCCGTTCATCGTTCGAGAAGCTAACCGCGATCGCGCGGGGAGCGAACGGAATCGACGCGAGTGCCCGACGAATTCAGGCTTGGAGGCGGCACCCGGATTCGAACCGGGGAATAACGGATTTGCAATCCGTTGCCGGTTCGCAGGAATGCATGGAAAACCAAGCGCGAAACGGTGATCCGGCGGAACGTCTCTCCGTCCTGCTCGGCGTTCTGCCCGAAGAACTCGGGGAGGTCGTTCGAGCCTGGGACGGTCTCTCACCCCCCATCCGAGCGGCGCTGCTCGCGCTCGTACGCGCGTCGTCGAGCGCCCGGTAGCCAGTGAACGGTCGGGCGATGGTCGAGCACGCAGGGGGTAAGCCGCACGATCTGCGGCTCGTTCTGTGGCGCTGCGCGCCGTCGGTTCCGAAGAGCGAAGCGTGTGCGACAGCGAGTCGGCCGTTGCGCGCGAACTCGCCGGCACTTGCGCCGTCGGGCTTCACACCGATGCGAACGCGCTCCCCCATCCACTCCGCCTTTCCGCCGATCTTCAGGAGGTTGTGGACGCCTGGCCGGATCTCGCAGAGCCGATCCGCGCCGCGTCGCTCGCGCTCGTTCAGACCTCGCGGGCCACGCGGTGAGCGGCTCTGCGGCCGAACTTGGGTGACTTTGCGCGATGGCGCGCGCCGCCCTACCGAGCACGGGCACGACCGCCCCCATGGAGCAATGCCATTAGGCTCCCCTCCGTCCTGTGGCGGTCCAGCGTGGTGTCGGCCGAAATGACACCCTTGGAATGGACTCGAAGCACTTGCCCCAGCCGAAGAAGTCTTTGAAGGCACGCGGCGCCCGAGGCCCGACCGAACGAGGTCTGGTACTCGGGCGCCGCGTGTGTCTCTACCTGGAGGACGCCGCGTCCCTCAGCGCGCCCAGTTGACGATGAGCCCGTTCGAGATGTTGAACGTCGCGGTCGTGCAGAAGCTGGGCGCGTTGCGATACATGACCTGGTACGTGCGCAGGCCGCCGTTCAACGTCACCGCGCCTTGCGTGCTCACATGCGGGTCGCCGCCGGTCGGGAAGTTGGCCGAGCCCGCGGACGCCCCGGTCGAGCGGAGCCGGATGAGCGTGCC
>Ga0163149_10001743_pt1 | contig 27428 bp, 18 predicted proteins | sample OliLakLV19MP5G1_FD_148604 | JGI IMG/M metagenome (GOLD analysis project Ga0163149, IMG submission 148604) | Freshwater microbial mat bacterial communities from Lake Vanda, McMurdo Dry Valleys, Antarctica - Oligotrophic Lake LV.19.MP5.G1 | ecosystem: Environmental > Aquatic > Freshwater > Lake >... | reverse complement strand
AATAAGAGTGGTGGTTCTAGCAATACTTGATACTCAGTCAAGATCCTGGACAGAATTTAATCACAGCTATACTTTCAATATTATTATATACGGATACATCTTTTTTCTATGGATGCTTTGGGTAAATCGCTTTTCGGAAAAAAAGTAATTACCTTTTAAAAAACTTCTTGACAATATTTCCTTTATCAGAGGTTATTTTAATAAAATACAATCCTCTGTAATTTTCTGGTAGTTGAATGATTTCAGATTGTTTTTCCACTGTGAAATTGCGTTTTTCTACGATGTCTTGTCCAAGCAAATTAAATACAGAAACAAGCACCTGAGTGTTTTCAGAATAATTAAAGTTCAATACATTTCCGCCATTATAAGGCAACACCTCAACGGTATTGTGCTCTTCATAAATATGCTCTTCAGAATTGATAGATTGTTTACAATCTTTATTCTTAAAGAAGTGCAACACAAAACGTTTTTTATCTTCCAATTTGAACATTTCAAATTCATATATATTTTGAGAAGTCAGATTAATGAATGTGTTTTCGTCCAAGGCGCTACTGCTGAGTAATTTATCTTCCAAAAGAATACATTCATATTCTTCCATAAAATTAAACCCTGCTGCAGTAATTGCATAATTACCCATTGCATTTACCTTTATTGTTAAAGGCATTGAATACGTTTCGTTGGCAGAATTAAAAGTATTCAAATTCACCTTTTGATCATTAATTGTAGAATACAAAACAGGCGTAGCTTTGTTCGGACTAGCTCTGAATGGCAAGTCAGCTACATCAAACTCATCTGAAGCATTTTCTTTTGCATCCACTTTAAAAGTATGAGAGAAGTTGTTTGCCTGGCTTGCTATTTTCAAAGTAAAATACGGCTGCGTTTTGATTGGTGCTTTAATAGAACTGTTTGAAGCTGTAGTTTTAGCAGATTCAGGTACTATCAATGTTAGAGGGCTTGCTGCGGGCAAACCATACACCCAAAAACCTTGTCCAGAAGCAATTTCAATTGCATCAGCCGAAGTATATCCATTCCAATCGCCAATAGTATAATCATACATTTCAATGAAATCATACAAGCCACTGGAAGCTCCGCCAGATGCTGCATAAACGGATGCCCAAGAAATACTGGAAGCAAAAGGGTTTCCGACTAAATTCCAACCTTGTGCATTATTAGAAATCAAACTGCTTAAATTTTGAGTTCCTTGATTTGGAACGCCAACAGCATCCATAGTGGTATTAGGCAAAGATGCATAAAAATAATCACCTGATAAAAAAACTTCAAATCCTTTTCCCGGACTTAGTGCAGCTGAAGAAGAAAGAATAGGTACATAAACATCTCCGGTTTCATTGTATGTATATGCTGAAGCCAATGCAGTTGGAGGCGTATGTATATAACTGATGGCAGGCAATTCATTGTCCCAATCGTTCATTGTAGATGCTTGTACTGTAGAAGATAAATCTGCATAAGAAGTATCTCTTGCAGTGATAAATCGTTGAATTATAAAATTCCCGCTTAATGATGCAGCAGCTCCTTTAGTGGCTATGCGAGCTGTTTGTGTTGCAGTTGAAACCATTGTAAAAGGTCGGGTTCCGGTATTGAAATTTCCATTAATTGGCGAAATAACAGAGTTCAATAAGTAACTACCACTGCTTAATAAAACACCACCTGAAGTATTGTTTATATCTAACTGATGAAACGTGGTTGTCCCTGAACCGGTAAGCGTTTGAGCAACACTTCCATTAAATGTAACTGTTCCATTTTGCGCATTGAAGGTTCCTATTTTTATCCAGTTTCTCTTTACTGCAATTGAAAAATTACTTGCAGTAACATCCAGATTATTTGTGACAGTAATATCATTATTTACAACAATATTTCCGGACAAGGTTTTAGCACTGCTTCCTGCGCTAATCATATTGTGGTAAGTAAATGCAGGAATTGATTGGGCTATTGCTCCATTAAAGTTAACTGTATTTCCAGCAATAACATAGTTTGTTGTTATTAATGAAGGAAGAAAAATATTAGAAACGCCAACTACTGCTGCAGGAAAAGTAATTGTTCGTGTTCCGTTGGTGCTCACTGTTAAGGAACCATAGTTCAATGGATTCACAGATTGATTTCCTGCTCCGATATAATCAATTGTTAAACCTGCCAATATTTTTCCGGTAATAGTATACTGTGATAAAAAATCAGGGATTGTTGCAATTCGTGTAACACGTGCTGTTCCATTACCTGTGAGTGTGCCACCGCCACCACTTATTACCACAGTTGCATTGGGAGAAAAGATAGTTGCTGCTGCTGAAAGATTAAAAGTAGTGCTTACACTAAAATCTGTAGCTGCAGTAACGATAGCACTTGCATTTGTGATGGTTAAATTATTAAAAGCGGTAGTAGTAGCGCCACCCATCAATTGAGCAATAGTTCCATTTAGTGTTACAGTTGCTGTGCCAGCTATAAATGTTCCGTTATTCGTAAAGTTTCCACCAGCCACAAGGTTATTATTGGCTGTTGCCAAAGTAGTTCCTGAAGAAATAAGCAAGGATCTACTCAATATTGTTGCATTGGAAAGAGTTTTGGTGCTTCCATTTGAAACAGTAAGATTAGAATAACTTCCATCATCAGGAGTTATCACATTTTGAGTTCCACTGCGATTATAAACAACTGTATTTCCTACTGCAGATGCATTAAAAGTGGAAACTGAAAAACTACCACTTGTTGTTTCAATAGTAACTGTTCCTGTTGAACCTTGAGTCCATGTTCCTGTTCCTCTAAAACTGGTCATCATCCGAACAGAAGTATTATTAGTATAATTTCCTGTACAGGTTATGTCATCAAAAACAATGGCTGTTGTGCCTGCAATTGTTTTACCAATTCCAGCTAAAGTGAACACACCTAAGTTGGCATTAAAAGCGCCATTTACAACTATATTCCCATTTATGCGGTACGCCTCCGAAACTGTAGAATTAAAAAAGCCGCTAGCTGTTACTGTGAAATTATTAAACGTTTTTGTTCCTCTTGTACTGTTAATGGCTAAGGTGCCGGATATGGTTGTGTTTCCGCTTACAGTAATTCTGATTCTACTCAAATCACAAATTCCGCTTACAACATTAAAATTTCCTAAAATATTAAAAATAGGTGTTGCTCCTGTTGCTAAAAAATCGCCTCCGTAAGTATTTAAATTTCCTGTAATAGTATATGTTTCTGCAGCAGTATTGCTAAAGCTTCCAGTCGAATTCAAATCCAAATTTGCAAAAGTATTGGAGCCACCTGTATTATTATCATTAAAAGTTCCATTTATTGAGGTCAAGCCACTTACATTCAAAATTACCCTGCCTATTGAAATTGAAGCTCCGGCTACAACTGTCATAGGTCCCGAAACAATTAAACTACCAGTAACAGTTCCTGTTATGGAGCTTCCATTATTTAAAACTAATCCCCCAGCTCCAACATTAGTAGTAAGAACTGAAGACCAACTTGCAATTCCATTTATTGTTAGCGATAAGCATGTTCCAGGAGCACCATTCATTGTAACCGTTCTACCTGAACATATAATAACATTATCGGCTGCTCCAGGTATTGTTGCAGAAGCGGCACCCGAACAAGACACTGTTGACCAAGTAGAAGGAGAATTCCAGTTACCATTTACACGGGAAAAATAAGTGGCAGAAGATCCTAAAAAAGGCCACAAAATCAGCAAAAGAAAAAAGGAAAGGGAGTAGCTTTTCTTATTCATACAAGCAATAATTTAACAATTTACAAATCACATTTAATCACAATTTCTTACATGTGTAATTTTATTGACAATGCGTTAAACTTAGGTAAAAGGTTGCTTAAAAAAAAACAATTTAGACAGAACATCTAATAGCAACGACCAACCCACCAAAAAGAGTTTTACCTAAGGATTTAAATGAATTCGAATAAAATTGTATTTTTGCAGGTGTGAATAGCAAAAGCAGCAGTATACAAAGGAATATCTCGCTTATTATTTTAGCCATTTTGGTCATTTTTTCGGGCTATTTGAGAGATACCATTTTTAAATCGATGAATGCTCTTTTAAGAGCTTGGGATCAGGACCAAGACTATTACCTTCCCTCCTTCCTTTCCTTTCTTCAGGATTATGAATACACTACTGTTGAGAACCTTAAATGGCTATTAACGGTGCTTTTCAGCATCATATATTTATTCTTCTCCATTTTAATAATCCGATTACTTTTTAATGAGAAAAAATACTTGAAAATTGTCGTTTTTACCTACTTAGGAATACTAATACTCTCGGGCTTGTTTATTTTCACAGGATTTTTATTCTCCAATACCTCCCAAACAATGTATGAATTTGCTCGCTACCTAATGGGCATGGCTCAATCACCTATAATTTTAATGATTCTAATCCCTACATTCAAATTATCTGAAAAAGAAAAACCGAAAACTTCAAGCACATAACAAACTAAATTTTACTTTTGTAAGCATCTAAAACATTAAATCATTCCTATGAAAAAAGACACTGCTATTTTTAATCTGATCGCTGAAGAAAAAAAACGTCAGACAGTTGGACTAGAACTTATCGCCTCCGAAAATTATGTGAGTGAGGATGTGATGAAAGCAATGGGTTCTGTACTTACAAATAAATATGCGGAAGGACTTCCCGGTAAAAGATATTACGGTGGATGTGAAGTAGTAGATAAAGTGGAGCAACTTGCAATTGATCGTGCTAAAAAATTATTTAATGCCGAATGGGTGAACGTACAACCTCATTCAGGTGCTCAGGCAAATGCTGCTGTAATGTTAGCTGTTTTAAAACCGGGAGATAAAATTTTAGGATTCGATCTTTCACATGGTGGACATTTGACTCATGGTTCACCTGTAAACTTTTCAGGAAAATTATATGTTCCAAGCTTCTATGGAGTAGAAGAAAAAACAGGCCGTATTGATTTTAATAAAATTGAAGCAATTGCCATAAAAGAACAACCAAAACTGATCATTTGCGGAGCATCTTCGTATTCACGCGACTGGGATTATAAAAAACTTCGCAAAATAGCGGATAAAGTCGGAGCATTATTGATGGCGGACATCTCACATCCATCGGGACTAATTGCCAGAGGATTAATGAAAGACCCTTTGCCCTATTGCCATATTGTGACTACCACTACTCATAAAACATTGCGCGGACCGCGTGGAGGAATGATTATGATAGGAAAAGATTTTCCAAATCCATGGGGAGACAAAACACCAAAAGGTGAAATAAAAATGATGTCGCAATTATTGGACGCTGCTGTATTCCCTGGAACACAAGGCGGTCCACTAGAGCACGTAATTGCTGCGAAGGCTGTTGCATTTGGAGAAGCATTGGATGATAGTTATATGAAATACTGTATTCAGGTTATGAAAAATGCAAAATTGATGGCTCAGTGTTTTGTAGATAAAGGCTATAAAGTGATATCCGGTGGCACCGACAATCATTGTATGTTGATTGATCTTCGCTCTAAAAGCTTAACAGGAAAATTGGCAGAAAACACACTTGTAAAAGCCGACATTACCGTTAATAAAAACATGGTACCGTTTGATGACAAATCACCCTTTGTTACTTCCGGCATTCGCATAGGATCTTCGGCTATTACAACACGTGGAATCAAAGAAAAACACATTCCAAAAATTGTTAGTTTGATCGATAAAGTATTGATGAATCACGACAATGAAAAAGTGATTGCAGAAGTAAAAAAAGAAGTGAATAAACTTATGAAGGATTTTCCTCTTTTTGCTTAATTAACACGATTGGTTTTAAAATAAAAAAGAGTTCCCAAATGTGGAGCTCTTTTTTACTTTTAAACTACAAAATCACCTTGTATATTTGCAGAATTCGTACATTGCACATCTAAAATAATAGTTTATTTTTGTAGTTCTAACAAAACAAGCTTAACATTTATACGATTACAAGATTATGGCACAAGTAGAGTTGATTATGCCCAAAATGGGAGAAAGCGTTGCTGAAGCAACAATTATCAAATGGTTAAAAAAGGAAGGCGATAAAATTGCTGCCGATGAAACCGTTTTGGAAATTGCTACAGATAAAGTAGATTCAGAAATACCTTCCACAACTGAAGGAACACTTATAAAAAGATTATTTAATGAAGGTGATGTTGTACAAGTTGGAAAAGCAATTGCAATTATTTCTACGGATGCAAACGCAAGTGTTGAAACACCAGAAGTAAAAACACCTGCTGTAGCTCAAACTACAACTGTTCAAAAAGAATTAGCAAACACAGCAGTTAAAGAAGTTGTTTCATTAGAAAAAAGCTCTTCTGGAAAATTTTTCTCTCCCTTGGTCCGCAACATTGCAAAACAAGAAGGCATTGCAATGACTGAACTGGAAAGCATTTCGGGAACAGGAGCAAATGGAAGAGTAACTAAAAATGATATTCTTGCTTATATCCCAAACAAAGGAAAACAAACAACAGCCACAACAACAAAAGTTGTTCAGGAAACTTCTTCCAATGGTGCATCACACACAAAACCCGCTATTGCGGTAGGTGCCGGTGATGAAATCATTGAAATGGATCGAATGCGTAAACTTATTGCCGATCACATGGTAATGAGTGTCCAAACATCTCCACACGTAACATCCTTTGTGGAAGCCGATGTTACTAACATTGTAAAATGGAGAGATAAAGTAAAAGGGAATTTTGAAAAACGCGAAGGAGAAAAGCTAACCTTCACTCCTATCTTCATTGAAGCATTAGTAAAAGCAATAAAAGATTTTCCAATGATCAATGTTTCTTTAGACGGAACAAAAATCATTAAACGTAAAAATATTAATATTGGAATGGCTGCAGCCCTGCCTACTGGAAACTTAATTGTTCCTGTAATCAAAAATGCTGACATGCTCAACCTTGTTGGAATCACCAAACAAGTAAATGATTTGGCAGGAAGAGCGCGCACGGGAAAACTTACACCAGACGATATTCAAGGAGGAACTTACACCATTTCAAATGTAGGTTCATTTGGAAACTTAATGGGGACACCTATTATTAATCAACCACAAGTTGCAATTATGGCAGTAGGCGCAATAAAAAAGAAACCTGCTGTTATTGAAACACCTGAAGGTGATTTAATTGGAATTCGTCATTTTATGTTCCTTTCTCACTCTTATGACCACCGAGTTGTGGATGGTTCTTTGGGCGGACAATTTGTTAGACGAGTAGCCGATTATCTCGAACAATGGGATATTAACCGAGAATTTTAAACCTCTAGAACAGAAAAACAAACAACGTTTTATGAAAAAAAAGTTTACCCTACTCACTTTCCTTCTTTTTTCAATATTCAATTTTTCTATTGCAACTGTCATTGATGGGAATTACAAAAGTATTTTCAACCAAGCCGAAACTTTTTTTGCTAACGAAAATTACACCGCAGCTTTACCTCTGTATCTCAAGTTAGATTCACTGGAAAAGGACAATCACAATACAAATTTCAAAGTTGGATTGTGCTATCTGAAAGCGGCTACTTATAAAACCAAATCCATACCTTATCTTGAATTTGCAATAAAAGACATTGCCAAATTGTATGAACAAGGCGAAATAAAAGAAAAACAGGCTCCTCTTTCTACTTATTATTACTTAGCAAAAGGATACCATTTTAATTACGAATTCGACAAAGCAATTGAAATGTATCAGAAATACATTGATGTGTTAGGTACAGACCTTAAATTAGCTGAAGAAGTAGAAGAAATAAAACACGATATAGAAACATGCAACTTCGGAAAAGAACTAGTTAAAACACCAAAAAAAGTAGAAGTCGAAAATTTAGGAGAAGGTGTTAATTCAAAATATCCCGATTATTCACCCGTTGTTTCTTTAGATGAACAAACCATCATCTTTACAACACGCAGAAAAGGTGGCACAACCGACAAATTATTACCAAATGGCGAACACTTTGAAGATATTTTTATTTCTACCTATTCTGAAACAGAAAAAAAATGGAGTAAGGCAAGTCCGATTGGCACAAACATTAATTCATCCGGACATGAGGCTACCATTAACTTATCGGCTGACGGACAAAAATTATTGATCTACAAAGATGATGGAGGCAACGGAAATATTTATGTTAGTGAATTAAAAGGAAGCGAATGGGGAACTCCAGAATACGCCTCTGCTCCTATCAATTCATCTTCTTGGGAATCACATGCCTGTTTTAGTTCCGACAATCGCGTGCTGTATTTTATCAGCAATAGAGCTGGAGGAATTGGCGGAAGAGATATTTACAAATGTTTGAAATTGCCAAATGGAGATTGGGGACCGGCACAAAATCTAGGTGATGTTATCAATACAAAATACGATGAAGATGGCATTTTCATTCACCCTGATGGAAAACAAATTTTCTTTTCTTCGAAAGGACACAATTCAATGGGTGGCTTCGATATTTTCACTTCATTGATTAATGATGAAAATGGCAACTGGTCTCCTCCAATTAACTACGGATACCCTGTTAATACTACAGATGATGATGTTTTTTTAATCACGACTGCAGATGGAAAACGTGCTTTCTTTTCCTCAGATAAAGAAGGAGGGTATGGTGAAAAAGATATTTATATGATTAAATTTCCTGAATACGAGCCTCGTGATATTACTATCCTTTTAGGAAACATAATCAACAATACAAAAGAAAGTATTGCAAATAACAAAATATACATCACCAACACCTTAACAGGTGATACAATTCAAACACTAACAGCCAATAGTTCAACTGGAAAATATGGCGCAAACTTACCCGTAGGCAGTTCTTATAAAACAATTTATACCATTAACGGAAAACCGATTTTTTCGGAAACAATTGATGTTCCATTAAAACAAGGATATCAAGTCATTAAAAGACAAATTCCATATGGTGATTCTTTAACTTCAACTCAACGCGACTCGCTATTGGCATATAATAACAACTTAAATAATAGTACTAGTCCTTGTAAAACAAATAACTCCACTTTCCAATTATTTTTTAAATACAATAAAAAAGAAATTGATTTAGATGCGGCAGATTTTAAAACCTTTATTGATGTGCTAAGTAACTGTTTAGTAACAAACCCTACATTTGAAATTACTATTGAGTCGAGCGCATCAACCGTACCTACTCGAACATTTAAAACAAATGAGAATCTAGCAAAATTAAGAGCTTCCAATGCCAAAGACAAGCTTTCGAAGGCTTTAACTAAGAATGGAGTTAAAAAATCTCAACTTGTTTTTAGCGATTCTAAAGCAGTGGTACAAGGACCGGAATATCAAAAAGATGCCATCGAAAACATGGCTGTTTATGAGCAATATCAGTACATTAAGATAAAAGCCGGACCTAAAAAATAAAAACCTTTATTTCAAGAAAAGCAGAGCCCAATCTCTGCTTTTCTTTTTTTGTGGTTTTTTTAGCCAAAAAGTTTCCTAAAATCCCCATAAATACTATATTTGCGTTCGGCTCCAAAACTTGTAATGCCCGATTTATGCAGAAAAACATATTTTTTATATTTTTTTTACTGATTTCAGCACCCATTTTCTCACAAGGAGGCAAAGCTGATTACCGTGAAAACTTCACTCAAGGGAATTATTTAATTTTAGAACAAAACTATTCTTTGGCTCTGAAACACTTTAAAGATGCTTATCAGATAGACTCTTCCAACGCAAACATTAACTATAAAATGGGGTTTTGTTATTTGGAATCAGCCGCAGAAAAAAGCAAAGCTCTGTACTATTTAGAAAAAGCAGTTCAAAATGTCGGACATAATTACAATCCCGAAGATCCAAAAGAGAAAAAAGCTCCTGAATTAGCCTATTATTCAATTGGTGTGGCTTATCGCTTGGCCTATAGGTTTTCTGAGTCAAATAATTATTTCAATAAATTTAAAGACATTGTTGGAACCAGAAACAAAGAGCTAGCAAAGGATTTAGAAAAACAAGTGGAGACTAATTTTAATGCAATAGAGTTTATTAAAGATTCGGTAATTGTAACAATAAACAACTTAGGTGACAGTGTAAATACTATTTATCCAGATTATAGTCCCGTTATTTCTGCTGATGAATCTACATTGATTTTTACTTCCCGTAGACCCGGCAGTACGGGGGGGGAGAAAACAGAAAATGATCAATTTTTAGAGGATATTTATATCTGCCACAAAAAAGAAGATGGTACTTGGTCATCCGCACAATCCATCGGAGTAAACATCAACACCATCGGAAGTGAAGCAAACATAAGCCTTTCGGCTGACGGCCAACAATTATTTGTTTACAGAGATGTGAATGGTGGGGATATTTATTACAGCAATTTAGAAGGTGACACTTGGAGTGGGTTAACTCCCTTGAGTTACAATATTAATTCACCGAATTGGGAAACACATGCTTCACTAACAGTTGATGGCAATACTCTTTATTTTGTCAGCAATAAAAAAGAAGGCAGTTTTGGCGGAAGAGACATTTGGCGTTGTGTAAAACTACCAAACGGACAATGGAGTATGCCCGTAAATGCCGGTCCGGAAATAAATACCTCGTATGACGAAGATGCCCCTTTTATTCACCCTGATGGTGTTACTCTGTTTTTTAGTTCAAAAGGACATAAGAACATGGGCGGATTTGATATTTTTAAATCTGTAAAAGATGAAAATGGAAAATGGAGTATGCCTGAAAACTTACGTTCACCAATCAATACGCCAGATGATGATATTTTTTATGTTCAATCGGCAGATGGTAAGCGTGGCTATTTTTCATCCGTAAGAAAGGATGGCTATGGAGAGAAAGATATTTACATGATAAATTTTGAACGCGCAATTGTTGAGCCACTTACGCTTTTAAAAGGTTTCGTTACGTTTGATGGAACAACCAAAGGACTTACTATGGTTGAGATAATGGCAACCGATATGGAGAGCGGCCTGGTAGTTCAGAATGTAAAACCGAATTTAACAACCGGAAAATATCTTTTAATTTTAACACCGGGTAATGAAGGAAAAACCTACAATATTAGTTATGAAGCGGAAGGTTATCAACCTATAAGCGTTCAAATTACTATTCCGGCCAACTCATCTTACCAAGAAATAGAAAAAGAACTTTTAATGCAAGGCATTAACTTGGAAAGTAAAACGCTTGGTACTATTACTATTGCTGGAACAGTAAGAAGCCCACAAGGAGATGCGGTTACAGGTGCTCAAATTATTGTAAAAGATAATTTAACAGGGAAATTAATTGACACTTATTATACTACTTCAGATTCGGGATCGTATTATTTTATTTTGAATCGCGGACAAAATTATAACCTTTCCTATGAGGCAAAAGGATATCTTTTTCAATCAGAAAATGTAAATGTTCCTAAACAACCCGAATACTCTATTTTAACCAAAAATATTGTTTTAGAAAAAGTACAGATAGGAGCTAAAATTGTGCTGAACAACATCTTCTTTGATTCAAATAAAGCGATTCTTAGAAAAGAATCGAATTTAGAAATTGAAAAACTATTGCAATTAATGAAAGAGTATCCTAATTTAACAGTTGAGGTCGCTGGTCATACAGATAGCAAAGGAAATGATGCTGCAAATTTAAAATTGTCGCAATTGCGTTCACAGGCAGTTGTTACCGCCTTAATCAAAAAAGGCATCAAAGCTCAGTATTTAGTGGCTAAGGGATATGGAGAAACCGATCCGATTGCACCAAACACCCTACCAAATGGCAAACCCGACTTAAATGGGATGCAGCTAAACAGAAGAGTAGAGATGAAGATTATTGAATCTAAATAGCTCATTAACAACCAATTAAAATTGTTAATTTCTTTTTGCTACCTTTACGCTTTCTACTTTAAATTTTAATATTTTTGCTTAAATTTTAATAATCCCCTAATCAATATTGATTGGGCGGAACTATTTTTTATCAGAACGCTCGAAATATGCAAAAGATTTTAGCTCTATTTTTCTCCGTATTTATTTTTAACGTCTCACTAGTGGGACAAGGAAAAGCAGATTATCGTCAAAAATTTACTGAAGGAAACTATCTTATTTTAGAAGGCAATTACGCCTTAGCATTGCAAAATTTCAAGGCGGCATACGCTATTGATTCTTCAAATGCTAACATCAACTTTAAAATAGGTTTATGCTATATGAAATCAGAAACGGAGAAAAGCAAAGCACTTTTGTTTCTTGAAAAAGCAGTTCTTAACACATCAAAAAACTATACTGATCTAGAGCCTTCAGAAAAGTCGGCACCTGTAAATGCTTACTACTATTACGGACAAGCCATGCACTTCAATTATAAATTTGATGAGGCCATTGCGAATTACGAGAAATTCAAATCCTTTTTAAAAAGTAAAAATGTTGAACTTATAAAGGATGTTGATCGACAAATTGAAATCAGTAACAATGCAAAAGCACTTTGCATTGCACCAATGAATATTATTCTTAAAAATTTAGGCGACAGCATCAACTCTTCTTCCCCAGAATACAGTCCGGTACTTTCTGCGGATGAAAAAACATTAATGTTCACTTCCCGCAGATCAACAGGAACAGGTATGGAAAAAACAGATGACGGTCAATTTTATGAGGACATTTATATTTCATATAAAAAAGACGATAGCACCTGGACAACACCAAAATCTGTAAGTGAAAATGTTAATACCATTAATCACGAAGCCAGCGTTGGTTTAACAGCAGATGCACAAACCTTGTTAATCTACAAAGATTTTAATGGAGGCGATATTTATTTCAGTACAATAGAAGGAAACTCCTGGACTAGCCCACAAGCAATGGGATCAGATATAAATACCGCTAATTGGGAAACCAGTGCTTGTTTAAGTCCTGACGGAAACACTCTTTATTATGTGAGTAACAGAGCCGGAGGAATGGGTGGGAGAGACATTTGGAAATGTGTTAAACTACCAAATGGAAGATGGAGCATGTCGGTAAATCTTGGAGCACCTATCAATACAATTTATGATGAAGAATCTCCATTTATTCATCCAAGTGGAAACGTGTTCTTTTTCAGCTCTACAGGGCATAAAACAATTGGCGGATTTGACATTTTCTTTTCGTCCAGAAACGAAGAAACCAATACATGGGAAGAACCATTAAACATTGGTTATCCAATTAACACAACAGATGATGATGTTTTTTATGTAACATCTCCAGATGGAAAAAGAGGATATTATTCATCTTCATCCCGTCCGGAAGGATACGGAGAAAAAGATATTTATATGGTTTCTTTACCGGAAAGAAAAGAAGTTGCTCTGGTTTTGATCAAAGGATTTATTATTCCTGCTAAAGGGCAAGCACTTCCTTCCTTCCTGGAAATTTCTGCTACAAACAATGAAACAGGCGTAGTAGCTGGTGTTTACAAACCTTTAATGAGAGATGGTAGTTTTACAATTATTATTCCTCCAGGTAGCAATTATACACTTTCTTACACCAATGATGGACAAGAATTTTTTTCTGAAATAATTGATGTACCTGCTAGTGCCGCTTATCAAGAAATCAACAGAGAGGTTCGTTTAAATGGCGTAAACCTTGCTGGTCCTGAAACAAAAGATACAACGGCAACTAACAATGTAAACTCAGATGTTGCTTATATTTCTGTTGATGGAAAAATATTCAATGAAACAGATTCACCGTTTGCAAACTTAAAAGTCAATTTATTAAATTCCAAAGGCGAGGTTGTTAAAACAACTACTACTGACGCTTTAGGATGGTTTATCTTCACTAATTTGCCTCCAAACGAAGATTACATGGTTGCTCTCGCTGAAGATGACAGCTATACGATAGGTAAAAAATCCTATGTCGAATTCAAAGACAACAACGGGAAACTTTTGAAAACGAGATTAGTTGGTGGCAAATATGTTTTGGCAAATACAAAAACTTCTGTAAAGTTTAAAACCAAACCAAAAGCCGGAAAAGTCAAGCCAGAAAACACAACCATAGACACACCTGAAAACATTGTTAAACATGAACAGTTGGCAAGCGTTGACAAATTGAATTTCCAAATGTATTTCAAATACAACATAACTCAAATTGACGTAACAGATGCTCCATTTATGCAATACATTGACAACTTAGTAGCGCTTGCTGCTAAAAACGGCAGCATCAGTATCAACTTAACTTCTTGTGCATCACAAGTTCCAACTAGAGCTTATAAAACAAACAAAGAATTGTCTATTGCACGTGCAGAAAAGGCTAAAGAACAAATATTAGCAGCTTTAAAAGATAAAGGAGTAGATGTTTCAAAAGTAACTTTTGTAAAAACAAAATCATACGTATCAGGTCCTCAATACAACATTGATTATTTGATCAATAAAGCCATGTATGAAAAGTATCAATTTATTAAAATAGCAGCATATTAGGATGTATATTATCAAACAAAAACCTCCGGAAGTTCTTTTCGGAGGTTTTTTCATTAAATAGCCCACAATTCTTTCATAAAAAAAACATTTTTTGTACTTTGGTACAAAACTTGGATTATAGCTTAACTAAAGAGGTACGTGGTGGATAATTTTTTTTCGAATATATTTAGTAAAACCCTATTTTTTGCATTTGCAATAATGCTTACCCCTAGCATAAAGGCTCAACCAAAAACATCAAAAGTAATTGACCCCGCTGATGCAAAAGAACACTTCTCACACGGCAATTTTCTATTTGCAATTCCTGCATACAAACAACTTCTTAAACAAGAACCCAATAACCCTGACTACAACTACAAATTAGGTATTTCCTATTTATACACCAACATCAATAAGTCTTTATCAATATCTTATTTAGAAATAGCCAGCAAAGCTCCAAAGCCTGAAAAAAAAGTATTGTATCATTTAGGACTAGCATACCAATATGCTAGTAGGTTTGATGATGCAATAAAAACTTACAACTCCTACAAAACAACCTTAAAAGGACCTGAATTAGAAGAAGTAGAACATCAGATTGAAACCTGTGAAAACGGAAAGGAATATGTTAAGCATCCTGTGAATGTTACATTTCAAAATCTTGGAAAAGAAATAAATTCGGAATACCCCGACTATTATCCATTTGTACCGGCAAACGAATCCTTCGTAGTTTTTACATCTCGTAGAAAAGATAATATTGGAGGGCAAGTTGAAGTAGATGGTTATTATTCATCGGATATTTATATTTCATTGCCTGTAAACGATATTTGGACCAAGCCTAAAAATATGGGTGGAACAGTTAATACCAGATACGATGAACAAGCAGTAGGATTAACACCTGACGGACAAACCATGTTAATGTATATCGACCACATTGATAGTTTAGGAAACATTTATTCGTCAATGAATAAAGCAGGGGTATTTCAACGCATGAGAAAATTAAACAGCACTGTGAATTCTGATTATGAAACAGCAGGCTCCATTACACCGGACGGGAATATTATATTTTTCGCCAGTAAACGTGATGGCGGACTAGGAGAAACAGATGTTTATATGGCTCGTAGATTACCAAACGGACAATGGGCAAGAGCACAAAATCTTGGAAACACCATCAATACAAAATACAAAGAAGACTTTCCTCAAATTGCTCCTGATGGGAAAACACTTTATTTTTCGTCACAAGGACATGCAGGAATGGGCGATTACGATTTGTTTCAATCTACTTGGAATGAAGAAGAAAACACCTGGACCGCACCTAAAAACTTAGGTTATCCGATTAATTCAGTTGGTGACGACCGCTGTATATCCTTTACCGAAAATAACCGAGTTGCATACCTTTCTACGGTCAGAGATGGAGGATTTGGTGACCTAGATCTGTATCGTGTGAAATTTGATGAGGTAGAAGACAGAACAACTATTTTACAAGGATATATTACCACTGTTGACAGCGCAAAAAATGTTTCAACTATTGTTACCGTTCGAGATTTAAAAAACAAAGATGCGCTTGAATTGACCTACAATCCTAATCCCAGCACAGGGAAATTTATTATGGCTTTAACTCCCAGCAAATATGAAATTATTGTTGAAGCCGATGGTTACAAAACGCTTACTGATGCATTTTTTATTTTTGATATCGGCATCGGACAAAACGAGAGTAAAAAGTTTTTTACTCTACAGAAGTAGCATTGATTTCAACTTTTACTTAATATCTTATAAATGATACAACTCAATTTAACTCGCCCTATTGCCTTTTTTGATTTAGAAACCACAGGAGTAAATGTTGCATCCGATCGCATCGTTGAACTTTCCATCCTCAAAATTTCACCGGATGGATCAAAGGAAATAAAAACAAAACGAATTAATCCTACCATTCCAATACCTGTTACCTCCTCCGAAATTCATGGGATTTACGACAAGGATATAGCTGACGAACCAACGTTTAAAGGTATTGCCAAAAGCTTGGCTGAATTTTTAAAAGATTGCGATTTGGCCGGATACAATTCAAATAAATTTGATATTCCCATTTTAGTTGAAGAGTTTTTACGGGCTGAAATTGATTTTGATCTCAAAGGAAGAAGATTTGTTGATGTTCAAAATATTTTCCATCAGATGGAACAACGCACTTTAAAAGCTGCTTACAAATTTTATTGTGGTAAAGAAATAATAAATGCACACAGCGCTCAGGCAGATATTGAAGCGACCTACGAAGTTTTTTTAGCACAATTAGAAAAGTATGATGGAGTGGAATTTCAAGATCGCAAAGGAGTAAAATCTACTCCAGTAAAAAACGACATCAAGGCTTTACACGATTTCACCAACATCAATAAAAATGCAGATTTAGCCGGACGAATTATTTTTAATGATAAAGGTGTTGAAGTTTTTAATTTCGGTAAACACAATGGAAAAGCTGTTGAGCAAGTGTTTAAGGACGAGCCTTCCTACTATTCGTGGATGCTAAATGGTGATTTCCCTTTGTATACTAAAAAAGTGTTGACTGAAATTAAATTAAGAATGGCATTTAATAGATAGTGGTATGAAAATTATTTGCATTGGTCGCAATTACACAGAACACGCAAAAGAAATGAATGCAGCAGTTCCTACCGAACCCGTATTTTTTTTAAAGCCTGATACTGCAATCATAAAGGATAACCAGCCTTTTTATTATCCTGATTTTTCTAAAGAAATTCATCATGAAGTAGAATTGGTTTTGAAAATTAATAAACCTGGAAAAAATATTGAACTTCTGTTTGCCAATAAATATTACGATGAAATTGGCATAGGAATTGACTTCACTGCACGCGACATTCAAGCAAAATGTAAAGAAAAAGGATTGCCTTGGGAAAAAGCAAAAGCATTTGATGGCTCTGCTCCTATTGGAAAATTTATTGACAAGAAAAAAATTGCAGATTTAAACAATTTAAATTTCAATTTAAAAATAAATGGGAGTACCGTTCAAATTGGCAATTCAAAAGACTTGCTTTTTTCATTTGACACTGTTATTGCTTATGTTTCTAAATTTATCACTCTAAAAACAGGCGATTTAATTTATACAGGAACACCCGAAGGTGTTGGTCCGGTTAAGATTGGCGACAAACTTGAAGCATCTATTGAAAATGAAAGTTTATTGGCTTTTGAAATAAAATAAAATCTCGACTCAGCACGATTTGACAAAACAAAACTAATAAAATTCATAAAAATTACGATCATGAAAAAATTCTTCTTCCCTACTCTATTGATTCTTGTTCTTGCAATTGCTGCATGTACAACACAACAATTACAAGAATCTGCAAATGCAGCAAAAGATGCTATCAATACAGGAGCAAAACCTGCTTCCAATCCATTGACAAACGATGAAGTTATAAGCGGATTGAGAGATGCTTTAACTGTTGGGACAAATAATTCGAGCGCATTTGCTTCCAAAGTAGATGGCTTTTATAAAAATCCTGCTTTGTTTATTCCTTTTCCACCCGAAGCTCAAAAAGTAAAAGACTGGGCAGTAAAATTAAAAATGGAAGCGCAACTGAATAAGTTTGTAGAGACTCTGAATCGTTCTGCCGAAGAAGCTGCAAAAGATGCCGCTCCTGTTTTTGTAAATGCAATAAAAGGGATGAGCATTGGTGATGGATTTGCTATTTTAAAAGGGTCGGACAATGCTGCAACTCAATATTTAAAAGATAAGACAACTGCTGAACTCCGCCTAAAATTTACCCCGGTGGTTCAAAATGCAATCAATAAAGTAGAATTAACCAAATATTGGAATCCAATCATCAATAACTACAACAAAGTACCCTTTGTAGAAAAACAAAACCCTGATTTAACAGCATACGTAACTGACAGAGCTATGGAAGGTTTGTTCAAATTAATAGCTGACGAGGAGTTGAAAATCCGTAAAGACCCTGTTGCCAGAGTAACAGATATCCTAAAACGTGTTTTTGGTAGTGTAACCCAGTAAAAATCAGATGGATTTACACCTACATTTTATTGAATTTTATCGCAAAAACTGTTTTCTGCATCAAAAAATAGCTTATTTTTGAGACTATTAATTTTTATTTAGAAAAATGGTTAAAATGTTACCATTAAATTCGAAAAAGCTCCTACTCACAATCTGCTTTTTGGGTCTATTTCTTTCAATTTCTATTGCTCAAGTTGCAGGAGACTTCCGCTCAGTTGCAACAGGAAACTGGAATACTATTGCAACTTGGCAAACTCATAATGGAACTGTCTGGGTTGCTGCGGTTGCCTCGCCCACAGCGGCCAGTGGAACCATTACCCTTCAATCCCCTTTTACGGTAAGTGTATCTGTTGCATTAGCTAATTCTGCAACAATCATTATAAATGCGGGAGCTACATTGCGTACTTTAATTGCTATTCCACTAACAAACAATGTAGCTGGAGTTATCACAAATAATGGAATATTATTAAATAGTGCATCTGGGGCAACTGCTTCTATTATTAACAATGGCACAATTAATAATAATTTAACTATTACCAATAATGGTATTTTCACCAATAACCTTACCTTGAATAACAATGCGGGTGGTACAACAACGCAATCAGGAGCAGCTGGAGCATTTACAAATGGGGCATCAGGCACAATAACCAATCTTGGGACACTTGTAATTAGTGCAACTAAATCCATTGCAAATAGTGGGATAATTGTAAACTCAGGAACTATTACTGTTAGTGGCACTTTATCCCATTCAGCGGGCAGTTTTTACAAACATAGTTTTTCTAGTTTAGCTGCCGCAAATGGCACCATTCCAACTGCTACTTGGAACGCAACTTCTACTTGTGAAATTTTATCTTGTGGAAATACTGGAAGTGCTCCCACTGGATTAGGTCAAGCATTCGGACATTTTATTTGGAATAATACCAACCAACCAATTGATGTTAATTTTTTGGGAACTATGAGTATTCCCACTACCGGAAATTTTACTTTATTAAGCACAAATGGTTTTAATATAATTTTAGTTTCTAGCGCAGCAGGAAGTGCAACATCTATCGGAGGAAATTTCTCTATCATCAATGGAAATATTACAATTTTAAAAGTGAATGCAGTCAATAAAGTAAATCAACTTTCTATTACAGGAACATATTCTCAGTCAGGCGGAACAATGACAATTGCAAATTGCTCAGGCACATTAGGTGGATATATTTCTAACGGAACACTTACCGTTGGTTCTACCTCAACTATTTCAGGAGGAGTCTTAAATGTAAACACTAGCACTTGGGTTGGAGCTGGTGGGAATGGATTTTACTCAACTGGATTAATTACTCTCTCCGGAACAGGTGTTCTAAATGGCTGTTCAAGTTCTGCTTTAGCTAGCTCAGGCGTAGGCGCAACAATTACTGCAACTGCTGGAGTTACAGTAAATCCAGGAGGAACTTTAAACTTAAATTCGAGTACTACAACTGGAACTGGAGGTGTTAGCATTTTAAATTCAGGTGGCGCATTTTTAATTGCCGGTGGAACGGTGAATATGGCATCTGGTAGTGCTGCTGCATCTTCTGGTTGCGATGGCACATTAAATTTAAACTCAGGTGGATTTACAATATCAAGCGGAACACTTAATTTGTGCTCTAGTTCAACAACAACGGGTGGTGGAAATGGAGTATTGAATGTTGCTGCTGGTAACTTTGCCCACTCAGCTGGAACAGTTTCCAAGACAGGACTAAATACTGGAACAATTAATATTAATGGAAGTACGGCTCAAACTATTCGTAGTGGCGGATTCTCAGCGGGGGACGCTATTACATTTAATCTCTCACAAAATACTGCAGCAGCAGGTGCAACCACAATTGCTACAGGGTTAACTATTTCGAGTGGTACAACATTTAATATAAACGATAATAGTTTAAATACAACTGATTTTACTCCGGGTATGGCTTTTACAAATAATGGTGTGGTAAATGTAAACACTTCTGCGGAATTGGATATGGGAACAACAATTATGACTGGTACAGGAAATTTCAGGACGTTCACGGATGCAACTCTTTTAACAAAAGATCCAAATGGAATAGCTGCAACCACACTGACAGGAAGTATTCAGGTATCAGGAAGTAGAACCTATGCTTCTGATGGTAATTATACTTACAACGGAACAGCAGCTCAAATAACAGGTGATGGCTTACCAACAACCTTAAATGGAGGTATTTTAAACATTGCAAATACTCTTGCTCCAGCAACTGGGGGTGTTACTTTAACACAAGCAACAACCATTTTAGAAGGAGCTAGTACAACAGGAATGTTATTATTCGGTGGAACCACTAACGGAAGATTGATCACAACCTCAACCAATTTAATCACTTTAGGGGATGATGTAACAGTAAGCCCTATAGGGGGAACAACAGCAAAATTTGTAGCTGGTCCAATTAAAAAAATTGGTGATGATCTATTTATTTTTCCAACAGGGAAAGTATACCTTGCTACTGGCCCTATCAGTACAGCGAAATGGGCTAGAATAGAAATATCTGCTCCAACCAATACTACAGATGAGTTTATTGCAGAATACTTTAAAGTAAATGACCCTTGTAATGTTTCACAAGTTGTAAGTTCAACAAATGGAGCAGGAATCAATAACGTTAGCTGGAAAGAATATTGGACATTAACCCGCACAAGTGCTGCCGCTGTTACTCCAACAGTAAAATTATATTGGCAAACAGGTTCTAGTTCTTCTTCTCCTGGAAGTGCTATAAGCTCAACTGCTGCTGCCGATTTACATGTTGCCGAATGTATTTCTTTAACATGGACAGACAAAGGAGCCGGGACAGTATCGGGTGTAGCTGCAGGCCCGGGAACAATCCTTTCAAGCATTGGAACTACATTTACTACAGGAACAGCAATGCCATTTACATTTGCTTCTCCATCAGGAGTAAACCCTCTTCCTATTGAACTACTTACTTTCAGTGGAAACCCAACCGTTAACGGTAATCAAATTACGTGGTCAACTGCCACTGAAACAAACAATGATTATTTTGATCTGGAAAGAAGCATTGATGGAATTGAATTCATGAAAATTACTACCGTTAATGGAGCGGGTAATTCTACTTCTGTTAAAAACTATGATCACCTAGATGCAAAACCGTTTGCTGGCATTAACTATTATCGCTTAAAGCAAGTTGATAATAATGGAGAATATTCCTACTATACTGTTATCGCATTAAACAATGTTTCAGAAGAGAACAAAGCTGTTCAGGTGTATCCTAATCCCAGTAATGGTTCTGTAACAATTGTTGCATCGGAGAATATTGCTTCATTAGTAATATACAATATCCTTGGTGAGGTAGTTTATTCAAATTCATCTGACCAGCAAAAAATTCAATTTGAGCCACTTACAAAAGGGATCTATGTTATCAGTGCGATCTCAAAAGAAGGGAAAACAATCACTACCCGATTTGTAAAAAATTAATTTCAGGACTCGTCCAGAATAATAATAATAAAAAAAGATCCCGTTCCAAATGATTCTGAACGGGATCTTTTTTTATTATATCAATTAAATCCTAATATGGATGTACCCAAGGTATATTAGCAATTGTAGGCTGAACAGTTAACACAGGAATTTTAGAATGATTGATAATTTGTTGAGCATAGGTCCCCATTAATCTTCCCGTAATTGCTTCATCTTGATCGGTCATAATAACAATTAAATCTGCATTCACAGCTTTTGCGTAATCGTATGTAGTTTTTGATTGATTTTTTCCTTCAACCGTTTTACGTGAGTATGGCAAGTCGCATTTTTTAATATATTCCTCTATTTGATCTAATTTTATTTCAAACTTATTACGTCCAGTCTCATCGCTAGAATCATCCAAGCCAAGAATATGAATTTTAGATGCGAAATGTTTCGCAAAAACAATAGCGTGATTCACTTTCTGACGAGAATGAGCAGAATCATCGATAGGTAATAAAATGTTTGTAAAACCTAACTTTTTAGAATGTGACTGAACGGAAATAATCGGGCATTCCGACTGCGTTACCATCTTAAAGGTGTTACTTCCTATAAAAAACTCAACTACTCCGGAAGTTCCGTGTGTACCCATTACAACTAAATCAACATTGTGTTCCTTAGAAACAGAAAGTATTTCGTTAAAAATATTTCCTGTTGAAACAACATGCATGGTTTTTACACCGTATTTTTTTAGGATATCAGCAGCCACTCCTGCCAATTTTTTTTCAATGGCATTCATTAATTCTGTTGGAGTAGAAATACGCAATTCGGGAGCAACAATGCTGAATTGTTCCCAATGCTTTTCTATAACATGTAGCAATACTAAATCTGCTTTAAACAATTGAGCAGTAAAACCTGCGTGTTCAATGGCTAACATGGATGTGTCAGAAAAATCAATCGGAATTAAAATTTTCTTAATGTCAAATGCTTTCATAATTTTGTTTTTTAGTTTAATATGGATTAGGAAATGATGTTGTGTCTTTTTTATGTACTGGACGGATACTCAAAACAGGAATTTGGGAATGATTAATCATTTCTTGAGCAGAAGAACCTATAAAATATTGAGTAAAATCAACTTCCTGCTGTGTCATAATCATTATCAAATCGCCTTCAACTTTTGTAGCATACTCCAAAATATTTTCTGCTAAAGTTTCTTCGCCTTTTATTCCTTTAATAATTTCTGCAGTACATTCAATCTCTTCTTTTTCTAAAAATGTTTTTACTTGTCCCAATTGACGAGTCAATCTATTTACTACAAACTCATCGGTAGTAAACAAAACAGAGACAACACGAATAGTCGCTCCGCCAAACAATTTTGAAAACTCAATGGCTTTGGTTACTTTTTCTCTTGTTTCCTTTGATAAATCAAGCGGTAAAACAATATTTTTGCAACCTTTTCTATGGTGTTTTCCTTTTATGGTAATAACCGGAACAATGGATTCACGAACAACACGCAGTGCATTTGAACCAATAAAACGTTTTCGTTTCCCATCATCTCCATTTGTTCCCATTATAATTAGGGTAGCATTTATCAACTCTGCAACTTCTGCAATTTTTTCATAAATACTTCCTTTAGCAACCAAGGTGTTAACGGTAATCTTCACTTTCTTTTCTACACTGGCTGCTAGTTTATCCAAATCCTTTTGAATAGTCTTTTTAACATCTTCGTTCTGTTCTTTGGAGAAAAATTTTGCAATGGCTCCGGCTTCTTCAATTACATGCAATAAAGTGATTTCAGCATTGTATTCTCGGGCAATATTAAACGACTGTTCTAAAGCAATGAGCGATTGTTCGGAGAAATCTATAGGAACTAATATTTTATTAGTAGATTGAATCATAATTTTTAAATACTTTTGAAGTATGTCTCACAAATTAAGCGATTATATACCTATTTAACAAATATACATTCACCTTTTTTAAGCCTATCACATGAACAACACCATAGCTGAAACGGAACTTATACTTAATTCCAACGGAAGCGTATATCACCTGCAACTTTTACCTGAAAACATAGCTGAAAACATTATTATTGTTGGGGATCAGGGAAGAGTAGAAACGGTTTCCGCCTTTTTTGACACTGTTGATTTTAAGATTCAAAATCGTGAATTTGTAACACACTGCGGTACTTTCAATGGAAAACGCATCATGGTTATATCATCCGGTATTGGCACAGATAACATAGATATTCTGATAAATGAGCTGGATGCTGCCGTTAATATTGATTTAAAAACACGCACCATCAAAAAAGAACATACCAGTTTAAACATAGTTAGAATTGGTACTTCCGGAGCATTACAACAAGATATACCAGTCGACAATTTTGTTGTTTCTACTCATGGATTAGGGTTTGACGGCTTATTGAACTATTATCTGGACTTACCAAAAGTAAACGACAATGAAATTTCAGAAGCATTCATTAAACAAACCAATTGGGACAAAAATCTACCTTATCCCTATGCTGTGAAAGGGTCTGAAAAGCTAATAAATCAAATAGGTTTCGACCTGATAAAAGGCATAACTGCCACCGCTCCAGGATTTTACGGCCCACAAGGTCGAAAATTGCGATTAACACCTTGGGTAGCCGATTTTAATCAACAATTAACTGATTTTAAACACAAAGAAAACCGAATAACAAACTTCGAAATGGAGACCTCAGCGCTCTACGGTTTAGGAGCCTTACTTGGCCATCAAACCTGCACTGTTTGTGCCATTATAGCCAATCGTGTTGCCAAGCAATACAGCACTAATTACCATGTTGCCATAGAGAAATTAATCCGATTAGTACTTGAGAGATTAACAAAGTAAGGTTGAAATCTTCTGAGCTTAGGCAACAAATACCTTGAAACTGCACTCTATTTTTGTGCAAATAGTTAACCAAAGGTATGAACAAACAAGAAGTCTTCGCACTTATTAGCTTATTGGATGATCCCGATGAGATGATATACAAAGAAGTTAGTATGAAGTTTTTATCTCTTGGGGAGGAAGTGATTCCTGTTTTAGAAGATGCCTGGGAACATTCTTTTGATACCTTGATTCAAAACAGAATTGAGAACATCATTCATCAGATTCAATTCGATCTTGTTAAAGATGCGCTGAAGGAGTGGTCGCATCCGGAACAACAAAATCTATTAGAAGGAGCTTTGTTAATTGCTCGTTATCAATACCCTGATATAGACCCGGCAAAAATTAAAAAACAAATTGATCAAATAAAACAAGATGTTTGGTTGGAGTTAAATGAGAATTTAACAGCTTTGGAAAAAGTAAAAATCATTAATCACATTTTATTTGATGTTCACAATTTTAGCGGAAACACAACCAATTACCATGCTCCCCAAAATTCTTATATCAATAATGTTTTAGAAAGTAAAAAAGGGAATCCACTTTTGCTTTCCATCATCTATACAATTATTGCTCAACATTTAGACATTCCAATTTATGGAGTGAACCTTCCCGAACACTTTATTTTATGCTATGTAGACGTTGAACACATGGGAGTTCCTTCTACGGAAGGCAACGAGGGCAGCAATGTATTCTTTTATATAAACCCATTTAGCAAAGGAGCGATATTCGGACAAAAAGAGATTGATGCCTTTTTAAAGCAATTGAAATTAGAACCTTTGGCTCTTTTTTACGAACCATGCTCTAACTTAGAAATCATCAAACGTTTATTACGAAATTTAATTTCTTCTTACGAAAAATTGGGATATCCTGATAAAAGTGAGGAGTTGAAAGGCTTATTGAATTCTTTAGGATAAACTTATCTCCAAACTTTACCTATCGTATTGAAAATTATTTTCAAATCGGTGACCATACCTTGCTCCTTGATATATTTAAGGTTGAGCTTTAATTTGGCAGGCATAATTTCATTGATATAAACTACTTCCGGATTTTCTGCTTTCCCCAAGAGCTCGTTTTCATTCCTGTATTCAATGCTTGCATAATCGGTTATCCCGGGCTTTACAGATAAAACTTGTTTTTGCTCAGCAGTATATAATTCAACATATTTTCTAACCTCTGGTCGTGGTCCCACCAAACTCATATCTCCCAAAATAACATTGATTAGCTGAGGCAATTCATCTATTTTATACCTGCGGAGTGCGTAACCAATCTTGGTAATGCGATTATCTCTTCCGCCTACAGTGAGCAAACCCAATTTATCTGAATCTGTTGCCATCGAACGAAATTTTAGCAGCTCGAAATCAACTCCGTCTTTCCCAACTCTAATTTGTTTGTATAAAACACCACCTTTTGAATCGGCTGAAATAATTATAGAAATAATTAAAAATGGAATAAAAAGTATGATTAGGCCAATCAATGAACAGAATATATCGAAGAGGCGTTTTCCCATTTTAACTGATTATTTTTACAACTGAGCGAACAACAGCATCAATTACTTGTTTCACTTTTTCATCATCCAAATCAACATAAACAGGCAATGAGATTTCTCGGGAGTAATTATCGTATGTCACAGGATAGTTTTTGATATCATATCCTTGTTTTTTATAAAAGCTCATCATTGGAACTGGAATAAAATGAACATTCACCGAAACATCACAATCGAATATTTCTTTAATAATAGCATCTCTTTGTGCTTCCGTAATTCCTTTTATTCTTAATGCATACAAGTGGTAGCAAGATAGTTTGTCCTTTGTTTTATACTCTGGAATTTGAGCCCAATTATATTTTGAAAAAGCTAGATCGTATAGTTTGAAAATATGTTCTCTACCTTTTGTAGTTTCAGCATCATAACGCTCCAACTCCACTAAACCAATGGCTGCCATTATATCCGTCATGTTGCATTTATAACCTGCTTCTACAATATCGTAACGCCAATTCCCTTTTTGGGTCTTTGCTAAAGCATCTTTATCTTGTCCGTGCAATGTTTTTATACATAAAGCTTTATAAATCGCTTCGTTATCAAATGGTGCTGGCAAGTTCAATGCTACTCCTCCTCCTTCTGCTGTAGTCAGATTTTTTACCGCATGAAAAGAAAAAACGGAAATGTCGGTTAATGAGCCTGCTTTTTTTCCTTTATAAGTAGCTCCGAAAGAATGAGCAGAATCAGAAAGCACCAATATTCTTCCGAGCATTTTTTGTTCTTCTGTTGCAGCCACAAATTTATCTTTATGCCTTACAACCAATTCATTTATTTCATCATAATCACACACATATCCACCAAAATCAACTGGCATTACAACTTTTGTTTTAGACGTAATGGCTTTTTCTATATTGGCAATTGAAATATTAAAATCGTTAGGATTTACATCTACAAAAACCGGTTTTGCACCACAATGCATCACTACATTTGCGGTTGCTGAATAGGTATATGCCGGAAGTATCACTTCATCTCCTTCTTTCACGCCATACCATCTCAAAATAATCTCTAAGCCTGCTGTAGCACTGTTTAAACAAAGAGTGGCTTTATTACCACAATACTTTGTAAGTTCTTTTTCAAAAGATTTTGTTCTTGGACCCGTTGTGATCCAACCAGACAATAAAACTTTGGTTACTTCATCAACAATTTTCTGATCGATGTGGGGAGGTGAAAAAGGAATCATACTTTTTGTAATTGAATATTAATTTTTGTGTACTCACGGATGTAATTTTTAT
>Ga0163149_10001737_pt1 | contig 27527 bp, 20 predicted proteins | sample OliLakLV19MP5G1_FD_148604 | JGI IMG/M metagenome (GOLD analysis project Ga0163149, IMG submission 148604) | Freshwater microbial mat bacterial communities from Lake Vanda, McMurdo Dry Valleys, Antarctica - Oligotrophic Lake LV.19.MP5.G1 | ecosystem: Environmental > Aquatic > Freshwater > Lake >... | reverse complement strand
GGCATCGTGAGGAGTGGCAGCACCGTCGGTGCGAACCACATCAAGAAGACCCACGATCCCCACATCCAGACCGTTTGTTCCGGCAAACACCACGACGCGACGAGCACGGTCAACGCAGCCGGCGGAACGAGACTGCGCCGCAGGTTGTCCAGGATCTGGAAGTATCCGATGGCACGGATCGGGTTCCGAACCCGCCCGAACGCTCGGTCGAAGATGAATCGGCGCAACCACGGCAGCAGTTGCCAATCGCCGCGTGTCCACCGTTCGGTTCGCGCCGCCGCCGTGAGGTAGTGCGACGGGTACTGCTCGAAGAGCTCGATGTCGGAGACGAGGCCGGCGCGTGCGAAGAGCCCCTCGAACAGGTCGTGGCTCAGCAGAGAATTCTCGGGTTCGCGTCCGTCCACCGCGCGCTCGAACGCATCGACGTCGTAGATGCCCTTGCCCGTGAAGATTCCAGCGCCGAGCAGGTCCTGGTACACGTCCGACACGGCGAAGGTGTACGGATCGAGACCCTGCGCCCCCGAGAAAAGGCGCTCGAACGGCGTGCCTTCACCGTTTTCGGGCATCGTCGCCGTGATGCGCGGTTGGAGGACACCGTAGCCCTCGACGACGCGTCGCGTGGCGGCGTCGAAGCCCGCCCGATTGAGCGGGTGCGCGAGCGTCCCCACGAGACGTCGGACGGCGCCGATCGGCAAACGTGTGTCGCCATCGAGCGTGATGACGTACCGCACCCCATTCGGCACACGAGCTGCCGCATCGGTCCGGGGTATGAACGTGGTGTCCGTCGCACCGCGCAACAACCGATTGAACTCGCGCAGCTTGCCGCGCTTGCGCTCCCATCCCATCCACTTGCCTTCACCCACGCTCCACACGCGGCGCCTGTGGAAGATCAGGAAACGCGCTGAGCCGTCGGGCGCGGGGCCGTGCAGCTGATTCAAGCGTTCGATCGCTTCGAGCCCAAGTGCGAGCAGAGCCTGATCCTCCGGCCGCGATTCCCGATCGGCATCGAGGTCGTCGCTGAGGAGCGCGAAGCGCACATCGCCGTCCCGGTTCGAAAGGAAGTGAACCTCGAGCCGCGCCACTTGCTCGACGATCTGCTGTGGCTTCACCAGCAAGGTGGGCACCACGACGATGGTTCGCAGCTGCGCGGGAACGCCATCGCGGAGCGCGAGCCGCGGGAGCCGTCGCGGCGCGATCACCGCGAGGACGTGGTGGTTCACGACCGTGACCGCGAAGCCCAAGGCCACGACGGCAGCCGGCACGGCGATCAGGACGACCGTGATCCACGAAGTCCCGCTGAAAAGGCCAACGTAGAGAGGCACGCCGATCAAGACCGCGGTCATCGCGTAGAGCGCAGCGAAGTACCCCTGGGTTCCGGCGGCGAGATACGCGCGCCCGTGGCGCAGTGCCCACGGAGCGTGATAGGCGATCTCCGCTTCGAAGGCACCGCGCGCTGCGCCTATCAGGACGTGGCCCGGATCCGCTGCGCGCTCTTTCGCCACGACGTCCTTCGCGTCGATCGCCGAGGCACTGGAGTGCGCTCGCACGACCGCACGACGCGCGACATCGATCTCGCCGAGGCCGGATCCGCGCGCAAGGTCTTCGACCGCGTGCCGATACCGGTCGCGCGTCGGGAAGTCCATCTCGGCGACGCGCGTCCCGGTGCGTAGCTCGGCTTCGACGAGACTCACGGCTTCGAAGAAGACGGTCCAATCCGCGCTCGACATGAGCCGCATGCTCGTGACCACGTTGCGGACGGTGACGTGCGTCGCGACTTGGCGCAGGTGCTCGAGGTTGACCATTTCCTCGGGTGTGTTGCCTTGTCGTGCCACGCGATCCGCGAGCCAGACGACGCTCGGTGTCCTCACGGGATCCTGTCCGCGCAAGCGCTGGATCAGTTGCACGGCGAACTCGGGCGCAAGCGCACCGGCATCGAGTGCCAAGAGGGTGGATTGGGCCGACTCCTTCGAACCGCTCAAGCCGAGTAATGCGTCGGCGAGTTCGTCCGCCGTCTCTCGCGCCGCGCGTCGCAACACGATCTGCTCCGTCAGTCGGCGCATGTTTTCGACGAGGATGAGCCTCAAGGAGATGGGTAGAGCCCACAGCTCGCCCATCAGTAGCGGTCGGACTCGCTGATACGCGCGCACGAAGCGTATGAGGCTCTCGCTGTCGACGCTGCTGTCGCTGTGCTCGAGGAACGCCCAAGCCAATCCGAAGATGCGCGGGAAACCGTCGAAAGGACCGCCGTCGAGGATCGGGAGCTGGCGGTAGAACGCGGGTGGAAGGTGGTCGCGAATGTCCCGAAGTTGGTCGTCGATGACGTAGAAATTGTCGACGAGCCACTCTGCGGCGGGCGAGATCGCGCGCTCTTCGCGGATCGCTTTGGCGATGATCGCCCGAGATTCGCGCAGGACTTCCTCGTTGTCGTCGAGGCGGTCGAGCAACGGCGCGGTTTGTCGGCGTCCTGCGTGGATGCGATCCCGCGTCGCGATCTCGGCCGCGAGCTGCTCCAGCCGTTCGACTCCCAGCAGCTCGGCGCGGATGGGCTGCTCTCGTGGACCTGAACCGACGTAGGCGCGCAGTCGCCTTCGTGAAGCCGCGTCCATGAACGGGCGCGAGAGCGGGCGCAGCCACGTACTCAACTGCGCTCGGATCGAACTCCTGGCGCCGCCGGAGGCGACGACCGGATCGACGCTGCCGCGCGGGGGGGGATTCACCATGGTTGAACGAGGAATCCCGCCGCGACGCTTCGCCGGACAGCTCCGAACGGAGCGATCACGATTCAGCACGAAATGTGAACAGTCCTGGCCGCGCTCGAGCTGCGCCGAACTCGGCCGGGGCGGCCGACCCAAGGCCCGCAAGCAAGCGGCGAGCCGCGACCCGGTCAGCGCGCGCGAGCAATGCACGACTGCGTGTTGGCGGCAGATCTGCGTAGGACGGACGGCACTTCGTAGAAATTGCCGAAACGGCCTTCCGTGCGAGCCTCGACCCGCAAGGCTCCGCAGTCCTCCCGCGCTGACCGAGCGAACCCGTCCCTCAGCTCGGCGCGAGCACGACCGGCAGGCGCGCGAGTCCTCGTTGCGCGAGTACGAACGCGGCGCGACTCGAAGTCGCGTGACGCGCCAACACCCAGGCGAGGTGCGGCGTCGCATCGGGATTCGGCGGCGCGACCATCTGATCGCCCGGCCACACACAAGTCCCGGCCTGGACGTCGAGTTCGCGCTCGACGCGCGCGATGACGTCGGGTTCGGGAATCGAAGTGACCACGCGATCTTCGTAGCAGGCCGAGTACGCGACGGCGGCGTGGACGTCCGCGCGCCGCTCGAGGACGACGGGTTGACCGAGCGCGATCTGCAACGTCTGCAGCACGGGCTGGATGCCGGTGACGCACGCGAAGAGATCGCCGAAGCCCTCGTCCCAGCCGAGCCGCCCGTTGACCTCGAGGATCGAAGTGCGCGCCCCATCGAAGCGCATCTCGATCGAGAAGCCCGTATCACGCACGTCGAGAGCGCGTAGCGCCGCGTCGGAGGCGGCCTCGACGCGCGCAAGATCGGCTTCGGGCAAGTCGGCGGGCAAGAGGTAGCCCTCGAAGTAGAAGAGCGGCGGCTTCGTCATGATCTGCTCGGTCACGCCGAACGTGCAGATCACGTCCTTCGCTACGACGCCGTCCGTTTCGAGCGCAGCGCCGCGCGCAAAGGACTCGACGAGGAACGAGTCGAACGGGTCGTGGCCGAGATCGAGGCCGGACACGCGCGCGAATCCCACCAAGCGGAGTACGTCGGGTGATCCGGCGAGGCCGGCACGCACGCGCATCACCGCGGCTTCGACCTCCGTGTCGTCACGCACGAGCGTCACGAGCCGTGCGAGCGCGGAGGCGACGGCCTTCAAGACGACAGGGAAGCCGTGCGCGGCCGCGAAGCGCCGCACCTCGTCCGCCGTGCGCACGAGGGCGAACTCGGGCTGGCCGACGCGCGCTGCGGCGAGTCGCGTGCGCGTGACGTACTTGCTGGTCACGCCCAGCGTCGCTGCCGGCGAAATGCACGGCAATCCACGCTCGGCGGCGATCAGCGATCCGAGGCACAAGCCCGATTCGGACTGCGCCAGTACTCCATGGATCGTGCGGCCGTGCAGTGCGCGATCGAGAGCACGTTTCCCCGCCTCGAGCTCCCACGGTGGAGGGAGGAGGAACACGTCCGCGAAGCACGCACGATCGCCAGGGTCGTCGAAGTCGTCCGCGAGCAACAAGCGCACGCCGAGTGATTCGAGCAGCGCTCGGTGCGCCGTGACCTGCTTCTGCCGAAACGTCGCCGGGCCGGGGTAGAGGCACAGGACGTCGATCACGCGTGCCTCACGCAGGTTCGGAATCCCGCGAGCACGTCGCGTCGATCAGGCGTGTAGAAGTTGCGGTACGTCGGGGACGCGAGCCGTGATCGCGTGGCGAAGGAACCGCCGCGCAGTACGCGGTGTCCGCTGAACCACGGCTCGCTGTATTCGCGATACGGCCCGGCGGCGAACCCGGGGTACGGCCGGAACTCGTCCGCGCACCATTCCCACACGTTGCCGAGCATTTGTCTGCAACCGAAAGCGCTGTCACCGTAGGCGTAGGCGCCCACATCACAAGGTTCGTTCGCGCGGAGATCGAGGTGAGCACGATCGGGTGTCGGCGTTTCGTCGCCCCACGGAAACGCACGTTTCTCGGCCGAAAGCCGGCCGTTCACGTCGGGGATGCCGCACGCGGCGACTTCCCACTCGAGCTCGGTCGGCAATCGGCGCCCGGCCCAGGCACAGTAAGCGTCGGCCTCGAACGCGTTGACGTGCAACACAGCGACGTCGGGCTCGAGTGCGACGAGGCGATCGTAGTGACGGCGCATCCAGAGTCCGCCATCACGGCGCCAATGCAGAGGCTGACGAGCTTTGCCTGCGCGTTTCCACGCACGGCCGGCCTCCGACCACAAGTCGTCGCGCTCGTATCCTCCGTCATCGACGAAGAGCGCGAACTCGGCCTGCGTCGTCGCCGCGCGCGCGATGCGGAACGGTTCGACGCGCCACTCGTGCGCCCACATCTCGTTGTCGAACGTGAACTCGGATCCGGGCTCGCTACCGAGGCGGAACAACCCACCTGGAATCGCTGCATCACCCGCGAGCGATCCGCCTCCGGGAACGCCCGTACCGACGACGCGCGGCGGCGCGTAGCCGAGCGTCCGACGCGTGTAGACGAGCGCCTCGCCGTGCATGTCCTCGTGCAACGTGGCGAGCCGCGTGAGGTACGTGGCTCGCGGGTCGCCGTCGGACGCGCGCTGAATCGTGACCGACGCGTCGAGCACACGCGCCATGTAGTCGAGCGTAGCCGAACGCTCCGGCAGTCGGAGACTCCAGCGTGTGTCGTGCAGGACGGCCGCGGAGTCGTAGAGCTCGTCTGCGTCCTGCCGCAGCGATGCAACCTGCGCGCGTTCACGCACGCACCAACGCTCTTGGAACCACGCGACGTGCCCGATCTCCCACAGAATCGGATTCACAGTCCTCTGTTGCGGCACCAGGAGCTGCTCGTCCGCGAGATCCTCGACGAGCGACAGCAATCGCAGCCGAGCATCGAGTAGGTCTCGCGCGAGCATCTCGGCCGACATGGGCATCCACGACAGGATGGCGTGAGTGAGTGCGATCATCCACGGTGAGGTGGCGAGTTCCCGATCTGGACCGAGTCCGGATGTGTGCTCGCGACTCTTTGGCCCCCAGGACGTGAGGCTCCCGACTTCCCGACCCAGTCCGTTTCGGCCTATTTCCAGCCGCTATCGAATACGACCGTGCGCTGCGGTTCGCGCTCCAGCCTGATCGCACGATCGTATCGCTTACGGTTGACGTGGAGTTGCAGGTCGACCTCACCGATTGGCCCCGTGATGTCGATTTCGCGGCCACTCACGACCGTCCCCATGTACACGCAGACACCGCGATCGAGGGCTAGGACCAGCGCGGACGTGCCTGGCCCGTCGAACCGGAGTCGGGCCCGACCACCACGCTCGACACGCAGCGTGGCGCGCGCGTCGCGTCCTGGAACGACGGCGAGATCGCGCAGCGCAGCGAAGCGGCCATCGCTCGTCGTCGCCACCACGTGGACGGCCGCTGCGACGAAATCCGCGTGGATCACCGTGCCGCTCGCGTCCGTCGTGTAGCTGTAAGCGGACCCCTTCCCGTCGGCCGCGTGGATGTTCACGTTCGCGCCGTGAATCGGTGCGTCGAACTCATCGCGAACCTCGACCACCACGCGCGTGTCCGCACCGAGCGTCAGCACGACGTCGAGAGTGCCGGCCGGGAATCGCGCATCGATCACGGGCGACAGGCGCGGTGCCGACGCCGAGAGCGTCCACGTCCCCGGAGCGAGTTGCGCGAGCCAGAACGCGCCGCCGAGTAGCGTTCGAGTCTGTACCGTGCCGAGGATCGACTCGTGACGACCGTGAACTGTCGCGCCCTCGATCCCGTTGCCGTTAGCGTCGACGACTCGGCCGGCGATCCAGAGTCCGGGGATGAGCACGATGTCGTGCACCACGCGCTCTCCGTCGCGCTGGATCTCGATCCGCTCGGCGAGGCGCACCGAAGTGCGGTTCGAATGCGGACTCGCCCACGAGTCGTGGGCGGGAAACACGAACCACGATCCGAGCGGCACGCTCTCGAAACGGTAGGAGCCGTCGTCCAAGCTCGTCGTCGTCACGTCGAATGTCTCTGCGTCCAGGATCCGACGCTGGCCTTCGAGCGACGCGATCCGGATCGCGATCTTGATGCGACTCGCGGGGTTCCCCTCCGAGTCGCGCACGACGCCCTCGAGCTGCCCTGACCCGATGGAGCATTCGATCACGCGATCCTCGCCAGGAGTGAGAACGATCGGCTCCATGGAACGCCACGCCACGCGCGTGCCGTCGCGGATCTCCACGAACAACCGCGCCTTCGCGGGCAATCCTTCGAGTCGGGTCGCGACCGGTGCGGACCATTCGAGAGGCGTCGCACGCGTGTCCCAGGCATCTCTCGGCTGCACCACCTCCGCGGCCTCTGTGTTCGCGAAGAGGATCCACGACGAAATGCCTTGGCTCTGCGTCGTCGCGACGATCACTCGGATCGAGGCCGCGCGATCGAGCAGGATCTCGATGCTGTCTCCAGGCCGATCGTGATTCGCGCGCACCGGGGACAGCGCGGTTCCGAACTCGGGATGATCGAAGCGCAACGCGGCGGTCACGAACGAGAGCAATTCCATTTGGAAGGTCCCGTCGTTCCCGGTCACGACGCGTGGCCCACCGTCGGAGAGGAGGATCGATTCGGCCTCGACGACGACACCGGGTATCGCCTCGCGCGTGTCTCGCCTCAGCACGATGCCGTGTACGACTCGATCGGGGCGAGTCGCGACGCTGAGCGCGATCTGGCGACGTTCACCCGGCTGCAGCGCATCGATGCGAACCTGGGCATTCCCGATGGTGCGTCCGTCACCCTGCGCGTTCACGAGCAGAGCGAAGCCTGGTGAGACCTCCATCTCGACGAAGCCCTCTTCGTCGGTCTCGAGCGCTTGCGAGCCGAGCACGAGCAAGGTCTCCACGCCCCACGCATTGACGCGGACGTGCTCGACGGGATCGCCCGTTTCCACGGCCGTGACGCGCACGAGGATGAGCGTCGGCTTGGCCGCGACGTTCGCGACGTCCTCGGTTTCGACCACTTGCACGGCGCGATCTGCGCTCGCGGACGGCGCGACGACGCCGCTGTCCGCGTGCAGGAGTACACCACCGCGCGACTCGGTCTCGACACTCGTCGACGGCGCGAGCGCGTCGGGCGCTTCCGTTCGGATGCCGAGGAACCAGATCAGGAGTCCGGCGACGAGCGCGAGAACGAGGAGGAAGATCGCGCGCACGGCTCGGGGTCCTCGCTCGATCCTAACTGGATCGCCGATCCGCTCGGCTCCGCACCACCGTGATCACGCGATGGCTGCCCCGAAGAGTCGCCCGATGCCCCACGTCGCGGCTCCGGCCGCGGCGCCGATCGCGAGCATGCGCAAGCCTCCGAACCACGCGTTTCGGCCTGAAAACAGGCTGATAGCGGCGCCCACGCCGAAGAGAGCGACTCCGGCGACCACGCACGAGACCTGCAGCCGATGAGTGCCGAGCTCGAAGGCGAACGGGACGAGCGGCACGACCGCGCCGAGCGCAAACGCCGTGAACGACGCGACCGCCGCGCCCGTGGGCGATCCGAGGTCGTCGGGGTTCAATCCCAACTCCTCGCGTGCCAACGTGTCGAGCGCGCGCTTCGGATCGCGGACCAGGATGCGCGTCATCGCCCGCGCGTCCTCGATCGGGACGCCGCGCGCCTCGTAGATCAGCGCGAGCTCCTCGGCCTCCTCGTCGGGATAGCGTTCGAGTTCTTCACGCTCCTCGCCGATCTGGTACTCGAACAGTTCACGCTGCGAACGCACGGACACCCACTCACCCGAGGCCATGCTGAACGCGCCGGCGAGCAAGCCCGCGACGCCGGCGACGAGCACCGTGCGCGGCTCAGCACTCGCGCCAGCCAGTCCGAGGATGAGGCTCGTGTTCGAAACGAGCCCGTCGTTCACGCCGAACACGGTCGCGCGCAAGGTGCCGCCCGATCCCGCGCGACGGTGGCGTGCGCCGACCTCCTCGCGCGACGACGGCATGACGTGTCCCTGCGCGAGGGGCATGGGTCCGATCGCGGAGAGTCCACGCACTTTGACCGCGGAGAGGATCCCGCGCGTGCGCCGGACGCCGAAACGACGCGTCAGCGCGACGGCGAGCTTCGCGCGCGCGGACGGCACGAACGTGGGGTCTTCGCGCTGTTCGCGCTTCACGTCGCCGAGCAGGATCGCGGCCTGCTCGTCGGCTTTCGTCGCCAGATCGCGAAAGAGCTTCGCGCGGCGCGCATCGTTCTCGTCCACGGCGATTGCGCGATAGATCCAGGCGGACTGGACTTCTTCCCGCCAACGATCGATTGCCGACATGCGCGAGATTCTGCCGAGCTTCGAGCCTCGGGGGTAGAGAATGTACATGCGCCCACCGGCCCTCGTCACGTCGATCGAGCTCGCGAGCGCGTGGCGCGCTGACGCTCACGCGCCCGCTGTCGCGCGCTTGGACAGCGTGAGCCGCAGCCAGTTGGACGGACTACTCACGAGTGCGCGATAGCTGGTGCGACCCGCGACGATGTCGGCCATCGCGCGGGCGAGCGGAGCTCCGGCCCGCTCGAACAAAGCGCGCGTGATCCGCGGACGTCGATAGAGCACATGGGCGAGCGCGCGCGCGACACGCAACTCGGGCAGGATCTCGCGCGCCAACGCACGCTCGTAGGCTTGCGACGCACGCGTTCCGCCTGCGAGGACGCTCTCCGCCGCGAGCCGTCCGCTCCACAGGGCGAGCGAGATCCCTTCGGCCGTCACGGGATCCGCGAGGCCGGCCGCGTCGCCGACGAGGAGCACGTTTTCCCGAGCGAAACCGCCGCCACGTGGTCGCGTCGGGATCAGCCAGCCGCGCGCTTCGCAAGCGTGCCGATCGAGCCCGAGGCGCGCGAGGTAGCGATCGAGTTCCGCGCGCAAGCCGCTGCGGCCGCGCTCGGTCGTCAGCACGCCGGCCGACAGGTGCGCGCGCTTCGGGAACGTCCAGGCGTAACCCGACGGCGCATCGCCGAAGTCGAAGACCGCGTTCTCGGCGCGATCACCGAGCGTCGCGGGCGCGACGTCGATTTCCGCTTCGATCGCGGGGATGGCGTCGAGCGCCTCGTTCCAACCGGAGAGCCGCGCGATCGGACTGTGCACGCCGTCGGCGGCGATGACGTGGCGCGCACGGACTTCGCCGCGCGCCGCTCCGCTCGCTGCGACGCTCTCCGCTCCGCGAGCTGCGCTGCTCGACGTCGCGAGCACGATCTCGCCGTCGCGCCGATCGAGGCCCGTGACCTCGCACGCGTCGCGCAGATCGCAACTCGCGCGCGCCGCCGCTTCCGCGAGTCGCGCGTCGAGTTCGGCGCGCATCGCGAGTTCGACGACGGGCTGCGCTTCGGTCACCGCGAAACGCAGATCACCGTGACGGATCTCGACCGTGTGGCAGACGCGCTCGATCGGCAGCTCGACTCCTGCCGGCAAGTGCCTGCGCGCACGCGCGACGAGTCCGCCGCCGCACACTTTCGGCCGCGGAAGCCTCTGCTTCTCGAGCAGGACGACGCGCGCGCCACCGCGCGCGAGATGGATCGCGGCGCAGGAGCCCGCAGGTCCTGCTCCGACGATCGCGACGTCGAACGTTGGAAGTCGGGAGGAGTTGGTCATCGTCAGCGAAGTCGCGCGGAAGCCTAGCCGACTTCACCGTGCGACGACTCACGCGCCGCGATCAAGCCTTGTTGCGTCCAGTCGATCGACGGCAACCAGCAACGAACGCGCGCTCGCGCCTGAGGTCGTGCGAGTCATGGGTGGTCTCCGATCACTGAGACGAAGGGCGCGGCGCGCGGGTGCTGAGAAGCTCGACGAGAGCCGCGGATACGTCGTGATATCGACGACGAGTGACTGAAAGTCCGGGTGACTTCGATTCCGCGCACATCGGCACGCGAGTGCAGGGGCGAGGATCTCGAACCCGAATGGGATGCGTCGGCACGGATCACGTGGCAGCGATTCACGTTCCCGAACAGCATCGGCGCGCGGTGAACGCGAACCGACGCATGTGTCCATGGCGTGGAACAGACCGCGGCAGAGTGCGTGCTCGTGGCGTGGTGACTTCGATTCCGCGCACATCGTCGGGGCGACGCTTTCGCACGGGGCGGCGGAGCCGGACGCACCGAGATGGTGGGCCGATCGATGTCGATGTCGGAATCATCGGCGCGATGCCAATGCCGAGTGTGAGCCACTCTCGGTGCGGCGGGATCACCTCGCGCAGCACGCACCCGCACGTCGACCGGCCGCCCGTCCTCGATTCGCGCGCGATCCGGCACGGTCTGCTACGTGGACCACGCGCCATCCGAGGAGTCGTTCTCCTCGCTGTCGCGTCCTGGCTTCCATCGGCGGCTCGACAAGAAGATCCAGATGACTGCGAATCGTCGTGCGACCGTTCTCTGCGCGATCGTGGCTTCGGCATGCTTCCTGAATTCGGAGTCGGCTGCTCAAGCCGGCATCCAGGATCTCGGCAACCTCGGCACTTCGGCAGCGCTGCGCGCGGAAGCGCACGCGATCAGTCCCGATGGCGCGCGACACGAACCCGACGCAGACGACGAACTTCACCGACGCGGTGAGCGTGACTTTCTACTAGTGGGGTGATTCCGAAGTTCGCGGCATCGCTCAGGCTGAATGCGCCTTCCTGGCAAGGCGCAGCGACGACGCGGGTTCGCTGCATCCCTCGGAGGATCTGCAACGCAGTCCAGGAAGTCGCAGGCGGCCTGAGTGATGCCGCGAACTTCGGGATCACCCAACTAGCTCGGGTCGAGCCGGCGCGCGTCACCCGCCGCGCGTGTGCATCTCGAGGTGCGGATCGGCGCGCAAGTCCTCGATCTGCACGAAGGCACCGCGCTCGTGCGCCGCGAGTCGTTCCTCGGCACCGCGATCCGTGCGCGCGGTCCACGTGCCGCGGACCCGCGCAGCGAGCTCATCGCGTGAGGCACCCGCGCGCAACAGACCGCGCAGATCGTGGCCGTTCGTCGCGTAGAGGCACGTCAGCCAACGCCCGTCCGCGGTCAGTCGACTGCGATCGCACGAGCGACAGAAAGGCTGCGTCGTCGAGGCGATGATCCCGAACGTCGTGCCGTCGGGTAGGAGGAACCGTTCGGCCGGCGCGCTTCCGTCGTCATGGATCGGAACCGGCGTGCCGTACTGCGCGCGCAACGTCTCGAGCACCTGCGCGCGCGTCACGACCTGCTCAATCGACCAGCGCGTCGCGCCGCCGACGTCCATGTACTCGATGAAGCGCAGCTCGGCGTCGACGGAGCGCGCGTACTCGTAGAGCGGCACGATCTCGTCGTCGTTCGTGCCGCGCAGCAGCACCGTGTCGATCTTGATGCGACGGAACCCGGCGTCGCGCGCGGCGCGGATGCCCTCGAGAACCTGATCGAGCCCGTCGCGCCGCACGAGCGCGCGGAACGTCGCGGGGCGCAACGTGTCGAGGCTCACCGTGATCCGATGCAGACCCGCGTCGCGCAGATCGCGAGCGTGCTCGGCCAAGAGGATCCCGTTCGTCGTCAGCGCGATGTCGCGCAACGCGGGCTTCGCCGCGAGCAACGCGACGAGCTGCGCCAGATCGCGACGTAACAGCGGCTCGCCGCCGGTGAGCCGCACGCGCTCGACGCCGACGTCGGTGAACGCGTCGACGAGCGTGCTGATCTCCTCGAACGACAGGATGTCCGCGCGCGGCAGCCAGCGGTACTCCTCCTCGGGCATGCAGTACGCACAGCGCAGATTGCAGCGGTCCGTGACGGACAACCGCAGGTTGCGCACGGGTCGTCCAAGGGTGTCGAGCGCGCTCACAGTACCGCGCATTGTGGCCGATGCGGCGCTCGTGCAGAAGGGTCGTCGGCGCGAAGGCGGGCGGTGCGCCGTCGAACGAGCTCACACGCTGGGCAGATCGCCTTCGACCGCGTGCCCGAGGCCGGTGAGCGCCGCGCGCGCTGCATCGAAGCGATCGGCCGAGACGAGCAGCCAGTCCGTGTCATACGTCGAGATGGCGAAGACGGGGACCTGCGCCGCGGTCAGCGCGCCGCACAGGCTCGCCAAGACGCCGGTCGTCGTCATCGGGACCGTGCCGGCGATGCCCAGCGCGATCTTGTCGCGCTCGTGCCGCACCTCGCGCGGGACGCCGGCTTGTGCGCAGGTGATCGACAGCTCGTCGACCGTGCGCGAGATCGTGACGAAACCGCCACGCGCCCACGTCGGGATGTCCGCCGCGCGCTCGAGCCGCGCGATGGCGAGGCGCTCACCGTGGACGCGGAATCGGAAGGTCGAGGTCATGCGCGCGGAGACTAAGCCGCGGCGCGACGTCGGGCCACCACGGACTCACGGCACGGTGACGGCGCGGACTCCCGCCGCGATCGTCGTCGAGGCGAGGATCGCGTCATTCCCCGGTGCGTGCAGCGTCGCCGCGCCGACGGCCAAGTCGTCGAGCAGCGCGCGACCCTCGCCGTCGAGGCGGAACGTGGTGATCCAGCGCGCGCCGTCCGCGAGTGCGATGCGCAGCTCGCGCTCGGTGTTCGGCGGACCCGTGACGTCCAGCGCTCCCATGTCCGTGGCGAGTTCCCAACGCGCGGTGCTCGCGCCGATCTGCACGCGGACGTCGATGCGGTCGTCGCGTCGCTCGGTGCCGCTCGAACGCAGCGAGAGCGTGTGCCACCCGACCCATTCCGATCCGACGCGGAAGGACGAGTCCGCGAGGACCGGCGCCGACGTCGGTCGCGAGTTCTGCACGCCGTCGGCGAGCAGTGTCGCGGTCCAGCGCTGCGGTGCGCTCGCGCCGAAGCGGATGCGGCCCTCGATTCCACGTGCTTCGACATCGCGCAAGTCGACGTCGATGTTCGTCGTGCTGCCGACCCGGATCTCGAACGAATGCAGCGTCGGATCGTCGAGCGTCTCGCCTTCGGGGAGGAACTCGTCGCGGTGGCGCGGCTCCGGCGCGAAGCGCAATCGCCATGCGCCCGGCGCGAGGAGCGGTGCCGTGAACGACCCGTCGCTCGCGACCACGACCGTGCACACGTGAGCGAGCCCGTTCGACAGGACGACCTGGGCCGCATCGAGTCGCGCGTCAAGCCGCGTCGTGACATGGCCGACGAGCGCGCCGGTGCCCTGCGTGTCGAGCACGAGGTCGTTCACGTCGTGCCCGAGTTCGATCGAGAGCACGGCCGATTCGAGGAACGCACCGTCGCGCGTGCTCGCCCAGACGACGTGCGGACCGGCGCGTTCGGCGTTGAGAGCGAACGTACCGTCCGCACGCGTGCGCGCGTTCCCGATGGACTTGCCTGTTCGCTGCGCCAACGCGTCGCGTCGAGTGCGCGGAACATCGAGCATCGGGGCGAGATGAACGGTGACTCCATCTGCCGGTTCGCCGTCGCGACGGATGACGCCGCGCACGACTGCGCCGCGAGACAGCGTGAACGTCAGCGTGTCGGGCGCGTCGGACGTCGAGTAGGGACCGCGCTCTTGACCGACGAAGCCCTGGGCCGTCACGGACACGAGCGAGGGGCGTGCGCGGACTGGAGCCCTCGAACGACCGCTGGGATGGGCACCGCCCTCGGACCTTCCGGAGCGGCCGGCCGCGAGCCAAGAACCCAAGGTGTAGTTCTCGATCGGCGTGCCGGCTTCGTCAGTCACGAGGACGTCCATCCAACGCGCTTCGGGCAGCCGGAGGACGACATCGGTCGTTCCCGGCGCGACGTCGAGCACGAGCGCGTCGCCCGTCGCCGTCGAATCAGCGTGCGCGCACACGTCGACGGGACGATCCGGATCGACGGAGATCATGAACGTGCCGTCGTTCTCCGTGCGAGTGCCGACCCACGACTCGGGTTCGCCGAAGCTCCATTCGACTTCGGTCTCCGTGGACGGCGTCCCGTCGGGCAGTAGCACGCTGCCGCGGATCTCGTGCTCGTCGCGCGTCGACACGAGATCCGGCAGAACGATGTCATCGCCGGCGTGCAGATCGAAGGCGTCGCTGAACGCTTGCGCGCGTCCTTCCGCCGAGGCGTGCATGCGGAAGGAGCCGACGGGAATGCCGCGCAAGGCGTATGTGCCGTCCCCCGCGGTCTGCGCAGTGGCGATCTGACCGGCGCGCCAGTACTCGTTGCGACGTGCCGTGTCGCGCTCCGCCAAGGACAGGTCCGGTCTGTGCAGTACGACCCGGATCTCGGCGAGCGGCGCGCCGTCTTCTCCGACGCAGCGTCCGTGCACGTCGCCGCCTTCGCTCAGCACGACGTCGCCGAGCGACGTGAGCGCGCCGAGCGTCGCGGTGGGGGAGACCTCCACGCGCGCCCAACCCGGTCCGACGATCTCGATATCGGGATCCCACGTCTCCGGCGGGAGGCCCCCGCGCTTACCGCGTTTCTTCGAGCGATCCGCGGCGCGCAGCACGAGTTCGACGAGTCCGTCGGCGCCGCTCGTCGCGGTCGGCGCGTCCGCGAGCGTGCATTCTCCCGTGCCCGCGCGGTCGAGCGACCTCAACATCGCGCCGGGGATCGGCTGACCGGCGGCCGTGACGAAGCGTGCCGTGATCGTCGCGGCGGGATCGGCGATCACCGACTCGTTCGCGGGGCTCGACGGCGGTGTCACCTCGAGGATCGACGCGAGCGTGCGCGCTTCCGATGCGACGGCGGGAGTCGGCGTGTGGGCCGCGACTTCGATGCGCGCCGCGATCGGCGGCGACCCGGGTTCGACATCGGCGGATCGGAGTGCGAAGGCGCCCGCGAGCATGGCCACCGCTGCCGCACTTCCGAGCGCGAGCTTCACCGCCAGACTCGTTCCGCCGATTGTCAGCGTGCCCGCCGTCGCAAGGTCCTGATGCGCGAGAGGCGCGAGCAACGCGCTCCACGCCGCGCGTCCGCCGGGCGTCCTCTCGTCGAGCTCGCGGCGCAGCGACTCGATCGCGCGCTGAAGGCGCGTGCGCACCGTGCTCTCGGACACGCCGTCGAGCGCGGCGATCTGCGGCGAGGTCATCCCTTGCACGTAGCGTCGGATCACCGTCGCGCGCAGCGGCTCCTGGAGCGCGTCGATCGCGGCGACGAGTTTGCGCTGCGCGTCGAGCGCGCTGTTCGCCTCGAGCGGCGTCTCCGCGTCGTCACGTGCGGGCGCCGCGAGTTCGCGCGCCTCGCGTCGCGTGCGTGCGCGGCGTGAATCTGCAGCTTCGTTGCGCACGACGCGCGACCACCACGAGCGCAGCCCGTCGCCGGGTCCGGGCGGTCGTTTCAGCGCCGCGAGCCAGGCGTTCTGTTCGACGTCCTCGGCCGTGTGCGAATCGATGACGAGCACGCGCGATAACGCGCGGACCCAGCCGGCGTGGACGAGCAGTTCGTCCGCAGTGGCCGCGCGGCCGGCAGTCGGGGCTCTGCTGCCGGCAGGCGTGGCTCTGCTGCCGGCAGGCGTGGCTCCGCTGCCGGCAGGCGTCGCCTTGCTGCCGGCGTGCGTGACGCTGTTGTCGGCGTGCGTGACCCTGCTGTCGGTAGGTGTCGCCTTGCTGCCGGAAGGCGTGACGCTGCTGCCGGCAGGCGCGGCCCCGTTGCCGGCAGGCGCGGCCCCGTTGCCGGCAGGCGCGGCCCCGTTGCCGGACGACGGAGGGTTGTGACGCGAGGGAAGCGAGCGATCGGGCGTGTCCATGAAACCTCCTCCACCTGCACGCCGCTCGCCCTTCGAGCGTCGGCGGAAGCGCCGGAATTAGAGCGCATGCGACTTTCGTGTGGGTCAGCGCACCCGTGCTGGGCCCGCACGCGGCGCGCTGACGGACCTCGATTCGGTCGCCGGTGACCTCTGTGGCTGCAGGGTGTCCGCGCAGTGTTCGGATCCACGACCCGAGCGGGGCGCGCACTCACACCGCGCGCGTCGGCAGGCGCGACGGGGTGCGCGACCGGTGCGCGCGAGGGCGGGCGACAGCGGGTGCGACAGTGGGTGCGACGGCGGGTGTGACGGCGAGCGCGTAGTCGTGCGCGTAGTCGTGCGCGACGGAGTGCGCGACGGGGTGCGCGTAGTCGTGCGCGTAGTCGTGCGCGTAGTCGTGCGCGTCGGCGTGCGCGTCGGCGAGCGCGTCGGCGAGCGCGTCGGCGAGCGCGCCCGTCCGATCAGATTCTGCATCCCGCTCGGCCCCCCGCACCTGGATCCGCCCGCGGTGCCTCACTCGTCGCAATGCGTCCGCCCTTCAGCCATCCGAACAGGAGCAACCACGAACTCGCTTCGGGCAACGCACGATCTTTCCGCGGCGTCCGATTCATCCACCCGCCGAACCACGGGCCCGACGAATGCGCGTCGATTCCGACGATGCGCGCGCCGTGCTTGCGCGCGTTCTGCAGCACGTAGACGAGCGCGTTGCGCACCTCGCGCGGCGTCTTCAAGGCACGCGCGTGGTGGCGGTCGCCGACGACGCGGCCCGTTCGTTCCCACGCGCGATTCAGCGCCTTCGCGACGCGAACGAGAAGCCCTTTCATGCCGCGCGCCAGCGCGATCTCGTCCTGCGCCTCGGCGACGAAGTGCAGATGGTTCGATTGGATCGAGTACTCGATGAGCCGGAACCCGAATCGGTCCGCGCCCGCGGCGAACGTCTCGCGCACGAGGACGAGCGTGCTTTCGCGCCGCAAGTTGGGCAGTCCCGCGAGGAGCCTCGTCGTGACGTGAACCGGCGTGCGCCGCGTCACGCGCGCTCGCGTGTCGTGCGGGACGAGAGCGCGGTCGCCCTTCGGCTTGCGACCCGCGCCGGCTCGCGCGCCGCCGCGCCGGAACAAGTTGATCTGGCGAACCGATTGCGACTGCGACGGCTTACGTGACTGCGACTGCGTGCGTGACGGCGGCTGCGTGCGTGACTGAGACTGCGTGCGTGACTGAGACTGCGTGCGTGACTGAGACTGCGTGAGCGTGTGCGATTGCTCCATCGAACCCTCCTTCCGATAGAAGGCGCGGCGAACGCTCGGGTCGTCAAAAATCACGGGAAAACAAGCATCGGTCGAAGACGGTCTCCAGCGCGCGATTCGATTCCGCGGACATTCGACGCGCTGTGGGCCACACCTCTCGAATCGACCGACGTGCCGAGTCCAAGGAGTCGGTTGAACGGCTCGGCTCGAGACCGCCAGAAGGCGCGATGATTCCGCGGACCTTCGGCGAGAGTGTCCGGTGAGGTCGGCGTCGACTCGTCCGGCGCGCAACGTTCATTCGTTTGCTGCCTGCCTCGATCGAACGTGGATCGAGAACGTACGCGAGGACGAGCTGGGTGTGGTGCAGCACCCTCCGCCTCGCCCGTCACCGTCACGGTTGCGCTCGCCTCGCCGTCGCCGTTGCCGTCATGGTCAGGTCACGGTCACGGTCGCGCTCGCGGTCACGGTCGCGCTCGCCGTCCCGTTGCCGTCGACCGTTGCCGTCGACCGTTGCCGTCGACCTCGACCGTCGGACCGTCGGACCGTCAGCAACCTGTCGACACCAATTCGTCTCGAGCGAGCGACCGAGGACTTCGCGACCGAACTCGAGCGGTCCGGTGCGCGCCGCTCAGTTCAGTCGCTCCGATGATTCCGCGCACATCCTTTCCACGTGTCGCCTCGCGGCCGAACGCGGGCGGAACGGACGTGCGGAACACCCTGATCGCTGCTCAAGGAGACTTCGATCCGCTCACGGAAACTCCAAGCTGCTCACCCGGGCTTCGCCGACGTTCGAGTCGACGACGAGACGCGCGATGCGCCACGCGAGGAGCGTGGTCGGCGTGCCGGTGCGCTCGATGCGGTCGGCAGCCCCATGCCGGTCCCACTCTGGCGATCCCGGGCCTCACCCCGAGCGTCGGTTCGCCGTGCAACCCACGAGGCTGGCGGAACTCCCGAGATCGCCGGTGCGGCAGGTGACGTGAGATCGAGCGAGCGCGGACGATCACCCGCGGGAGACAAACTTCGATGGCGAGCGTCCCGCGCTGCCGAGATCGGCGTACGCGACGTCCCGAAGAACCCCAAAAGGGCGGCGTTTCAGCGCGCTTTCGTCGAGGCCAGGATCGCGGCGTACGTGCGACCCTCGGGCTTGCCGGACGCGGTCGGCAGGCCGCACTCGCTCCAGCCCGGTTCGCCGTCGCGCGACCCGCCGAACCCGCCCTCCATGTTCACGAAGTCGGTGAAGCCGACCTGCGCGAGCTCCTCGCACGCACGCAACGAACGCATCCCCGATTGGCAACCGACGACGAGCTTCGTCGTCTTCGCGAACTGCGCCGCGACGACCTTCGTGAAGTCGGGATTGGGCTGCATGCCCGCCGGTCCGCGCGTCATCACGGGCACGTTGAAGGCGCCGGTCGGGTGCGCGGCCTCGAACTCCTCGGTCGTGCGCACGTCGAGGTAGGTGTGACCCGCGGCTATTAGCGCCGGGCAGTCCTTGGGCTTCACGTTCTTCATGGACTTCAGGGCTTCTGCTTCACTTCGTAGCCGACCGACTGGATCGCCTCGGCGATCTTCGCCTCGCTGGTCAGCGCGGGTTTGTACGTCACGCGGACGCTGTGCTGGTCGAAACTCGCCTGGCAGGCCTCGATGCCGTCCAACGCCAGCACCGTCGAGCTGATCGTGCCCTCGCAACCGGTGCACGTCATGCCCTCGACCTGCAGTTCGGCGGTGCGCGTCGCGTAGGTCACGAGGGGCACTTCCTGTGAGCACGCGCCGAGCAGCGCGGCCGCGAACAGTGCCGGTGCGAGCACGGCGCGCGGCGAGATCACGGCTTGCCTCCGGATTTCGTGGCGGGCTTCTTCGCGGCCTTCGGAGCGGCCGCCGGCTGCGAGGCTACAGGCGCGGCCTTCGCTGCGGAGGGCGCAGCTTTCGAAGAGCTCGGTGCGGCTTTCGACGCGGCGGGGGCAGCCTTCGACGCGCCGGGCGCGCCTTTCGACGCGCCGGGCGCAGCTTTCGACGAACTCGGCGCAGCCTTCGCGGCGGCGGGCGCCACCTTCGACGCGCTCGCCGGTGCGGACTTCGAGCCCGATTTCGGCGCGAGCTGCGCGAGGTCCGACGTCAGCTCGTCGCCGGCCTTCTTCGGCGCGAGGAAGTACCACCACTCCTTCGTGGCGGTCCATTTCTCGCGCTCGGCTTGCGCGGCGCCCCACACGCTGCCGTCGCACGATTCGCACGCCTTCCAGAACTTCGCGTCGGCCGCGTCGAGGCGCAGCTTCATCGACTTCTTCTGCGCCGGATGCGCGACCTCCATCGCGGCCGCGAGGATGTTGCGCGCGTCGACTTCGTTGCGCCATTCGTCGAGGCCGAGGGTGTAGCCCTTCTGCGCGGTCTTCACGGTCGTCTCCCAACCGTCGACGAGACCCTCGAGGCCGCCCTTGACGACGTGATCGGCGGCCTTGCGTTCCTTCAGGAGTTCTCGAACGGCGTCGTGCGTGATCATTCAGTGTTCCTTGTCGAGCTGTCGCTCGAAGTAGCGGAGGCCGTCGTTCGGTTGGAAGAACGTGCGGATGGATTTGTCCTGGTGGAAGGCGATGAACGCGCCGGAGCGCGTGTCGAAGCGCGTGATCACGCCGTCGGAGCGCACGGCTTCGCGCACGTCGCCGCCGGACCGCGCGTCCCGCAGCTCTTGCGCCCGACGCAAGTATTGCACTTGTGTGATCGCGCCGAACTCGTGTCCGTGCTTCGCGTAGTGCTCTTCGAGCGCGCGCTGCGACGTGAACCCGACGCGCGTGTCGACGGTCGAGGAGGCGGGCGCAGTCGAATCCCCTGCGGACGCAGTCGAATCCCCTGCGGACGCAGTCGAATCCCCTGCGGACGCAGTCGAATCCCGTTCCGGCGCCGGTGATTCGGAGCGCGTCGAGGTCGCGGACGTGCTCGATCCCGTGCCGCCGATGCCCTGCACAGCCTCGGGCCCGAACAGGAACCCGAGCGCGAGCAGGATCAGCCCGAACAGCGTGAAAGTGACCTTCTTCGGCATGGTGCGCGAAGGATCCTACCCGCAGCGCGCCTCGATCCGGTTGCTGCGCTGCGTTCAGCTCTTCAACGCGAAGCGCTTCGTCTGATCGATCGGACCGCTGGAGTGGAACGTCCATTTCGACAGCGTCGCAATCGACGCGGTCGTACATGGCGTCACAGTTCTCGACGTAGATGCTGAGCGCAAAGGCGTCCCGCCCAGCGCGAGCGGCGAATTGGAGCCCGACGATTCGCTCTCGTCCGCGAACATGACCGGGCCCCGCCGACGCGGAGTTCGCCGTACATTGTGTGGCCGTCGGGGACGGGCATCATCCGACGCGGTTCGGGCTCGAACCGGCGCCCGTAGAACGCGACCGCGGCGTCGACGCCGCGGACGACGATGTGCGGAATGACGAGAGTGTAGCCGTCCGGAAGGGCCTCGGTCTTCGCCAGGGGAGTCTCGAACTCGAGGGGGTCTTTCCAGTTCCCCAGTTTCTCGCGGCGGATCACGTCGAACCGCGCGAGCACCGCGTCGGATCGACCCGAAGGCCGAGAGAGCGAAGTGTTCGCGGCCCGCGAAATGCCACGCACTGTGCCCTTTCCCGTGGCTCCCGCGGCCGCTTAGACGATCGCCCCGGTCGGCGACCGGAGAAATTCGTTCCAGCCGATCCCCGGATCGGCCGATCACCACCCCCTGTCCTCGCGCGCCATGAACATCCCCATCCCCATCGTTGGCACCGGCGCCGATTCCATCCTCCCCATCGGCTTCGAATGGCAACCGATCGCCATGGCGATCCTCGTCGGGGGCGCGATCGGCTTCGAGCGCGAGATGCACGGCCGGCCGGCGGGACTGCGCACGCACATCCTGGTGTGCCTCGCGTCCACGCTGCTCATCTTCGCCTCGCGCGTCCTGCCGGTCGGCATGATGGACGAGGACTCGGTCGCACGCATCGTCATGGACCCGAACCGGCTCGCCGCGGGGATCGTGACAGGCATCGGATTCCTCGGCGCAGCGACGGTCATTCGCGCCGGCGACATCGTGCGCGGCATCACGACGGGAGCGACGGTGTGGACGGTCGCCGGTCTCGGAATCGTCATCGGTCAAGGCGAATACTCGATCGCGATCGTCGGCGCGATCGCGGTGATCATCGTCCTCGCGGGGCTCGATCCGCTGACGCGTCGCATCGCGCCGGTGATCTATCGACGCTTGACCGTCACCGGGATCGGTTCGGAGATGTCGTCCCTTTCCGCGCGTATCGCGGCGATCCTGAAACAGCACGAGATCCGCGTGCAAGACTTGTCGGGAAGTCGCGGCGAGCCGACCGAACCCTTCGAACTCGTCTTCCACGTCCGCTTGCGAAATCTGCAGCAGGCGCCGGAGATGCTGGAGAAGATCTCGAGCGAGCACGGCGTGAAGCGCGTCGATTGGTCGCAGATCAGTCACTGACTGCGCGAGCGGTCGCGGGGCGTGCGAAGGATTCACACGGTCTCGCGTCGCGCCGCCACTCGTGTTGGAGCGGCGCCGGACTCGAGTTCCTCGCCGGCTTTCAGAAACCTTAGGTCTGGTCCGCCGCCTCCAGGCGCGCGCGCCACGTGCGCGCCGACCCACGGGCGCCGTGGCCCTGCGCTCGTTCTGAACGGCCGGCGGCCTTCGATTCGGCGGTCTGCCGTCGGGTGGGTTGCGGCGATCCGCACTGGAACGGACCCGAGCCGCGTCGCTCGTCCCACCCGGCGCCGGCGAATGGGAAAAGGGGTGGTGGCTGAGCGACCTGTGTCACTTCCAAGTTCCACCTCCACGGCGCGATGTCGTGCCGGAATGGCCTCAGTTCTTGCGTGGCTGGCTGCGCTACCGGCAGTCGCTCGACGAGCAGTTGCCGTCGAGCGCGCGCACGTCCGCCGAGTTCGTCGGCGATCGATCGTGAAGTGCGCCCGTCCTTCGACGCGCGCGGCGCGTCACGCGTCGATCGTCGCCTGATAGTCGGCCGCGCCCGGCTGCGTCTGACCCGTCGCGCGCACGTAGAGGTCGAACAGTTTCTGCTCGACCGGGAAGCCGTAGCGACCCTTCTTCAAGCGCCAGCCCGCGGCCTTCGACAGCGCGTTGCGCATCCAGACCGGGCCCTCTTGCACGTGCTTGTCGAAGATCGCGGCCGTGTTGTTGTAGAGGCGCCACGTCTCGCGCACGTCCTCGGGGAGCGGCGTGTTGTGCGAGTTGTACTTGTATTCGAAGCACTTGCCCCAGTCGTAGAAGTCCTTCGGCGGCACGTAGCCGAGCTTGATCGAAGCGTCGTAGTCCTCGGTCCCCGGGATCGGGCGGAACGGGTACACCTCGCTGCCGGCGATCGGGAACATGTGCTTGATCATCGCGGCTTGCTTCAACGTCGCGCGCATCGACTCCGGCGTCTCGCCCGGGTAGCCGATGATCCAGAACGTGCCGGGCACGATGCCGCGGCTCGCGAGCTTGCCGATCGCGAGCGGGATGTTCGGGATCTCGATATGCTTCTTGATGCGCTCCTGCATCTCCTTCGTGCCCGCTTCCGCGCCGAGCCAGAGCAGGTGGCACTGCGATTCCTTGAGCAAATCGAGAGTCGGCTCCTTGTACCGCATGATCGTTTCGATCTCGATCGTGCCGTTCCAGTGGATCGGCACCTTCAAGTCGATCAGGCCTTCGCAGAACTCCTTCGTGCGCTTCTCGTGCACGCCGAAGTTCGCGTCCTGGAAGCGCAACACGTCGAACTTGAAGCGTTGTTGCAGCTCGGCGATCTCCTCGGCGAGTTGACGGCCGGGGATCGCCTTCCAACGACGGCCGGTCACGAGCGGCGAGCAGCAGAACGTGCACGGCTCGGGGCAACCGAAGCTCGAGAAGTGACTGAATCCGCGCGGCGGATTCTCAGGGGTCCACTTGCCCGGCAGCGGGAAGCGGTGGCGCACTTTCATGCGCGTCGGCAGCACTTGCAGCTCGGCGTACTTCTCGTACTCGAGCAGGTGCCACGGCACGGGCGCGAACTGGTCGAAGCCCACGACGACGCGGTGATTCGTGTAGTGGACGCGTCCGTCGCGCCACAGAGCGAGGCCGGCGACGTCCTCGAGATTCGTGCCGTGATCGATCGCTTTCACGACCTCGCGGAACGTGATCTCGCCCTGTCCGATGCCGACCGCATCGGCGATGCCGGCTTCGAGCCACATCTGCGGCGTGACGCTCGGGAACCAACCGCCCCAGATGATCGGGAGCTTCGGGAAGCGCTCGCGCACGGCCTTCGCGACGACGTAGCCGTCGTAGACCTGGTAGCCGAGGATGCACGAACTCGCGAAGAGCAACGCGCCCTGGCACGCTTCGAGGACTTTCGCGAGATAGTCGGGCTCGACCATCGCGTCGATCATCACGACCTCGTAGCCGTCCGCGATCGGCCCGGAGGCGATCTGCAGCAGTTCGAGCGGCAGCAGGTCGGCGCTGAACATCTCGCCCCGCGTCGGATCGGCGCGGTGGGGGAGGAACAGGACGAGCTTTTTCTTGTGGGCGATCACGTGGTCACGCTACGGGGGCGTTCGGGGTCACACCGGAGGTGGTGTCGCGACGGATCACGTCGGCCTGCGTCTTCTGACCGGTCAGTTTGACGTAGACGTGGAAGAGCTTCTGCTCGACCGGGAAACGGTAGTTCTGGTTCTTCAGGCGCCAGCCCGAGATCGACTTCATCGCGCGCCGCATGGAACCGGATCCCTCGCGCGCGAGCTGGTCGTAGAACGTCGCCGCGACGCCGTAGCGCTTCCATTCGCGCAGCACGTCGAGCGGCAATCCGATGTCGTCGAACGAGTACTTGTACTCGAGGCACGCGCCCCACTCTTCGAGCGTGCGCGGCGGCTGATAGCCGTTCTTCACCGACGCATCGAAGTCCTCGGTGCCCGGGATCGGGCGGAACGGGAAGATGTCGCTCGGCGAATTCGGGAACAGGTACTTGATGCGCGCGGCCCACTCGAGCGTCGCGAGCATCGAATCGCGCGACTCGTTCGGGTACCCGATGATCCACGAGACGCCGGTCTGGATCCCGCGCTCGTTCAGGCGGCGCAGCGAGCTCTCCAAGTCGCCCTGGATGTCGATCTTCTTCTTGATCTTCTCCTGCTGCTCCTTGGATCCCGCTTCGGCGCCCAAGGCAGCCATGTGGAAGCGCGAATCGCGCATCAGATCGAGCGACGGGTCCTTGTAGCGCGCAATCGTCTCGATCTCGTACGTGCCGTTCCACCAGAACGGCGAACCCGCGTCGATCAGCGCCTTGCAGAACTCGTTGCTGCGCTTCTCGTGCACGCCGAAGTTCGCGTCCTGGAAGCGCACGACGTTGATCTTGAACCGGTCGTGGCACTCGAGCAGACGCTCGGCGAGCAGCTTCCCAGGGAGAGCCTTCCAACGTCGACCGGTCACGACCGGCGAGCAGCAGAACGTGCACGGCTCGGGGCAACCGAAGCTCGAGAAGTAGCTGAACCCGCGCATCGGCGTCCCGGCCGGCATGTCCCACGGATCCGCGTACTTGTGGCGGACCTTCCAGTTCTCCGCCTTGTCGTTCTGGAGCGCGACGTACTTCTCGAAGTCGAGCAGGTGCCACGGCACGTCGGGGAATTGATCGAACCCGATGACCGCGCGGTGGGCCGTGTAGTGAACGCGACCGTCGCGCCACAACGCGAGTCCCGCAACGTCCTCGAGCGTCGTGCCGGCGTCGAGCGCGCGCACGACTTCGGCGAACGTGATCTCGCCCTGACCGAGGCCGACCGCGTCCGCGATGCCCTCTTTGAAGTACTGCTCGGGCGCGACGCTCGGGAACCAACCGCCCCAGATGATCGGGAGCTGCGGGAAACGTTCGCGCACGGCTTTGGCGACCCGCGCGCCGTGCGCGACCTGGAAGCCGAGGATGCACGAACTCGCGAAGAGGAGCGCCCCGTCACAGGCCTCGAGGACTTGCGCCAAATAGTCGGGCTCGACCATGGCGTCGATGAGGACGCACTCGTAGCCCTCGCTCGCCGGGATCGCGGCGATCTGCAAGAGCTCGAGCGGGGTCAGGTCGGCACTGACCCGCACTCCCTGCTCCGGATCCGCGCGGTGCGGCAGGAACAGGACGATGCGTTTCTTGCGTTGGATCATCCGGTGCGGGTCGAGGTGCGTAGGGCGGGCTCGGCGGTTCGAGCGCCGCCGGGGGTGCGGAACGCGAAACCAACTCGAACGTGAACGTGAGGTAGGTCGGCGCAGTCAGTATGGGCGGAAGAGTCGGAACGCGCGACGGCCCGGTCGCATCTCTATCGACACGTGACCCATCCAGCGGGTGAGAGGAACCGCTTCCGCGCGGGAGAAGTGTATCCGCCATCGCCCGATCCGCGCGTGAAGGCGCGCACAGGACCGGGTCAGGCGCTGGAAAAGGGTTCCGGCTCGGCGAAGTCGTAGACGCCGACGCCGACGCCGGCCCGCCCGTCAACCGCCGCCGCCCGGCGGGGGGATGCCGCCCGGGAGCTGCGGCATCGATTCACCGCCCTTGGGCACGCCGGGCCGGTAGGCGACCGGCGCCCACTCGCGCCAGGCCGAATCGAACTCGGCGTAGCTCCAACCGAGGACTTCCTTGAACTGCTTGCGATGCCAGTCGGGCAAGTTCGACCCGGTCGGGACCCCTTGGGCGTCGTAGTTGCGCTTGATCGCCCACAGGAAGCTGCCGAACTCCTTGGGCTTCGTCGCGATGAGGAAATCGATCATCGACCACGTCGTGAAGTGGTGCGGGAGTTTGAGCTCGCCGAAGTTCTTGAGCGCCATGAGCTCGGCCATGCGCGGCGCTTCGTCGCCGGCGATGAGCTTCAGCACCTCCGGCTTCCAGTTGCTCTTGCTGGTCATGTTGGCCACTGCGCCTTCGCCACCGTCGAAGCTGTTGTTCTTCGGGTCGATCTCGCGCTCCATGAAGTGCGCGAGTCCCTCGTGCAGCCAAACCGGCGTGTCGTAGCTGTAGTGGTTCAGCCCGTCGAGGAGGTTGTGCGCCAAATTGAAGGCGACATGCCCGTGCAGGCCGGCGTCGCTGCGCAAGTTCCCCTGCTGCGCGTGCATCGAGATCGTGATCGAGCCGCGATCGACGAAGTGCCAGCGTTGCGTGTTGCGGATGCGCAATCCGGCATTCTCCAACAGGAAATCGACGTGGGCAGCTTCGTTGGGGACGATCAGGATCTCGTACTTCTCCTTCATCCCGAGGTACGGACCTTCGCCTTGATACGCACCGCGGTACACGCCGGATCCGTCGGCGAAGGTCGCGCCCTTGCCGTCGATGATCTCCAGGAAACGCGTGTAGATCTCCTCGCAGCGTTGCGCAAAGAGATGCGTGCGCAACCACGGATCGAGGATGGTCGTCTCAGGGTTGATCTTTTGGAACGCCTTCTGGAGTTTCGTCAGCTCGGCCAGGAACTTCTTCTTCTCCTCGAGCTTCACCTTGTACGGCCCGAGAGCGAATCCGAGTCGAAAGTGCGCCGTCTCGATCCACTTGATGTCGAGCGTCAAGAGGTGGCGATCCGTCTTCTCCGTGTTGCCATCCTTCTTGCCGAAGACGAAGCCTCCGTGCGCAGCGATGCCGCCGGCCTCGAGCTGCAGCGCATCGTCCTGGCACACCGTGCACAGCGACGCGTCGTTCGGACGCTTCTTGTCCGACTTCTGCGCCGCGCCGGCGCGCGGCGTCAGCGCGGTGAAAACCAGCGCCAGCGCGGCGAATCCAATCACGAATCGCCGTCCGCGCCGGAGTCCAGAGCTCGTTCCCATCGACGTCACAGTTTGCGTCCCTTCCACACGCTCGCCATCTCGATCGCCTCGAACGCGGCCAGATCCTCGATCGGGAGCTCACCGTCCACCATGCCGCGCAGCGCATTGATCGCCGTCACGCGAATCGTGTTGTCCTCGTCGTCCAGGAACCCGCGCAATCGCCCGGCCTGCTCCTTTTCGCCGCAACCGGCCAGCATCCGCAGCACGGCCACCT
>Ga0163149_10001731_pt1 | contig 27594 bp, 20 predicted proteins | sample OliLakLV19MP5G1_FD_148604 | JGI IMG/M metagenome (GOLD analysis project Ga0163149, IMG submission 148604) | Freshwater microbial mat bacterial communities from Lake Vanda, McMurdo Dry Valleys, Antarctica - Oligotrophic Lake LV.19.MP5.G1 | ecosystem: Environmental > Aquatic > Freshwater > Lake >... | reverse complement strand
TTAAGAATGTTGATCAAACCTATGTGATCAGACCCGGTAGTTTGACCGGTGCATGGTTAACCGGTACGCATGCTGAAATACATTGTGTAGATGGACTTCAATTATATTCCGGTTCCGGCAAGGGTTCTGTTTATGATATTAATGATGCTTATGATGATTGTAATCCGTTAGGATTTCCGAATCAATTTGAAATACAAGGAGAACGAACTCCTTATATTGATTACTCAGCATGTCCTACTCCATTACCTGCCGGAGCGATGTGTGTTACAGTACCTGCTTTCTCCTGCGGATATTGTATTTACCTACACTCCATTCGCACGACTTGAACAGAGTGATAATATGTATGAAATGTATCCAAATCCTGCCAATACTTCTTTTGTTCAGCAGCGTCTCACCATTTTGCTCGAATTGGAATTAAATTTATTTCCAAATAATTATCTGTATTTGAAAGTTTATGTTTTTCCGTGTGAAGACACTGCTGGGGCAATGTGGGGTGAGACGCTGCCGAGCGCATCAGCAGCGTCTCACTACCGGAATGCAAAGGCAGTGTCTTCACTCCTATTAAATTAATATACCGTGAGACGCTGCCGATCCATTGTTCAGCAGCGTCTCACCATTCTGCTCGAATTGGAAGTAATTTATTTCCAAATAATTATCTGTATAGGAAAGTTTATTTTTTTCCGTGTGAAGACACTGCTGGGGCGGTGCGGGGTGAAACGCTGCCGAACGCATTTCAGCAGCGTCTCACTACCGGAATGCAAAGGCAGTGTCTTCACTCCTATTAAATTAATATACCGTGAGACGCTGCCGATCCATTGTTCAGCAGCGTCTCACCATTCTGCTCGAATTGGAAGTAATTTATATCCAAATAATTATCGGTATAGGAAGGTTTATGTTTTCCGTGTGAAGACACTGCTGGGGCAATGTGGGGTGAGACGCTGCCGATCCCATCAGCAGCGTCTCACAATTTTGCTTGAATTGGAATTAAATTTATTTCCAAATAATTATCTGTATTTGAAAGTTTATGTTTTCCGTGTGAAGACACTGCTGGGGCGGTGTAAATTAAAAAATCTTAGTGTATAAACTACACTAAGATTCTTAAAATATTTTTAGCTCATAAAAAAATGAAATCTATTCCACAATAATCTCCTCATCACCCTTATCAAAAAATCTAAACTCCGTTAAAAAGAAATCGTCGCTTCCCATTACGTGAATTTTTTGTTTGTATTCAAAATACCATTTCCATTGTGTGCTGCGGAACCATCTTCCTTTTTTAATAAAGGCTTCCACAAATGGGTGCACAACTAATTTAATGTATTTCTGATTTTGATTATTAACGAGGTATTTAATTTTGCGTTCTATATCATCCACTAATAAAATACTGGCTTCAATTTTTCCGGTGCCGTTGCAGGTTGGGCACACTTCTGAAGTGGTAATATTTACTTCGGGGCGCACACGTTGTCGCGTAATTTGCGCTAATCCGAATTTTGATACAGGAAGTATAGTATGTTTTGCTCTGTCGTTTTCCATTGCTTCTTTCAAAGCATTGTACACCGTTCGTTTATTATCCGGATGGCGCATATCGATAAAGTCGATAATAATTATTCCGCCAAGATCGCGCAAACGCAACTGACGGGCAATTTCGCGTGCAGCTTCCATATTTACTGCAAGTGCATTTTGTTCCTGGTCACCTTTAACAGCAGTTTTATTTCCGCTGTTCACATCAATTACGTGTAATGCTTCGGTGTGTTCCACAATTAAATATGCACCGCTGTCCATATTTACTGTTCTTCCAAAAAGCGATTTAATTTGTTTGGTAACTCCGTATTGTTCAAATACTGATTTCGGATTATTATGGAAGGTTACCATTTTTTCCGTTCCCGGACTCACCTTCTTCACATAATCACGCATCTCTGTTGCAATATTTTCGTCGTTAGCAACAATATTGTTGAAAGATGCATTGAGCACATCTCTCAATAAAGTATTTGTTTTTCTGGTTTCGCTATAAACAATTTGCGGAGCCTGTAATTTTTCCAAACGTTTTGTTATCTCATTCCATTGCGCCACTAATTCATTCAGATCTTCGTGCAATTTTGGTGTAGGAACTCCTTCGGCAACTGTTCTGATTATCACCCCAAAACCTTTTGGCCTTAATTGTTCAATTACACCTTGCAGTCTTTTTCTTTCTACTGCAGAATCAATTTTTCTGGAAACGCCAACCACTTCATTAAAAGGAGTTAACACCAGATATCTGCCGGCAAGCGATAATTCGCAACTCAACCTCGGACCCTTTGTTTGAATTGGTTCTTTAATAATCTGAACAAGAATATGCTGATTTTTGGCAATAACATTGTTGATCTTCCCGGTTTTTACAATTTCGGGTTCCTTTTCAAAGTTTGCCATTTTGGAGGGATGTCCTTCCTGTGCAGCTTTTGTATATTTATAGATAGACCGGAACTGAGGATTCAGATCGGTATAATGCAAAAAAGCATCGCGTTCAAAACCAACGTCTACAAAACAGGCATTTAATCCCGGAGTAATTTTTTTCACTCTTCCGAGATAAAAATCACCCACATTAAATCTACTGCTTTGCGTGTCGCGGTGGATCTCCACAAGACGCTTATCTTCTAATAGTGCTATTTCAGCTCCGGTTGGAGTCGAATTAATAATCAGTTCCCTTTCCAAAATAAATGTTGTTGTCCCCTTTACAGGAATTATTTAATAAATTGTTTATTCCGATACTTACCGGAATTTAATGGAGGTTGGAAAATATAAAGGGTGGAAATTGTGACTTAACGCGATTTCTTTTTGTGACGGTTCTTTCTCAAGCGTTTTTTGCGCTTGTGGGTGGCCATTTTATGTCTTTTACGTTTTTTACCTGATGGCATACTAAACTTTTTTTTAATGATTTAAATTATGTATTTCAACTTCCACCTGATCAATTATGGTTTTATCGGTGGTAAGAGATTGCAATTTTTCCAGTTCTAAAACAGCTGCAGTTGTATCTTTCATGCCCAGATACGTTTGCGCCATCATATAACGGGCCTGCAAATTTAGGGAATCTTTTTGTAAAACTCCTCCAAACCTTTCCAAAGCTTTATCAAATTGACCGCTCATGACCGAAAATCTGCCTAATTCGAGGTTTACTTTGGCATTTCCCGGGTTTTGCGCATCAATTTCCCGCAATTTCATGATGCCTTCCATGGGATTATTAGTTCCGGAAACCAATACAGAGGCCTCTCCTATAGAAGCTTCCAGATCACCGGGTTTAAGTTTTAAGGCAGTTTCAAAACAATATCTGGCGCCATACACCACATTTACTCTTATATTATCATTCTGTTCAAAATCAATTAGGGTGGCTAAAGCAGCTCCTGCGGTCATATAATTTTCATAACTCTGCTCATTGTCGGCAATCTGACGCAAATAATCAGCCGATATAGAAGGTTGACCAATTTTCAGCCATTCATCGGAAAGTTGTTTCAATAAAGCAGTTTTTGAGCCTCCATCCGACTTTTCCATATCCTCATGTATCTTGAGTAATGTTTCACTATTAGGATACTGAAGTGAGTCAACCAGTTTATCGCGCTGCAGGTCATAAACACTATTAACAGGAGGTTTGGTGCTGAAACCAAAGTAGAACAGGGTTATAATCAAAACCGCAAGCCCAACAGCCACTAAATTTCTTTTCACTTTATTATTTTATTTTGTTCTTTTTGCCATCGCGCACTCTCTGCACAAATATTTTGGCGGGTTTAAAAACAGGTATCTTCTGCTCCGGAATTTCTATTGCAATGTTCTTTTTTATGATACGACCAATCTTCTTTTTTCTGGTTTTAACAATAAAACTTCCAAAACCACGCACGTAAACATTGTTTCCTTCCGACATTGATTCTTTAATTTCTTTGCAAAAGGCTTCTACAACAACCATTACGTCCACTTTTTCAAGGCCTGTTTTTTCTGTGATGCGGTTAACGATGTCTGCTTTTCTCATAATTACGACAGTTTAGTTTGATAATCAGCACTTTAAACTACAAAATTCGGCTTTTTATTTTATAAATATGCCATTTTTGTGAAATTTCGATCTCCGGAAATACGGTTACAATCAATTATAGGTTTGCAACAATAAAATTCCTAGAAGAATTTCAGTTATCAAGCATAGCTCCGCAAAACACATACCAGTTAAAGAACAAATTTTGTAAGATCCGGTTTAAAAGATTCAAACAAATAAGAATTTACAAATCAATTTCAAGCGATATATGTTCGTAATATTGCCTGCTAATGAGTTCAGATTTCACCAAAAGGTTATTATTGTGGTACGATACCGGCAAACGGTTTTTGCCATGGACAGAAACTAAAGATCCATATAAGATCTGGGTGAGTGAAATTATTTTACAACAAACACGCGTTGAACAGGGCACTCCTTATTATTTTCGTTTTATAAAAAAATATCCCACAGTTTTTAAGCTAGCTGCCGCGCCAATGGATGAAGTTTTAAAACTTTGGGAAGGACTTGGATATTATTCCAGAGCAAGAAATTTACATGACGCTGCACAACAAATTGTTGAAAAATATAATGGAATATTTCCGGATAATTATGCTGCGGTAATTCAGTTAAAAGGGATAGGCAACTACACCGCAAGTGCAATATTATCTTATGCATTTTCTCAACCTTATGCAGCGATTGATAGTAATGCAATTCGCATTATCACACGTTATTACGGAATTACGGAAGCAGTAGAAAACAAATCGGCTAAAACTAAAATAGAATACTATGCACAAAAATTTCTGGATAAAAAAGAGCCTGGAATATTTAATCAGGCCATGATGGATTTCGGATCATTAGTTTGCAAACCAAAAAATCCGTTGTGCAGCCAATGTGTTCAAAATAAAAATTGTTTTGCATTTAAAAATGATATGGTGGAAATGCTTCCTTTAAAGGAAAAAAAGTTGATTAGAAAAACGAGGTATTTTAATTACCTCCTGTTTATTTCCGGCAAACATATACTTATCACCAACAGAAACGAGAAAGATATCTGGAAAAATCTATATCAATTTCCACTTATTGAATCAAAAAATAACTTCACACTTTCACAATTAAAAAAGGAGGTGTTTGGCCGCAAAATAACCTCTCAAAATCCTACCAAAATAATTGTATCTGATATTTTTTCGCAGCAACTCACGCATCAAACTATAAAAACAAGATTTTTCGTTTTAGAAATGACTGATCTTGGGGATGTAGATGGGGATACCGCTATAAAAATACGTATATCAGCACTCAAAAAATATGTTTTTCCGGGTGTAATTCGGGAGTTTTTGCTAAGAAATCCGTATTTTTAAAGTCTGAGAAGAAAGGTGTTATACTTAAATCTATTCATATGAGTGGCGTAAACAAAGTAATACTAATAGGAAATTTGGGAAAAGACCCCGATCTCCGAAATTTTGAAGGCGGCAATGTTGTCGCAAATTTTACACTGGCAACTACAGAAGTATATCGCGACCGAACAGGCAATAAAGTGGAACAAACCGAGTGGCATAATATAGCGATGTGGGGAAAATTGGCTGAAATTGCGGGAAAAATATTGCGCAAAGGAGCAAAGGTTTACATTGAAGGAAGAATTAAAAACCGCTCCTGGGACGATAGAGACGGTAATAAAAGATACATCACTGAAATTGTTGCCGAAAATTTCACCTTGTTAGGCCCTCGTCCGGGTAGCATAACAAATACCGGCAGCGGAACAGGCACAGATTACGAAATGACACATACACATCCTGAAAATGAAAAGGATATTTTGAGTGATGATGAACTTCCATTCTGAAAGGTTAATTAATATTCTCCTTTGATTTCGATCTACAATAAATTTTTGATTTACTTTAAAGTAGATTAATATCACTAAACTAATTATTTCTTCAGGATTATTTATTTTTATGCGTTATTAAGAAATATGAATAAGAATTTATTGTTGTTCACTCCTTTTTTGTTCTCCCTTGCATTTATTATTTCCTGCTCCACGGAAAAAACTCCGCGTCCTGATGCTTATCCTCGCATTTATTTTCCGGAATTAGAGGAATTGGTAACCTATAATGATGAACAATGTCCATTTACCTTTCAATTACCCGATTATTACAGAATAGATAAAAATATCACCTTTTTTAAGGAAGCCCCTGAAAACCCTTGTTGGATGAATATTGTTTGCGATGATCTGAATGCTACAATATATTTAAGTTATAAGGAATTATCAGGAGAGGAATCGCTGCAGAAATTAATTGAAGATGCATATAAACTCACTTATAAACACAGTAGCCGCGCTGATTTTATTGAACCTCAGGAGATAGAAAACGAATTTGGAGTACACGGTCTCATTTATTTTGTTGGTGGGGATGCTGCCAGTAATTTTCAATTTTTTGTTACCGATACTGTAACAAATTTTGTGAGAGGAGCATTATATTTTAATAATCGACCTAATTCAGATTCGCTTAAACCTGTTGTGCAGTTTATGGTGAATGATATTCAGGGAATGTTGAGTAATTGGAAGTGGAAATAAATTAACGGCATGAATATGACATTTAGTTTGTTAACATTATTAAATTTGCCGAAACATACTCCTCATTAAAATATGCATACTGATTATCTCTTTCTGTATGACCGCCTCTGATAGCCATTCTCAAACAAACAAACTATTACAACCTTCTGTTAATAGATTCTTGAAATTAATTACCCTATTTCTGTATGGGCTTCCTTAAATTTTTAAACGGAGGCGATAAAATATCAATTTTAATGGAACCCTAACCAAATTATTTAGGCGAATATTTTATTTAATCGGTTACAAACTGCAATCATCAAGCTGTTTAAATTAATACCCCAATTTTATTTTACATCTCCTACCTTTGCCTTGTGGGAATACTGAACTTACAAACACCCCTCACCTATTTAAAAGGAGTTGGTGAAGCCCGTGCCGAATTAATGCGCAAGGAATTGCAGATTGACAACTGCAACGACCTTATTCATTTTTTTCCATACCGATATATTGACAGAACTGATTTTAAAACAATAAAGGATATTCATAATTCGATTTTAAAAGGGGAAGAAATTAAGGAAGTGCAGTTGAAAGGCCGATTAAAAAATCTTCAGATCGTTGGTGAAAAAAGAGGAAAAAGATTAACCGCCACTTTGGACGATGGAACAGGATTTATTGAATTGGTTTGGTTTAATAGTTTAAGTTGGCTTCAAAAAAATCTAAAGGGTGATACACAATATCTGGTATTTGGAAAACCCTATTTCTTCAACGGCATATTAAATATTACACATCCAGAACTGGAATCTGCCGACTCCCCGGAATTTCAGTTGGGAGGAAAAATACAACCTGTTTATTCCAGCACGGAAAAATTAAAAGCGCGAGGAATTACAGGAAAAGCAATTGCAAAATATTCCCACAATTTAATTGAACAACTCTTAGAAAAAGATCTATTTGAAATAATTCCCGATTCTATACGATCAAAATACAAACTCATAAATCGTTTTGATGCTTATAAACAAATTCATTTCCCGGAGTCTGAATTACATTTACAACATGCAATACGACGATTAAAATTTGAAGAATTATTTCTTGATCAGATAAAACTTCTGCGCATAAAACAATATCGACATAGTGTTAGTGTTGGGTTTATATTTAAAAATATAGAAACTACGTTCACTCCATTTTATACCAATCATTTACCCTTTCAATTAACAGAGGCTCAAAAACGTGTAGTTAAAGAAATTCGCAAGGATCTGATAAGCGGACGCCAAATGAACAGGTTGTTGCAGGGAGATGTGGGAAGTGGAAAAACGGTGGTTGCTTTGCTCACCATGCTCATGGCGATTGACAATGGATTTCAGGCATGTTTGATGGCGCCTACGGAGATCTTGGCTCAACAACATTTTCAGACAATTAAAGAATTATTATTACCGCTGCCTTTAAAAGTTGAATTACTTACCGGAAGTATAAAAGGCAAAAAACGAAAAATTATACTGGAGGATCTTGATGCAGGCACTATTAATATATTACTTGGAACACATGCATTGATAGAAGATCCTGTAAAATTTAATAATTTAGGGTGTGTGGTGATTGATGAACAACATCGTTTTGGTGTGGAGCAAAGAGCTAAACTCTGGACAAAAAATAATCTTGCGCCGCACATATTGGTAATGACTGCAACGCCAATTCCGCGCACATTGGCAATGACCTATTATGGAGATCTTGATGTGAGTATTATTGATGAACTTCCCCCGGGAAGAAAACAAATTAAAACCATTCACAAAAAAGAAAGCGAAAGACTCGTTGTTTTCGGATTTATTAAAGAGCAAATTAATGAAGGACGGCAAATATTTATTATTTATCCATTAATTGAAGAAAGTGAAAAATTAGATCTTAAAAATTTAATGGAGGGAGTTCAGGTAATGGAAAAAGAATTTCCAAAACCGAAATATCAGATCAGTATTATGCATGGAAGAATGCGACCGGCAGATAAAGATTTTGAAATGCAGCGTTTTGTAAAAAATGAAACGCAGATCATGGTTTCCACTACCGTAATTGAAGTGGGTGTAAATGTTCCAAACGCTACCGTAATGATCATCGAAAATTCGGAGCGATTCGGATTGTCGCAACTGCATCAATTAAGAGGTAGGGTTGGAAGAGGTGCCTTTCAGTCGTTTTGTATTTTAATGACGGGAGATAAATTAAATAATGATGCACGAACCAGAATTCAAACCATGATACAAACCAACGATGGATTTAAAATTTCAGAAGTTGACATGCAATTGCGTGGTCCGGGAGAAATTGAAGGAACCCGTCAAAGTGGTGCACCGCAATTCAGAATAGCAGATATTCAGACCGACGAACATATTATGCGCGAAGCGCGAAATACCGCAGAAGAATTATTAATCAACGATCAAAGTTTGGAGGCTGCAGAAAATCAATCGCTGAAAAAATATTTATCACAATTGAGTTGGAAGGTGAAGCAGTGGGGGAAGGTTTCTTGAAATGAGTAATGAGTAATGAGTAATGAGTGATGAGTAATGAGTAATGAGTGATGAGTGATGAGTAATGAGTGATGAGTAATGAGTAATGAGTGATGAGTAATGAGTAATGAGTGATGAGTGATGAGTGATGAGTAATGAGTGATGAGTAATGAGTAATGAGTGATGAGTGATGAGTAATGAGTGATGAGTAATGAGTGATGAGTGATGAGTGATGAGTGATGAGCAGATTGCCGGACTTTAAGAAATGAGCTTATTTGATTGAGGAAACTTGCGATTAGGGTATCTAAAGCGGTGTAAAAAATCAAAATAGCAGGCTTTAAAAAATATTTTTAAAAAATATTTTTTTGCGCGGTAGTAAAAATCAGGGTTTTTTGGAGTAAAAAGGGCTGAAATCAAGCAAAATCAAGGGTTTTGAGGGTAAAATGTGTATAAAGTGTTGAAAATACAGGGGTTCCGGAGAATTCATGTTTTGAAATGCCCGTAAACACTGTATTTTTGGCAACGTAAAACATATTTAATTAACTAATAAAACTAAGTACAATGAACAAAGGTGAATTAATTGATGCAATGGCAGCCGACACAGGCTTAACCAAAACACAATCTGCAGCATGTTTAGACAGCATGATGACAAGCATTCGTAAAGTATTAAAAAAAGGTGACAAAGTTACTTTAGTAGGTTTCGGAACTTACTCTGTAAGCAAACGTGCCGCTCGTACCGGTCGTAACCCACAAACTGGTAAAGCAATTAAAATTGCTGCCAAAAATGTTGTGAAGTTTAAAGCTGGTAAAGAATTATCCGCGGCCGTTTAAAAAGAAATTTTCTTTTTTTATTTAAAAGAGCAAAACTTATCGGTTTTGCTCTTTTTTTATGAATCGAAAAAGTGTAAGCCAAATTAACTTCCTCCCAGAGGAGCAAAGCCAAGAGGGATTGTCAATTATCGATTTTCAATTTAATAATTTGAGCATCCGCAATGATGAGTCAAGAGTCTTTAGGCAGGAGTAATAACATTCAGCTAACGAGACAAACTCATTACTCATTACTCATTACTCATTACTCATTACCTACCACTCATTTCATGAATTAACTTCTAATCTAACAAATTGCATATCATACAATTTCTTATAATATCCATTATGCGCTAAAAGTTGTTCATGTGAACCTATTTCTTTTACTTCACCCTTATCGAGTACTAATATTTTATCGGCGCGCTGAATGGTGGATAAACGATGTGCAATAATGATGGAAGTTCTGTTTGTAATAAGATTTTCAATTGCGTGTTGAATGATCTGTTCTGTTTCTGTATCTACGGAGGATGTTGCTTCATCCAGAATTAGTATTCCCGGTTCAAATACTAAAGCGCGAATAAAAGAAATGAGTTGTCGCTGCCCGAGAGATAATGTTGCTCCGCGTTCCATCACATTGTAATTATAATTGCCTGGAAGTTGCATAATAAATTCATGCGCTCCTAACATTTTTGCAGCATCTATTACCTTTTGTTTTGTAATGGTTTCGTTGCGAAGCGTGATATTATCCATAATTGTTCCGGAAAATAAAAAAACATCCTGCAAAACCAACCCAATTTTTTTCCGCAGCGCAGTTAATTCATAATCGCGAATGGAAATATTATCAATTTTAATATCGCCTTTTTGTATTTCGTAAAACCTGTTCAATATGCTTATAATAGAAGTTTTCCCTGCGCCCGTAGCACCAACAATGGCAAGTGTTTCCCCTGCATTTATTTGGAAATTAACATCCTTCAGTATCCAGTTTTCTTCTTTGTATGCAAACCAGACATTTTCAAAATCGATTTTGCCTCTAACCTTATCAGTATTTTGAGTTCCTTTATTTTCTATCTTTTCATCTGTATCCAATATTTTAAAAATGCGGTCACTGCTCACAACTCCCATTTGTAATGTATTGAATTTATCCGCCAGCATTCGCAACGGCCGGAATAAAATAGTGAGGTATAAAATAAATGCATTGATATCACCAATGGTTGCCTTTCCTTCCAATACACTGTGCGCTCCTTTCCAAACCATAAGTGCAGTTGCAAAAGCAATAATAATTTCCACCACAGGAAAAAAAATAGAATAATACCATACTGATTTTATCTGTGCCGCTCTGTGTGTGCTGTTAATAGTTTTAAATTTTTCAAATTCCGAATCTTCTGCATTATAAATCTGAACGATCTTCATACCGGTAATGCGCTCTTGTAAAAAAGAATTCAAATGTGCAACAGCAGTGCGCACTTCCTGAAAAGTGCTTTTTATTCCTTCCTTAAAAACATAGGTTGCATAAATAATTAATGGAAAACTTACTAAACTTACTAATGTAAGTTGCCAATTTATAAAGAACATAAATAGGATAACAAAAACGATTGTTAAAAGGTCCGCAATAATCTGAATAGCACCCTCTGTAAAAACACTGTTAATTGTTTCAAGGTCGTTGATAGTTCTTGTTGTAGAAACACCTACTGGAGTATTATTAAAATAACTCAGTCGCAAACTGATCAAATGATTAAATACTTTTACCCGCAAATTTTTTACTACACTTTGTCCCAACCAATTCGTGATATACAGAAAAAAATATTTACAAATAGATTCCGCAAAGAGTACAACTAGTGAGATAAGTGTGATGATGATCAACCCATTATAATCATTCTTTAATATATACCTATCTACCGTAACGCCAACCAGATAGGGCCTTAGCGGCACAAGTATAGAGAGCACAATTGCCAGTCCCGAAGAAATAAAAAATTGTTTTTTAAAAGGGCCGGCATAGGACATGAGCCTACGGAATATTTTATAATCCGATTCGGAAATAAGTTGTGACTTGTTGGTTGACTTTATTTTCGATTCAGAGGCCATTCGGGCTACAAAGGTGAGTGATTTTGTGAAATAATAAAATCAAAATCATACAATTATTACGAATAATAATAAAGAATTATACAGGAGCCATCTGATATTTCTCTGATTATGGTTTAACCCATAAGTTCAGAAATAGCATTAAAAGCCATAAAACCCATTCCGGTTTTTATTGCATCTTCATCAATATTGAAAGTAGGGGTATGAATATTTGAAATAATTCCTTTTGCAGGATTTCCTGTTCCCAACCTATAAAAACACGCCGGAATTTCCTGCGAATAAAAAGCAAAGTCTTCTGCACCCATTCTAGGCGTTGTAGTTATCACATTATCCCTGCCCAAATAATTTACTGCTCTATCATAAACTCTGCGTGTTAATGCTTCCTCATTTTTTAAGACAGGATATCCCTTCACTATTTCTAACTCCAGTGTTCCTCCTAATCCTTCCACAACACCTCTTGCAATTTTTTCAATATCTGCATGTGCTTTATTTCTGATATCTTCATCCAATGCTCTGAAAGTTCCTTCAATATATACAGAGTCGGGAATAACGTTGGTTGCGCCATTTGCAATTACTTTTCCAAAGGTGAGCACAGCTGGTTGAAAAGGGGAAATAATTCTGCTCACCACTTGTTGTAAGGCAACAAGCATTTGTGCAGCCATCATTACAGGATCTTTCGTTTCATGCGGATAAGCACCGTGACCACCTTTTCCTTTTATGGTAATATATATTTCATCTGTACTAGCTAACATGGTACCGAAACAGAATGCAATTTTACCTGCTTCAAATGGTGTGAAAACATGTTGAGCTATTATACTTTCAACCTCAGGGTTTTTTAAAACTCCTTCCTCTATCATTACTTTTGCGCCGCCTGGTAATTTTTCTTCTGAGGGTTGAAATATTAATTTAATACTTCCTTCAAATTCCGTTTTTAAACCATTCAATATTTTCCCTGCACCCAATAAACAACTTGTATGTACATCGTGACCGCATGCATGCATTACACCTTGATTTTGTGATTTGTAATCCACTTCATTTAATTCCTGAATTGGAAGTGCATCCATATCGGCACGCAATGCAATAATTTTTTTGGATGGATTTTTTCCTTCAATTATTGCAACTACTCCTGTTTTTGCAATATTATTTTTGAAGGAAATTCCATATTCCGTTAATTTTTTCTGAATAAATGCAGAGGTTTCAAACTCCTGAAAAGAAAGTTCAGGATGTTGGTGTAAGTATCGACGACAATCGCGAATCTCTTCAAAATTTGCTAAAGCAAGTAACTTAATTTTTTCTGCGAAATGTTCACTCATTGCTCAGCGATATTGATTAGGTCTTTTACAATATATGCGCTTGGATATTCTGTTATGAGTTCCTGCAGATCGCGATTGGCATCAAAACGATTGGTGTAATTTCCAATTCGCACTTTATAATTTGGTGCCTCAAAAACGATACTTGCATTGTAATCGGAATATCGCTGTAAAAAAAGTGCCTTTGCATCCTTTGCAGAGATAAGACTTGTTCCAGCGGATACTTGTATCCGATAGCCGGGAAGTTCGCCATGTTCTTTGTTGAAAAAGATATGTTTTTCCACTAAAGCGCCCGCTCCTGCATTGTCTTTTATTGTAATAGTCCCGGTTTGGCCAAAACAGCCTAAACGGACAAATAATAAAATCAATGTGATATTTAATTTCATTCTGAAAATTATAACGCTAAAGTAATAATAATTATTTAGTCCGTTGCCAATCACTAAAACGGTATCCAAACCCAATGCTTGCCTTATAATTGAAACTTCTGCTGTCAAAATTAAAATTATCGAATGTATTCTGATGTGCAAACCCAACTCCGCCTTTCATAATAAGATAAAAATTCTTGTAAACATCGGTTGTAAATCCAACCCCTATTGTTTCTGTAAAAGTATTAAAAGGAATGCCATTGGGATCATAGGCAACAATACTACCGTACGAAGAGCCATTGCGATTACTACAATATTGATAGTTTAGGTCAAAAAAAACAAAGGGCTCTATTTCTGAGTTTTTGGGATAAAAAACATAATTATAATTAAGATTTAATCCAAAATACTCGTTCGGAGCATCCGGTTTTAATTGCCACGGTGTACCTGCATCAGTTCCAGCAGCATAACCCTGGTTAATATTCAATCCGCCACCAAAACGGTGATGAAACGATGTATATTCACCGCCAAGTGTGTAATACAAGCCCGGCCCTGTTGCATTAAAGCTTCCCGAAATGGAAAGTTGAGAAAACAAGTGTGTCGCAGAAACTAAAATGATGGCCAAAAGTGCTAATTTTTGCATAGTCGTAATTTAGGGTTTGACAACTGGAACGAAATTAGAGTTACATTATTTCACATCTGTCATCAATTCCACACCTTTGGAAGTACCAATCCTATCGGCACCTGCCTCTACCAATTCCTCGGCAAATGCTTTCGTTTTAATTCCTCCGGAGGCTTTTATCTTTATTTTTGCCTTCAATGCCTCACGCAAATTTCTTATCGTTTCTACATCTGCTCCGGGACCATTCACACCAGTTGAAGTTTTTACATAATCCACATTAAACTCATTGGCGATCTTGCAGATTAGATCAATTTCTATTTCCGACATTAATCCGGTTTCGATAATAATTTTAATTACCTTATTTTCTGCATGCACCAGTTTTGTTATGGTCTCAATTTCATTTTCAACAGTATCCCAATCATTATTTTTTACCGCAGCAATATTAATTACCATATCTAAATGATCTGCACCTTTTGCCAAAGCGTCTTCGGCTTCTTCAAATTTACTGATGAGTGAGGAATAACCATAAGGAAATCCAATTACAGTAACTATATCAATTCCGGTATCTGCAAGAATAGGAACAACATCACCCAAAAAATATGTCGGTACGCAAACACCTGCAAAATGATATTGAATTGCTTCTTCACATAATTTTTGTATCTCCGCAATCGTAATATCCGGCTTGAGAATGGTGTGTTCGATGTATTTATTTAAATTTTCCATCTATAAAAAATAATTGCCATTTGGCGCTGTTCCATTCATAATTCTCCATTAATTTCCTCCTTCCCTCTTTCTGCATTGTCAATTAATTCCCCTATTCTTCTTTTCCGTGACAATTTTTATATTTTTTCCCGCTTCCACAAGGGCAGGTATCATTTCTACCTACCTTTTTTTCAACGCGAATGGGTTCTATTGCTTTTTTTTCTTGCTGAGCAGGGCCGCGGTTTCCGGGAGCAGCACCGCCGTCATCACGCGTTTCTTTTAAATTGCTCATATCCGTACGTTTTTGAGGTGCAGCCGTGCGCACATCATCGGCAGTTTTAAGAGGAACATAACCCTTAAATAAAAAGGAAACGATCTCCTTATTTAATTCACTCAGCATTTTTTTGAACATATTAAATGCTTCGAACTTATAAATTAAGAGTGGATCTTTTTGTTCGTAAGTTGCATTTTGTACCGATTGTTTCAGGTCATCCATATTGCGAAGATGATCTTTCCAGTGATCATCAATTACAATTAAACTTATCATACGTTCAATTGCAATATTTATCTCATCACCATTTGTATCATTTGCTCTAACCAAATTCACCATTACATTTAAACCTTTTCTTCCATCGGTAAATGGCACAATAACATTTTCGAGTGTTTCACCGCGTGAAGTATAAAGATCTTTAACCAGAGGATACACTTTATTTAAAACTGCCTGGCATTTGCGTTTGTAATATTCTTTTGCATTGCCATATAATTTATCGGTAATCATTTCCGGTTTATCACTTTCAAATTCCTTTTTAGAAATTTCGGGTTCCAAACTGAAGTAACGAATCACATCCAAAGTAAAGGCCTCGTAATCTTTACTATCAACATGTGTATTTACCAATTCGTCGCAGAGATCATAAATAGTATTATTTAAATCGATTGTTAACCTTTCTCCTGATAGTGCGTGATTTCTTTTTTGATAAACAAGAGAACGCTGATTATTCATTACATCATCATATTCCAATAATCTCTTTCTAATTCCAAAGTTATTTTCCTCCACTTTTTTCTGTGCGCGTTCAATAGACCTTGTGATCATTCGATGCTGAATTACTTCGCCTTCTTTATATCCCATGGTATCCATTACCTTGGCGATTCTTTCACTTCCGAATAAACGCATTAAGTTATCCTCCAAGGAAACATAAAATTCGCTGGAACCGGGATCCCCCTGGCGTCCCGAACGTCCACGCAACTGCCTGTCCACACGACGAGATTCATGTCGTTCTGTACCTATAATTGCCAATCCACCTGCATCAACAACTCCAACTCCTAATTTAATATCCGTTCCGCGACCAGCCATGTTTGTTGCAATAGTTACCGAACCAGCCTTACCTGCATCTGCAACAATTTCAGCCTCACGCTGATGTTGTTTGGCATTTAATACATTGTGTTTAACACCTTTCATCTGTAACATTCTGCTCAGTAATTCACTTACTTCCACAGAGGTTGTTCCAACTAACACAGGACGAGCATCATTCACTAATTGTTGAATACGATCAATTACAGCGAGGTATTTTTCTTTACGTGTTTTATAAACGTAATCTTCAATATCTTTTCTGATGATATTTCTGTTTGTTGGAATTGCAGTTACATCCAATTTATATATTTCCCAAAATTCTCCCGCTTCTGTTTCTGCTGTTCCGGTCATGCCGCATAATTTATGAAACATGCGGAAATAATTTTGTAAAGTAATAGTCGCATATGTTTGTGTTAATGCTTCCACTTTTACATTTTCTTTTGCTTCAATTGCCTGATGTAGTCCATCGCTATATCTTCTTCCTTCCAAAATACGACCTGTTTGTTCATCTACAATTTTCACCTTGCTATCCATCACTACATATTCCACATCTTTTTCAAAAACGGTATATGCTTTTAATAATTGCTGCACAGAGTGAATACGTTCGCTTTTAACTGCAAAATCTTGCATAAGCTGATCTTTTGCAGCTACTTGTTCTTCTTTAGTTTGTGCATTGCGATCTATTTCTGCAATCATAGCTCCCACATCGGGAATAATAAAAAATGTTGGATCATCACCACCTTCGGTAATTAATTCTATTCCTTTATCGGTAAGGTCAACAGAATTTTGTTTTTCTTCAATAACAAAAAACAAGTCGCTGTCAATTTCCGGCATACGTTTATTGTGCTCCGAAATATATACCCCTTCTGTATCGCTTAATAATCTTCTTACACCCTCTTCACTCAACAATTTAATGAGTGCATTATTTTTGGGCAATGCACGATGTGCACGGAAAAGATGAATACCACCTTCTTTAGTTTTTCCTGCCTCAATTAATTTTCTTGCTTCCGTTAAATTAAAAGTAAATACTTTTTTCTGTGCTTCAATTAATTTATTGATACGCGGTTTTAAAACATTATACACTTCTGCATCACCACCTTTTGGAACCGGGCCGGAAATTATCAATGGCGTTCTTGCATCATCCACCAAAACGGAATCGACCTCATCTACCATGGCGTAGTGATGTTTGCGCTGTACTTTTTCATCAACGGTACGCACCATATTATCTCTCAGATAATCGAAACCGAATTCATTGTTGGTACCATAGGTAAGATCAGCTAAATATGCATTTCTTCTATCCGTAGAATTTGGTTGATATTGATCGATACAATCGACACGCATTCCTAAAAAGTTGAAAATAGGAGCATTCCATTCAGCATCACGACGAGCGAGGTAATTATTTACCGTTACAATATGAATTCCTTCACCGGGCAATGCATTTAAATATGCAGGTAAAGTTGCAACCAAAGTTTTTCCTTCCCCTGTTGCCATCTCCGATATCTTACCCTGATGTAAAACAATTCCCCCAATTAGTTGCACATCGTAATGCACCATGTTCCATTTTATAGGAACACCTGCTGCTTCCCATTCATTTTTATAAATGGCTTTATCTCCATGAATGGTAACAAAATCATTATTAACAGAAAGATCGCGGTCCAATTGTGTTGCTGTTGATTCAATTTCTGTGTGTTCGGTAAAACGGTGCGCAGTTTCCTTCATTACTGCAAATGCTTCAGGAAGTATAATCAACAGGATCTCTTCAATCTTATTATTTCTTTCCTTCATCAACTCATCTATTTCTTTATAGATCTCGTCTTTGCGATCTATGTCTTCGAGTTGAGGGGAGTCTGGTTCCGACTTTAGCATTTGGATGCGGTCGTCAATTTCCTTTAAATGGTCTTTTATTCGCCGTCTGAACATAGGCGTTTTATTGCGGAGTTCATCATTGGAGATTTTTTCAAGTTTTGCATATTCTTCTTTTATCTGCTCAACCAGAGGCATTATAGCCTTTATGTCTTTCTCGTATTTATTACCACCAAATAATTTGGAGAGTACGTTGGATATTAAACTCATAGATCTTTTTACTCAATTTATGGTTTGCAGGAAGGCAAAAGTCGTTCCCTGCATGAAGTGCAAAGATAGGGATTGTAAAAAGGTATCTCTTATTTTTAACGGATGTATAGCCAAAATTGCCCTCAAATAGCTATGAATATGTGATTGTATTAGCTTTACAGCGAAATTCTGACATGATTTATACTGTTGAAGCTATTTGCGAGATTCTACAATGCCGGGGACAAATTGTCAGCCCTGATGCAAGGATTGAACATTTATTGACAGATTCGCGCAATGTGGTTTTTGGGGAGAGGTCTCTGTTTTTTGCCATTAGCGGTAAACAACTTGATGGACACCACTACATCAATCAGGCAATGGAATCAGGCGTTAAAAATTTCGTAGTTGAACACATTCCCTCCCAAACATTTCTCGATTGTAATTATTTATTGGTTGAAAATTCTATCAGGGCACTTCAACAATTAACATCGTTTCACAGAAAACAATTTCCTATTCCCGTGGTTGGAATAACCGGAAGCAATGGCAAAACCATAACAAAAGAATGGTTATATCATTTATTAAAAATAGATCTCGATATTGTAAGAAGTCCTAAAAGTTATAATTCGCAGATAGGAGTTCCACTGAGTGTTTGGATAATGGATGAAAAAAATGAACTGGCCATTTTTGAAGCAGGAATTTCTTTACCTGATGAAATGGATTTTTTGGAAAATATCATTCATCCTGATATCGGTATTATTACAAATATCACAAAAACACATAACGAAGGTTTTACAAACGACAAAGAGAAAACGCAGGAAAAATTAAAATTATTTAAAGATGCTAAAACAATTATTTATAGAAAAGATTATGCAATTATTGATGAATTAATTTCGGATACTCAAAATACGATAACATGGAGTGCAAATTTAGAATTAAATGCCGATGTATTAATTAAGGATATTGAAATACTTACAGAGGAAACTTTTTTTACTTTGGTATATAAATCACATGTATTACATTTTACAATTCCACATACCGATCATGCGTCATTTGAAAATGCAATTCACGCTGTTACCGCAGCACTTGTGATCAGCGAAAATAATAATACACTCAACGATAAAAGTATCGAAAACATTACGCTTCAGGCGAGAAACCTACCTACGGTAAGTATGCGTTTGGAGTTAATAAAAGGTATTAATAATTGTATTATAATAAACGATGTTTACAGCGCAGATCTGGCATCATTTGATATAGCGTTACACTTTTTAACCCATCACAGTGAGGGTTTACACAAAACAGTTGTTTTAAGTGATTTTGATGAGAGTGGAGAAGACGCTTCTGTATTATATAAAAAGATTGCTGATTTATTAAAAGAACTTGGTGTAGAAAATTTTTACGGGATAGGTGAAAATATCACCGATAATAAAAATTATTTTAAAGAAATAAGAAGTTCCTTCTTCCCGAATACAAAAACTTTTTTAAAACATTTTAATACCTTAAATTTTGAAAATGAGATAATTCTTTTAAAGGGTGCCAGAAGATTTCAGTTGGAAAAGATCAGTATTTTACTCGCATTAAAAACGCATGGTACTGTTTTAAAAATTCAGCTCAATAATTTGGTGCATAATTTAAACAGGTATCGCTCCTTATTAAAACCCGGTGTAAAAACCATGGCTATGGTAAAGGCATTTTCTTATGGAAGCGGACAAGCCGAAATTGCGCGATTATTATCTCACAATCGCGTGGATTATCTTGCAGTTGCTTATGCAGATGAAGGTGTGGAATTGCGCCGGCAAGGAATTAAATTACCAATAATGGTGATGAATCCTGAACCGGAAACTTTTGACCAGATTATTCAGTTTCAATTGGAACCGGAGTTGTATAGTTTTAGAATTCTGAACAATTTTTTAGATGCGCTTTCGGGAAGACAAAATTTCGGAGACACACAGAATTCAGTTCCCTTCCCCATACATATAAAACTCGATACCGGCATGCATAGGTTGGGGTTTGAGGAAAGGGATATAATCGCATTGATGGAAATTATTTCCTCCAACCCCCAAATAAAAGTTGCAAGCATATTTTCCCATTTATCTTCCGCTGAGGATCCAAAACAGGAAGTTTTCACAATCGGCCAGATCCAAAAATTTGAAAATTGGTCACAAAAAATCATACAAACCTTAACCTACCCCGTTTTACGACATCTTGTTAATTCGCCGGGGATTACACAATTAGCTGGTGCTCAATATGATATGGTGAGATTAGGCATCGGTTTATACGGTGTTGATCCATCTGAATCTATGCAGGATGCTCTGCTACCTGTAAGTATTTTGCAAACAACTATTGCTCAAATAAAGGAAATAGCAGAGGGAGATAGTGTTGGATACGGAAGATCCTTTATTGCCGAAAAAACCATGCTTATTGCAACCATAAACATTGGATATGCCGATGGTTTTTCCAGAAGACTCAGTAATGGTGTCGGCATTGTATCTGTAAAAGGTAAAATTGCGCCGGTTATTGGCAGGGTTTGTATGGATATGACAATGATTGATATTTCGGAAATTCCTGAAGCCGAAGAAGGAGACACAGTAGAAGTTTTTGGCTCTACTATACCTATAACAGAGTATGCTTCCCGACAAGGAACAATAGCCTATGAAATAATGACTTCCATTTCACAAAGGGTAAAAAGAATGTATCTGCAGGATTAACCGCAGGAAGCAGACCTTCGTTTCACAATTGTTAATGTCTTGGATCAATTGCAATTTTTAGGCAATATTCCCATTTTTAGATGATTTCCCGGATAAATTATTAACTTTATAGTTAGGCAAAGTGTCGGGAAATGAATTTTACTGTCCTAGCCTGATACAACGAAACGCGGTTTCTTTGTATCATAATTAAAATATCGGGCGTGAAACAAACCCCTAAAATAATAAAACTCCTCTTCGTTTCACTCACTGCATTGGTTTTTTCCAACGCAGTTTGGGCGCAAAACGACAATGTACCTCACGCTCAGGCTATAAAGTTTATTCCCAACCAAAATCAGTGGCTGTCCAATATTTTATATAAGGCTGATATCAGTTCAGGAACTGTTTATCTTGAACAAAACGCAATCACTTTCGATCTTGTTGATCAAACAGATCTGATGAATGCACATCATGCACATCATACTCAGGATGATAATAATCTGGAGGAAGACATCATCCACAGACATGCGTATAAAATGTTTTTTGAAGGTGCAAAAACAAATTCTATCCTCAGCAATAAAAATCCGACAAAAGAATATTATAATTATTTACTTGGAAATGATCCAACAAAATGGGCTTCAAAAGTTTCTGCCTATGGTGAAGTAACTTACAATAATTTATACAGCGGTATCGATCTCAGAATTTACAGTTCGGGAATTAATATGAAATACGACCTGATTGTTGACCCCGGTTCAGATGTTTCGCAGATACAATTCCGATATGAAGGTGTTGATGATATTCAAATTATTAACGGGGAATTATTTATTAAAACTTCTATCACAACAATTACGGAATTGAAACCCTATGCCTATCAAAAAAGAAAGGGTCAACTGGTTGCAATTCCATGTGATTATATTTTGAATGGAAATATGGTAACCTTTTCATTTCCGGAAGGATATAATAAAAACCTGGAATTAATTATTGACCCCGAATTGGTTTTTGCTTCGTACTCCGGTTCATCGGTGGATAATTGGGGATATACAGCAACCTATGGCCCCGACGGAAGTTTATTTGGCGGAGGAATTGCTTTTGGTTCGGGATATCCAACAACGGCCGGGGCTTATACTACAACCTATCAAGGCGGCTCAACAGATATTAGTATTTCTCTTTTCAGCGCAGACGGAACTTCACTTATTTACAGTACTTATTTGGGAGGGAATAATTCTGAATTACCCCACAGTTTAATTGCTACCGAAGCCGGGGAATTAATTATTTATGGAACCACGGGTTCTTCAGATTTTCCGATGTTGCCCTCCAGTTACGACGATACTTTTAATGGAGGAGTTGGAGTTACTGTAGATGGTATTATAAATTTTTCATCCGGAATTGATATATATGTTGCAAAACTTTCTACGGATGGAAGCACACTTTTAGGTTCCACATTTATAGGCGGAACAAATAATGATGGAATGAATTTAAAAGCAGGATTAACAACGCAATATAATTATGCAGATTTTGCGCGAGGTGAAGTAATTCTTGATAATACCAATAATATTTTTGTTGCATCCAGTACAACCTCTACTAATTTTCCTGTTACTGCAGGTGTTTTTCAAAGCACATTATCCGGGGATCAGGAGGGTGTGGTTTTTAAATTAAATGAAGATCTTTCTTCGCTTATCTGGTCGTCATACATTGGTGGAAGTGATGAAGACGGAGCATATTCGATGAAAATAAATTCGTTGGGAGAACCCGTTGTTTGCGGCGGAACAGCAAGCAGTGATTTTCCAACAACAGCCGGAGTATGGAACACAACGTATCTCGGTGGAATAACTGATGGATGGGTGGCAAGAATTAGCGAAGATGCAACATCCTTAATTGCAAGTACTTTTGTAGGAACCAATAATTACGATCAATGTTTTTTTGTGGAAACAGATGATGCTGATAATATTTATTTCACCGGACAAACAAAAGGAGCTTATCCTGTTACACCCGGTGTATATACCGAAGCGAATGGAAAACAATTTATCACAAAATTAAATCCCGATCTGAGTGCAGTTGTGTATTCTGCAATTTTCGGTTCCGGTGCTTCCGCAATTAATATTTCTCCGAGTGCCTTTTTAGTAGATGAATGTGAAAATGTGTACGTAAGTGGATGGGGTGGATCAGTAAATTCAGGTTATAATGTTGCAACCGGTTACACCACGGGCATGACTATTACACCTGATGCGATTCAATCCACTACCGATGGAGATGATTTTTATTTTTATGTATTAGCAAAAAACGGAGTCTCCCTTTTATTTGCAAGTTATTTTGGCGGACCTACAAGTCCTGAACACGTAGATGGTGGAACAAGCAGATTTGATAAAAATGGTGCAATTTATCAGGCTGTGTGTGCAGGTTGTTGGGGCTTAAGTGATTTTCCTACAACAGCAGGCGCTTACAGCGAAACTAATGGAAGTTTTTTGTGTAATCTTGGTGTGGCTAAAATAGATTTTAATCTTTCCGGAATTTATGCTGCAGCTCTTGCGGAACCTTCCCTTTCGGGTTGTGTTCCTTTTGATGTTGATTTTACTAATACCAGTATTGGTGCTGTGGATTATATCTGGGATTTTGGTGATGGCACTCCGGGATCAACACTATTTGAACCATCACATACTTATACCACTCCTGGAACCTACGATGTAATGCTGATAGCAATTGATTCAAATAGTTGCAATATTGCCGATACTTCTTATCTGGTTATTAATGTTTTAAACGATAGTATTGCCGCAACATTTGAATATACCGGGGATGAAAATTGTGATAGTTTATTTGCAACATTTACAACAACAGGTATTCTTCTCGCAACCACAAGTTACGATTGGGATTTTGGTGATGGCACTTCCTCCACTTTAACAAATCCTACACATACTTATTCAGATCCGGGTGAATATATAGTTACTCTAATTATTACTGATCCCGAAAGTTGTAATGGTATAGATACCTTTAGTGTCACAATAAATTATTTGTTTGAATTTAATACCGGTTTTGTATCTGAAGCTTTAGGATGTATTCCAATTGATGCAATTTTTACAAGCAATTTTACAGATGGTGATACCTACCTCTGGGATTTTGGTGATGGCACCTCCGATTCCGGAGTAACAGTTATTCATACCTACACAATTCCGGGAGAATATTTAGTGCAATTGATCACTTATAATTGCGGAATTCCTGATACCGTTATTCAATTAGTTATTATTGATGGTTTACCTACTGCCTTTTTTGATGATGATCCTTATTATATTATTGCAAATACACTTGTTACATTTACTAACCTCAGTACAAATGCAGTAACCTACGAATGGACCTTTGGTGATGGTGGAACATCAACCGATAAAAATGCACAACATGTTTTCACCGAATTGGGAACTTACAATGTATGTTTAACGGCAACAAATACCAATGGATGTTCCGATACTTATTGCAGAACGGTGGAAGCAGAAGCTGCAGGTGTTGTTGACATTCCTACCGCATTTACACCAAATGGCGATGGAATAAATGATGTTTTATTTGTGAAGGGATTTGGTATAGAAAATATGCAATTATTAATTTTTAATAGATGGGGCGAATTAGTATTTCTAACGCAGGATTATAAAATTGGTTGGGATGGAAGTTATCACGGTAAATTACAGGAGATGGAAGTTTATGTATATTCATTGACCGGTAATTTTGCTGATGGAATTTTATTTGAGAAAAAAGGAAATATCACATTATTAAGGTGAGAAAAATTATATCCATATTAATTGTATTTGTGGTGGTATTAAAAACCGCTTTGGGGCAGGATGTACATTTCTCTCAATTTTTTGCCGCTCCTCTTTTGGTCAATCCTGCCAATACCGGAAATTTTAACGGTTCTGTGCGTTTAGGATTAAATTATCGCGATCAATGGTCGAGCGTTACGGTTCCCTACAAAACTTTTTCTACCTACGGCGATGTGGCGATACAACCAAAAAAATCTGTCAACAGGTTAGGATTGGGACTTGTTGCATTTAACGACCAGGCAGGCGACGGAGCCTTAACCACAAATAAAATTTATTTCTCCGGTGCTTATCATATCGGTTACACTGAAAAAGATTTTTGGAGATTGGCAATAGGATTAACGGGAGGACTTGTACAAAAATCTGTTGACTTAAATAAACTTACTTTCGACAGTCAGTGGAACGATTTTGAATTTGATCCTGCATTATTAAATAACGAACCGGTTTCAACAGAAGTGTTGGATTATGTTGATTTGGGTGTTGGCGCATTATTAACCATAATACCTTATGAAGGAGAACGTTACACTTTAGGATTATCTGCCTGGCATATTAACGAACCGGAAGAAACATTTTTTAATAATACCAATACAGTTGGTGTAAAATATACACTAACTGCGGGAGGATTTTTTGCAACATCCGGAATTGCAAGTTTTCAACCACAAATATATATTTCCACTCAAAAAAATTCTTTAGAAATGGTTGCCGGAACAAATGTGAGTATTCCGGTAAATGAAGAGGAAAATATGTACACTTCTATTTTTGTAGGAGGATGGTATCGCTATAACGATGCTGTTTGGATGGTTGGAGGAGCACAAATAAATCACCTTACGGTTTCTGCAAGTTACGATCTCAATATTTCAAAACTCCGCACCGCAAGCAGTGTTATGGGTGGGTTTGAAATTGCACTTGCTTATGTGTTTAATAACAGAGATAAGAAGGATCCTTTGAAGTGTCCTGCTTATGAATGAAGGAATGAAGCCCGACGACCTCACAGGTCTGGGAGACCTGTGTAGGTCTGAGGGAAGGAGAAGAAAATGAAGGAATGAAGGAAAATGGAAACGCTGATGACGCAGATTAAGCGGATTAAAAAGGATTAAAAAAAGAATAAAGTATAAAGGAATAAAGAATGTTTTTTTATTAAGATAATTTCAATCCAAATATACTTTTTTTGCATATCTTCCCTCTTCTGCAATTATTGCAACCAGATAAATTCCTTTTGCAACTTCAAGTTTTATTTCTGTAAATTGATTTTGTAATTCACTTGAATATATCTCCTTCCCTTCCAAATTATAAACATGCACCACTGCATTATTTAATTCTGCAATTAATTTAACAAAAACCGAATTGCCAAAACTATAAACTACTGCATCCAAATTATTGAAATCAGTTATTCCAACAGATGTATCACCAATAGTATCTCCCGCAGCAATTCCGGTATTACATTTTGATTCAAAAGCATAATCGTGTATGATTAATTTATTTGCAGTGTCCGGAATACTACAGCGTATCCAACCATAATGCAAGCATTCGTCATCCGCTTTAAACTTGACCCCGAGGTATTTGTTTTGGGGATCATGAGCCCAGCTCCCTGCAATAAAACGCCATTCATTGTCAATGTCTATTCTGATATTAACTATTTCCATAATCTGGAAATCAGCAAATTGAAAATCTAAGGAAATATCAATTATATCACTATTATTTAACTTATATGCAAAATAGTTAGTAGGATCACCCCCATCTGTTGCATATACTCCTGCTATTTCGTTTTGAGAAGTGCCGACTGCACCAGCCCAAATTCCCCGACGAGAGCGATAGTGAGCCGGAGTACTAGCAGAAGAGAAATAATAACTTTCGATTATAGTTTTCAAAAATTTAAATTCAAACACGCCGTTATTATCCATATCAATTAACACTGTTTCGTTATCATATTGTATTTCTATATCCGGTTCTAGGTCGGTATAAATAACTTGTGCATCTGCTTTGTTATTATAGAGGAGAATGACTACTGCCATTTTTGCCTAGTCAACTAAAGTAAATTTGTTCGTTTTCATGGTCAGTTTATTTTTATTAATCTTTTGGCAGCTGCAGGGGTAATTTAGACAAGATTAATTCAAAAATACCTTTTTTGTGAGTTTACCTTCCTCTGCAATTATTTCTATAAAATAAATTCCTTTTGCAACATCAAGTGATATTTGGGTAAATTGATTTTGTAGCTCCATTTGACAAATTTCTTTGCCTTTCATATTATTTACTCGCAAAACAGCATTATTTAACTCGGTATTTACATGAACATAAATAGTATTATTAAAACTATATATTTGAGCATCAATCGTGTTTCCATTTTCAATTCCAACATAACTCTCTTTACTTCCGGCGGCTATCGGATAATCACAGGTCAACTCATAAGCATAATCTTTCACAATTAACCGCTTACAAGAATCTTCAATTTCGCAGCGTATCCATCCATAATGTGTACACTCTTCACCATCTAAAAATCTCACACCCAAATATTTACTATCCCCCTCCAATGTATTCCATTTAGGAAACACGAATGCATAAAACCAATCTCCTGAGGGCCTATAAAATCCAAAGGACATTACCTGCAAACTGGACGTTTGAAAATACATTTTACTGCTTATTAGAAAGTCAGTATCCAATGGAGGTGCAATATTATTTAAACTATTACTTGAAGTTGCTGGACCACCAAGAATTCCATTAAACGAATTATCAAAAGGAGCAACCCAATCAGCCTGTCTTAGTCGCAGTTCTGTTCCGAAATAATACGTATAATATGTTCCTGATGTTCTTAAAAACATAAAATCAACTACCCCATTGTTAT
>Ga0163149_10001726_pt1 | contig 27654 bp, 25 predicted proteins | sample OliLakLV19MP5G1_FD_148604 | JGI IMG/M metagenome (GOLD analysis project Ga0163149, IMG submission 148604) | Freshwater microbial mat bacterial communities from Lake Vanda, McMurdo Dry Valleys, Antarctica - Oligotrophic Lake LV.19.MP5.G1 | ecosystem: Environmental > Aquatic > Freshwater > Lake >... | reverse complement strand
AATGGTAGAGAGATGCACTTCTATCTTGTCACAAAATAACTTTTTCGCGCCGCCTTTCTTCGGTGACTATCAGGTTGCCGTCGCCAGCTTTGGTAAGCCACGCACGACAGATCAGTACCAGCTTGGGGAATTAATTAGTTGTAAAATAATTTATCGATTATTTGATATTGCTCATCAGTAATATTAATAACTAATTTTACATCAACACTATTATATGTAAATTCACTAATAACTATGTAATCAGTAAAACTTCTTGAATTCTGGTCGTACCAATCTATGTGAAACTCATCTTTGGAATCTAATACCAGTATGCAGTTGGCTGTACGCAGTTGGCAGTCAGTAAGTGATTGATTTACATGGTTTTAAAATAATTTAATACGCCATTTTAATTTCATTTTAGTATAAGTATAGTTGAAACTTCTTATAATCTCTACTACTAATTTCCTTGAAATCCTTACAACACATTACACTTATACATTTTTTATTTTTAATAAAAAGGAATAAAATATTATTTGTTAAGGTCTCACCGGAAATTGATAAATCAATCATTATTATTTTTTCATATTTAAATTTTTATAAATAATTTTTTTGTAATATTTTGTATAATTTCTCTCGCTTTGAAGTTGAAATACCATTAAGAATTTTTGTTATATTAATACAGATAGAAGAATCTAATTTTGTTGTTTTTGATTCTCTATCTTTAGGAATATTTACGCATTCTTTTGCTGTGGCTTTGAGCAATGTAGATTTCCACTTATTAAAATCTGGGTCTAATTGTCTTGTATTAGATATAAGTCCAATGTTAAAAACGATGTAAGAAAATAATAACATCTTATTCATAATTGAACAAACTGGCATAATTTAATTTTTTAGTTTGAAAGACTTCTTGTTATAAGTCCAATATTGATTGGAACTGCTCTCAGGGTTTACTTTTTTTACCTTAAAAAGGACGCGAGGCAGTGCCTCCGCAGCGTAGCTTCTGCGCTCGCGGACTCAGTACTCGCGCCCGTATAAAATATTGAAAGAATAACCTTGTGATGACGACGCTGTAATGATAGCTAAAAAAGGCGCGGGCTAACACTTCTTAAGCCCACGCCTGAATGGTTTATATACTCCAGAGTATGAACAACCGTTTAATAATGCGGCACAGCCGCTCTAAATGACAGGCTACTGACCAATCGCCGGACGCAGTCCAGCGCAAGCGTACGCGACGTAGACCCGCGCCAGCAGGTTTTTGGGCGGTGCCGGTCATGCTACCGATATCGCCACCGGCAGTGGTATTGGCGAAGAGTTGGTCGTAGCGCAGTTCCATGTAAAAGAGATCATTATCTTCCGGGAATTTTACACGCGCAGGAGAGCCAGGATTTGGTAGCGCAGGGGTACAGCCACTTGGAAAAGCGGAGGCGGTGCCGATGTGGGCATTGGTATTCATTTTAGTCAGCCAGCCGAGATCGTTGTAGGCATAGTCTACACTTTGCAACCAGCCGTAGGTGCCACTGGTGAAGTTAGAGCCGAGGTTGCGCTCGATCATTTCGTCTTTGTAGTTGTACACGTACCTACCGAGGTGGGTGTTGTCCCCGTTGAGGCTGAGGAGGTACTCGATGTTGCGCCCCATGTGGTCGTACCAAAGTTGAGTGTTCAGGGTCTGGGTGCCGGTGGTAGCGCCGGTGCTGGGGTTGTGGGTGCGGTTGTTAGTGAGCATATTATCTGCCCAGTCGTAGGTCATGGTAGCGGATTCGGCAGTATCCGAGGCAGTGTTGAGGTAGTTGTTCCCGGCGGTATTGGTTACTCGTCCGTGCGTGTCGTAGCTGAGGGTAGCATATAGAAAAGTGCTGCTACTGCCTAAGACTTTTGCTTCGCTGCGGCGCACCTTGCCTCGGTACTGCGGGAAGGTGTTGAGGTCAAGCTGACCCGAGCCGTCATACCCATCGTAAAAACTTTTGCTGAGTTGCTCTATATAAGTAAAAGCGGCATTGGGGTCGGTGGGGAAACCAGTGACAAAACCTGTTTCGGTGGGGCGACCGTAGGTATCGTATTTCACCGCCATTGATTTAGTGAGGGCAGCGAGGTTGCCATCTTGGGTAAAGGTGAGTAGGTCGCGGTTGTTGTATTTCAGGTTGACCAGTGCGGCGCCGGGTACTTTTTTCTTGAGCAGGAGGTCATCGCCACTGTATTCGTAGGTGAAGAGGAGTTGCAGGAAGCGCCTCATTAAAAAAGTGTAAAATTCAAATCGGAATTTTACACTTCGGTATTAAAACACGTAAACATTTAAAAATATTATCGCTGTACAATCAATTTTAATGCCTCCCATTTTACACCATTATAAATAAGTACAGAATAGATGCCCGGTTGCAAGTCAGAAATATTTAAGCTGCCTCCACTAAAACCTTGTGCCGTCATCTGGTTTCTCACCGTGTTGCCAGTTCTATCCAAAATTTTAATTTCTCGGATGGATTGAAGTTCGCTTTCTTTATCTGCTTCTACTGTCACGCTTGTGCTGGCAGGATTGGGCGCAAGCCTAAAGGAAGAATTCGATAGGCAAAACGTAATGGTACGCTGTCTCAATCCACAAGCTCCAGTTCCGCTTGCGCTAAATGAATAACAACCGGAGACACTGCTTTGAACGGTAAAAGTTCGCCCATTGTTAGTGGCTTGAAAAAAGCTGGGCGGCGTACCAATCGGTGTCCAAGTTATATTACTTGCTCCCGGAAGGGTAACGGAGACAACGATATTCAAAGCTGGAATAGAATTGTAGGTATTAAGCGGTACGGTTTGAGTACCATTTCTGGTGTATTGAATCGTTCCACTGATGCCTCCACTTTGTATCGTTACATTTTTAGTGAAAGTATTGTTGATGTTTGTACCATTACAGGTCGTTACTGTGCTTAATGTCACGGTGCTGCTATTTGAACCATTTGGTTCTGGTCGTACGGTTAAAGTAGACGTGTTCTGCCCACTGATAATCGTTAGGCTGTTGCCGACCGACCAAGTGTAACTATTCGCATTCGTCATCGGAGCCGTATAAGTAAGCAGGTTTTGGCTACAGTCGGTAGTAGATGGACCATCCAATTCTACCAGCGTATTATTGGTACATATATTAGAGCAATTGAGCGTATTGGTTATATTTTGCATTTCATTAAAAATGAAATTCGAGTTGCGAGCCGTGAAAGTGGTAAGTAATTGAGCAGAATTAAACGACATTTTTATTTTAGAATAATTAATTGATTTTCAATGTTTTGCGAACTGCCAACTGCTTACTGTAAACTGCCTACTTACTTATGTATTCGATTAAATCTTGTACCGGTTTGCCCGTTAAATGGCTCCTGTGTGATAAACTTTTCGGAACGGGTATAACTTCGAGGAGTCACTGCGCCAATGAAAGTTGTATTAAGCGTGGAAGCGTTAAAAGTAACCGCATCCAAAGCACTTGCAGTAGGGACAAAGCACCATTCGTCATGCTGGATTCTACCCCCAAATATAACTCTGGCAATCTCATAGTCAACATATCCTATAAACGGACCTGCTCCATTACCTATACCTACTCGTTCTGAAATGGATTCGGTTCCACCTGCACCGGAGTCATACGGCAAGATACCCGCAGGTGAATTAATGGACTTGGTTACAGAAGGTATGGTAATGCGAATAGTAAATATAGATATCAAATAATTCAATTGGAAATAACAGATTTGTTGGGTGCCAGAAGCTGGCAGGGCTTTGACATTTGCAGTTAAATAATAGCCTGTACTGACTGGTAATGAATAATCAGAGAGCCCCAAGTATACGGATCCAGAGCCACCTACCATTTGTGCACCCGCTGGAAGCGGACCTTGACCGCACTCCGCGCCTTCACTAACTGCGACAAAACGGTAGGCGGGCTGTGGACCATAAGTTGGAAAAGTCACCATCGAACGGTATTCATTGTCTAAAAACGTGTTATAAGCAAGCGTTCCATTTGCATCGAGAGAGCGTACTAAAAGTTGGTTGGCAGATCCAGGTGAATTATTGGCTCTTACGCCGGCGCCTATCTTGTTTACTACCGAACCTAAATTAACCCTAATGGACCCTACCGTAATCGTCACATTATTGATCACATTGACCAAATGCTGCAAACCCAACATCACATTAGCACCGCGGTGCGGACTGTCTTGGGTGAGCAATAACCGAGTACTGGTAGGGACGCCACGCTGGGTCATGCTTGCTAGACAGTAGCGACTCACTAAGCCGCCCATACTGATGCCCATCACTACATTTTCATGGGGACTGGCGTTTGCACGTTTTTCTGTATTGATAAAAAGAATTGCTTCTTCCAGCAGGGCGGCATTGCGCGTGACAGCATCTACACCATCCGTATAATCTAAATATATCAGGTCGTACCCAGCAATATCGTCCAATTGTTCGTTAAAATCGTAGTCTTCAATTTCGTTAATGTTCCTTAAAAAAGTTTCATAATCCGTGTTAGGTTTTAGCTTAGAAGAAACGGAATTAAGGTCTAAACCTTCTACTACAATAAAAGGTCTGAACAATCTGGTCTGTCCGCCGACTAGGTTAAGGGAGCTATAGGATATTTGTAACCTACCACCGCTGTGCACCCCGGAACGAGGTGCTATCGTGACCGTACGGATAGGGAGCGGTGCGTAGCGAGCGGAAATATTAGCAGGTCGTAGTACCTTTATCTTGCTAAAGCACTGCCAGCTTGTACCATTATTGAGGGTGACGCGGATGGTAAGGGTACGCTCTCCCGCGCTTAGATAACTAGCACCAAGCGGTGTACCCAAAGTAGCGGTACGAAAACCACCGCCGTCGCCCATATCCACCTGTATTTGCTGCACGGTGTTGGTGGTATTGGTGTAAAAATGACTCGACAGAAAAATAATAGAAAACGTGCCATCTTCTGAAACGTCGCGCAAGGGTGCTGCGGCAAAGACGTTGCGGGTCAGATAAGGATTTTGGGTACGTCCTGCCACATCGTATAGCGCGTTGTTTTGCACCCGTAGCAGATTAGCGCTTACTGCGTCGGTACGGATGGAGGCGTACTGCCCATATAGTACGGGGACTACAACGGCACTATTGCTGCGCTGCGCCGTCTCGGTATTGATGTTGACTTGGTCAATGCCGGGTAAGGACTGGGTGCCGCTAATACGCGCCGAGTGAAAAGCGTGGTAAATCAAGCTCCAAGCAGTTTCATCAACAATATTGGTAGCAGTAGTAGAGCCGTCAAATTGTTCCAAATTCGCGAACGCCTGCCCGTACTCTCGAAGCACCCCTGTAGGAATGGCGCTGCGATTGAGGTTGGCAAATACGCGATTCAACTCGGTACGCACCGGGTCAGTCGTTTGCGCAATAGACACCTGGGAAAGGGCAAGCCACATCCAGGCTAACAAACATACATTTGTTAACAGTTTCATAAATAAAATATTATGTATTAAAAAATAGTTATGCTAAAATTGATAAGAAAAGCGTCCCTGAGTAATCTTCAAAGTTTCGCACCCCGGCTTTGATAGGGTCACTTCAAATTCTCCTTGAAACTTACCTTTATCTAAGTCATAGGTTATTACTTTTAAATAGCCATCGATTTGACAGGTACTATCTTTAAGGGTGTATTCACATTTTGAATCCCTGTCCCAAAATCTACAAGTTTGTCTTTCTCCTCTCCCAATGGGGTATAAGCCTGCTGATTTTAAGCTGCCCCCTATTCTAAAGTCTTGATAACCGTCTTTTGAACCATCGTCCTTAGGATATCGATATACTAGTATATCTAATATCCCATCTGAAAAAGTAGGATCTACATCTACTTGATATTTGGGACTTCCATCGTATCCTTTGGGTAACCACACCTTGCCATTGAGTAGAAAGCCGAAGACTTTGCTGTTTTCTGAATTGATGTTGGGTAGCTTTTCTTTTTTTTCAAAGATTTCCTTCAAGGAGCAGGCTGCCGTGCCGAGTAGGGCTACCAGCGTACATAGCGCGAGGATTGTTTTTTTCATCGTTCAAGTATTTTGTGTTTAGAAATAGGATGCTATATTGATAGGCGAACTGCCATTCATTATATTCAATGTTATCTTAATAAAATTGCCAGGCAAATCTCCCTTTCGTAATATTCAAAGTTTCGCAACCCAGCTTTGATACTTTTAATTCAAACTCTCCTTGAAACTTTCCTTTATCCAAGTCGTATAGGGTTACTTTTAAATAACCATTATATTCACATAGACTATCTCGACTTGAATATTCACAGTTTGAATCTTCATCCCAAAACCTAAAATTTTGCTTACTTCCTCTCTGAATTAAATAAAATCCTATTGAATTCAAACTGTCAGCGCCAAGTGCAAAGCTTTGATAACCATCCCATTTGCCATTTCCAGCATTAGGGTAACGATACGCATTGACATTTAAGATTCCATCCGAAAAACCAGGGTCCACATCAAAATTGTAGCGAGGATAAGAATTGCTACCTTTAGGCACCCATACCTTACCATTAAGTAGGAAGCCGAAGGCTTTACTGGTTTCTGGAGTGACACGAGGCAGTACTTCTTTCTTTTCAAAGATTTCTTTTAAGGAGCAGGCAGCCGTGCCGAGTAGGGCAGCGAGCGTACATAGTGCGAGGATTGTTTTTTTCATCGTTCAAGTATTTTGTATTTAGAAATAGGATGCTATATTGATAGGCGAACTGCCATTTATTATATTCAATGCTATCTTAATAAAATTGCCAGGCAAATCGCCCTTTCGTAATATTCAAAGTTTCACACCCTGGCTTCGATACTTTTAATTCAAACTCTCCTTGAAATTTTCCCTTGTCTAAATCGTACATGGTCACTTTTAAATAGCCGTCATATTGGCAAGTACTATCTCTGCTGGAATATTCGCAATTTGAATCGCGGTCCCAAAAATAAAAAATTTGCCTGCTCCCTTTTTTGATTGGATACAATCCTACGGATTTTAGACTGTCTGAACTAATTCCAAAACTCTGATGACCATCCTTTGTACCATCATTTTTGGGATAGCGATAGGCAGATGCACCCAGTACTCCATCCGAAAACCCAGGGTCTACATCAAAATTGTAGCGAGGATAGGAGTCACTACCTTTGGGCACCCATACTTTTCCATTAAGCAGAAAGCCAAATGCTTTATTAGTCTCGGAGGTGACACGGGGGAGTACTTCTTCTTGCTCAAATAGGTTGTCTAAAGAGCAAGCCGCTACGCCGAGTAGGGCAGCGAGCGTGAGTATGGAAATAATTGTTTTTTTCATAGATTAGAATATTATGTATTAAGAATAAATCACACTAATACTGCCAAGCAAAGCGACCTTTTGAGATTTATAACGTCGCCTATCCAAGTTTTTATAAGTGTAGACAAATTATTACCTGCTGCTCCATGCTGTTGAGGCGCGGAGCAGTAAAGAAATCGTTTTTAAAAGTTGAATGACAAAATGCTTGTTGAAGTGTAAATTCGGAATCAGCTGACTATCAGTCTGTTACAGTTATGATTTGTATAGCAAGATAATAAAACGAAGTGTTTGTTTAGAATAGGTAGATGCGTACCTATTCCATGAAAGGGATAGAAAGAAGTAAGGTGTTGATGTGTTGTTCATTGCAAAAATGAACATTTAAAATGATATTACCAAGAGCTATGATGTTAAATGAAAATTTAACATTTAGTTTACATTATTTCTTGTTTTAGATAAGGGAAGTTGGGAGGACGTGTAGCTATATGGTCATAGCAATATTTTTGCGGGATGAACCTTGATTGAGGTAGGTTGCGAATATACACAGAATCGTTCGTATCGGTGATGAAAAATAGTTTAACAAGCGTTTAAGAATTTAATAAAGGGTACAGGGAAACTTACTAAATAAGTGCATCCCTCTACCCTCTACCATTGTCCATCTCTACTACAAATGTATCACTTCGCCGTATGCAGCAGCGGCAGCTTCCATAATGGCTTCGCTCATCGTGGGGTGCGGGTGAATGGATTTTATCATTTCGTGACCGGTGGTTTCTAATTTTCGGGCGACAATGACTTCTGCAATTAGCTCCGTCACATTCGCTCCAATCATGTGTGCGCCGAGAAACTCGCCATATTTCGCATCAAAAATAACTTTTACAAAACCCACCTTCGCACCTGCGGCACTGGCTTTACCGGAAGCAGAATAAGGAAACTTGCCCACTTTCACTTCGTATCCCGCTTCTTTTGCTGATTTTTCGGTATGCCCGACGGAGGCGATTTCAGGACTGCAATAGGTACAAGAAGGGATGTTATTATAATCAATCGGTTCAGGATTTAGACCCGCAATTTTTTCAACACATGTAATGCCCTCTGCGCTTGCCACATGCGCGAGCGCCGGACCCATTGCTATATCCCCAATTGCATAAATATTTGGTACGTTGGTGCGGTAAAATTCATCCACTGTTATTAAACCTCGGTCGGTTTTAATACCCAATTCTTCCAATCCAATATTTTCGAGATTCGCCGTCACGCCTGCTGCGGAGAGTACGATATCACAATTGATTTCTTCGGTTTTTCCGTCTTTGCGACTTTTGACCAACACTTTACAACCTGTTCCGCTGGTATCCACCGATTCTACCGATGTGTTTGCCAATACTCGAATGCCACTTTTGGTATAAATTTTAGCGAGTTCTTTGGAAATTTCTTCGTCTTCGCGTGGCACCAAGCCTTGTTCTAAAAATTCCACAATCGTCACTTGCGTCCCAATCGAATGATAAAAATACGCGAATTCCACACCGATAGCACCTGCACCTACTACGACCATTGACTGTGGCTGCTTTTCCAAACTCATCGCTTTGCGGTATTCAATGATTTTCTGACCGTCAATTTTTAAGTTGGGTAATTCCTTCGCTCGACCGCCGGTAGCGATGATGGTGTGTTTGGCTTCGTACTCTTTCTTCGCGCCGTTGGCATCCTTGACTTCCACTTTTTTGCCTTGCGTCAGTTTTGCCGTACCCATGATGACATCAATCTTATTCTTTTTCATCAAGAAATTTACACCTTTACTCATGCCATCTGCCACGCCTCGGCTACGCTGAATCATCGCTCCAAAATCTGCTTTGGCATCCGTCACTGTGATGCCATAGTCCTTCGAATGTTGGATATATTCAAATACCTGTGCGCTTTTCAGCAATGCTTTGGTCGGGATGCAACCCCAATTCAAACAAATCCCGCCCAACGATTCTCGCTCTATCACTGCCGTTTTCAAACCTAATTGAGAAGCTCGAATCGCAGCCACATAACCACCGGGACCACTTCCTATTACAATTAAATCGTAGTTCATAACCAATGTGAATTTTAAATAATTGACTTTTCTTCCATCCAACACTCAGTATAGTGTCAGGGTTTTATCAGATTCAAAAGAGAAATGATTTGCACGATTGTAGAGGTCTGGAATCTGGCATCCGACATCTGGCATCCGTAAGAAAACCGCGCAAATATATACAATTGAGCCATAAATAAAAAACTCCGCCGCGATACTTGCGGCAGAGCTTGCTTAACTTACTGATACTAATATTCTTTATAAAGTATGCAACTTTATATCAATTTGAGTAAGGAGTCACAACTCCTGCTGTTAACTATGAATGGTTGAGCTGCCCGGACGATGCTGTAGAAGAAAAAACGACGGAGAAACCCGATAATACGTCATGTGCTACGCTCTCTTTTATTCTATCGCTTGGGCGTGGACAAATGTATGCAAACTGTGCGAATAAGGCAAGAAAAAGAAGTGTAAATTCGACGAATGAAATTTAAAAAATTAGTATCAATATTTTGATTAAGCATCTAATTTTTAATAATTTACGAATTTTATTTTAATATAACTAAAAACCTTAAATGCCTGAAATCGAATGGAACACGCTGGTATCATTTTTTTTCAAATTTCTATAAAAATCACGGTTCATCCGAGAGTATAAGCACAAGGGTTGCACTTTGATCGGCGAGGATTCGGTCTATTTTTACATAAAAACCTTGTTGTAAAGCAGTATTTTCTGCAAGATTTATTGCATCTTTTTGACTTTCAATGCTTTGCGCCCAAGCGCTGAACACAGCATAATCCGGTCCCATGCTGCCAAGCCGCCGCAGCAATCCGATAGACAATTCTATCCAAAATTCGGGTTTCTGATTGATAAAATCGCCGGGCAATATAAATTGAAATTCCTGTCGCACGTGGTCACAACCGCTTTGCAAAAGCGTCAGTTGCAAACTATCGTCAAATGTGACTTGCTCTACCGCCGCATCCTTTTTGGGATTGACAAACTGATGTGTTTTGATGCCTTGCTGCGTGGCGCTAAAGATAGCTTTCGGTGTGCCGTATTTACACTCAGATTCGGAAGGCGAATTGCGGCAAGCAACCAGCAAACCTACTATAAAAATAAGGGACAAATATTTCCAATTCATGGGCGAATGAGTATTTGAGCGTTTCTTACTACTGTGGGACAAATAATTATTTACAACCTTCGGTTCAACTCGTATGGCGTGATAGAACACGGATTCTCACGGGTGCAACGAGGCGACATGGATTTTTTTCTCAGGTGTGCGGGCAAAATCCGCGAAAATCTGCCAAATCCGCGTTCCAATTAATGTGATACGGGCTGCGAGAAGTGGAAGAAACCTTTTGTTCCACTACCCTTAAATCGTGCCGTTTAAACAAAATGAATACGGATTGGTTAGAATACAGGCTTTAAAAATATTAAAGTCGAATTGCTCAAAAAATATTGTATGCTCATACCGAATTACGCCGCCAACGGCAAATCTACCAACGGACAGAACAGTCACCAGCCCAATTACGAAACACCTTTGAAATCCAATGCTTTTGACTTATCGGATGAGGAAAAAGTGACACAGATAGAAGCACATTTTCAGGAGATTATGAATGTGCTTGGATTGGATTTAACGGATGACTCCCTGAAAGGCACGCCGCGTCGGGTCGCTAAAATGTTTGTGAAAGAGATTTTTCAAGGTTTGAACTCGAAAGATAAACCGACTATTTCGTTGTTTGAAAATAAATTTCAGTACCGCCAGATGCTCATAGAGCGAAACATCACGGTAAAATCTTTTTGTGAGCATCACTTTTTGCCGATTATTGGAAGATGCCATATTGCGTATATGTCTACCGGAAAAGTGATTGGTTTATCTAAATTGAATCGAATTGTTGATTATTTCTCGCGTCGCCCACAAGTGCAAGAACGCCTGACGATGCAAATCTCGAATGAATTAAAGATTGTTTTGCAAACAGAAGACGTAGCGGTTTATCTCGAAGCGGAACATATGTGTGTGAAAATGCGCGGCGTGGAGCACGATCACAGCGATACGGTCACGTCTGAATATAGCGGCAAGTTTTTGAACGAAAATACACGGGCGGAATTTTTACAAGCGATTCGTTGATACCAAACCTATAAGGTTTTCAGAAACCTTACAGGTTTTCTGGGGAAGAATTTATGAAGCGAAAGGTATATGCCGCCAGCACCGCTGCGCCCAATTCTGCCGCCAAATAAATCCAGCTATCTGCCCAAGCGGTCGCATTGCGCAAGCAATTGCCCAGTACTACTGCTGGATTGAACGCGCCACCGGAAACGCCGCCAAATACATATACGCCTGCTAACATTGTGAACCCAATTGCAATTCCATAAAAAGAATTGTTGATTTTTTCTTTTGGCTGCATCACATTCAAATATACGTACACCAACGCAAACGTACCCAGCAATTCCGCAACCAATGCCGTAGAAATTGTAATTAATTTCGGACCATCGGAAGGGCTACCAAAAAAATCAGTGAGCAATGCTGCGCCCGCTGCTCCTGCAAATTGAGCGACGAGATACCCTACGATTTCAGATTTTGCAATGCCACCCCGTAGCCACAACGCGAATGTTACCGCCGGATTGTAATGCGCCCCCGAAACGTGCGCCCCAGCAAATGTCATGACCATAAGCATACTGCCGATTGCCAGCGGATTGCCCGTGAGCCCGATAGCCAGCACCAGAAACAAAGTGCCAATAAATTCGACGAGGTATTTTTTCATATTATTTTATAAAATGAAGTCCCTAATAATTTAACAATGCGGCAATTTAACCATATAACATTTAAAAAACGGCTTCATCCAATTGTGCTTTGAAATATATGTCCAAATGTTCTAACACGGTAGCTGCCAGCCCTTGTCGCCCAATTTCCCGATTGATTTTGAATGGGTAATCGCGCAAATGCGGTGGCTCGTAAAATCGGCGTGGCGGCTGGGCGGTATAAAAATCTCGGCGATGAATGGCATTTGGAGTTGCAAACACTTCATTTTCAACTTGTAAGAAATACAAATAGTCAGCATCATTCGATAATTTCCAGCGGTGCGTACCGGCTTCGGGTTGCAAAAACAAAAAAGCACCCGCACCAAAAATCGTAAATTCTACGCCATATAATTTATCGCCATCTTGCATTTTATGTTCCTGCCAATGCTCTTCAAGCGGCGTGTCCATTTTGATATATTCCTCGCGTCGGGCTTGGTTGTCCGTTACAAAATTATTATTTTCATCATAAGAACCGCTTGTCACCCATTCATTGAAATAATCCTCTCGAAACCAAATACTTTGTGCGGTTACAACGTAGTTTTTTTGTTTAAACAAAGCAGTATAAAATTGTACAACTTCTTGTAAGACATTTCCATAAATAGCGAAAAAACAAATACTATGTTCAGGATAAAGTGCTGTGTATAATTGAATTTTTGTATCCGATAAACCTTTTTCCCACACTTCCACCCGGTCTAATAAATGCGTCTGATACGGCTGCAATCCTAAACTACTCATTCCAAAATGCAGTTCCATATTTTCTATTTCAGCACTTAATTCTTCAGTCTTGGCTTTTATTTGTAAAAAATCGGTGTATTGTATGACTTTGGTAGTGTTCTCCCAGAATTTTTTCTGTTTTTTTTCTATTTCTAACTGGTCTAATTCACTCAACAAACGAGCGTACAAATGTCCATCCTGCAAGCGATTGATTTGACGGCGCAGGCTGCTGGCGTGGTTCGCCTGATTCATTTTTTCCAACTCTTCTATCAACAATTCTAAGCCCAGTGGGTCGTCTTGCACGTCAATTTTTAACTTACCTTCCTCCATTTTTACCTGCACCAAAAGGCGGTCGTCGGGGTCGTAGGTATTGAGGGTTTTAGAAAGCGGCAAAATCAATTCTTCCCGAAGCACGCGTTGCAAATAGCGCGCGCCATAACGCGGATGGTAGCCTTTTTCACCAATAAAATCCAATACAGCCTCCTCTAAATGCAAATCCAAACGCCGATAGCGAATGCCTTCCCGTTGCCGGAATAACTCCATTTCGCGCTCTACCACAAATCGAATCGTGAGTGGGTCGAGCGGTTCAAATGGAATGACCTCATCAATTCGGTTGAATAATTCCGGTCGAAAATGCTTTTGCACGGCGTTCATAAAATGCGAAGTGACCTCCGCCACATTCACTTTACTCGTCCAGCCAATACGATTATTTTGCAAAGATTCCGCACCAATATTGGAAGTCATAATCACAATCGTACTACAAAAATTGACCACTTTTCCTTGATTATCTGTCAGTCTTCCTTCACTCAGTAATTGCAAGAGCAAATCGTAAAATGTAGCATTCGCTTTTTCAATTTCATCAAACAAAAGCACACAAAACGGCTCGCGTCGCACGGCGGACGTAAGTAATCCATCTGAAAAATAATCGGTTCCAATCAATCGCATCACTGTGTACGCATCTGAAAATTCACTCATATCAAAACGCACGATACGCTGTCGATTTCCAAACATGAATTGTGCCAGCACTTTTGCCAACTCGGTTTTGCCCACGCCAGTCGGTCCGACAAAAAGAAAAGATGCAATCGGTTTGCCCGTCCGAGCCAGCGCCGTTTTCACAGAAGTGAGAATGCTGACCACACTTTCCACCGCTTTATCTTGTCCAAAAACATTGGAATGAAATAGTTTTTTTACCTCGCGCACATTCATTGGAACGGCAGGGTCTACCATAAAAATAGGCATTCCGGTTTCTTCACAAAAATGGGCGATGACTTCCGAGCGCGTAATTTGCGCATTTGGCAATTGCTTCTTATTCAACAACATACTTTCCAAAAAACGAATCGGGCGACCGGGCATCCCGGCGTACGGCACAAAACGGCGGTGCAACCGAATCACTTCTTGAATCGCTTCTTCGCTAATCGTCACCTGACGGTCTACCGCCATATCGTTGACTTTTTGTAGAATAATTTGCTCTAAATCCGCACGTGGTTCTTGAATTCTAATGACTTGAAAAAACGATAAAAAATTAGAACTTTTAATCTCAATCCGCGCCAACTCTTCTTCCGTACACTCCGAAAGCAGTACGACTTCGCCCCGACTGATGTAATTGCGCAAAAAATCGGCGAGGCTTACATTGTTTCCAGAATACTGACCGACTTCAAATAATTCCATCAAATTTCGGACAAATAAAATGTGGTCACTACCTGCCAATTCTTTGCAAAAAAGCGCGACGTTTTGTTCCCATGCGCCCGTTTCGCCCGTAAGTTCCTTGATGAGCGTGGAGGCGGTCGTTTCCCAAACTTGTCCTTTGATGCGCAATTTTTTCTGCTGGTGAACCAATTCCCACACGAGTGCCGTTTTGCCTACGCCGGAAGGTCCGACGAGTAACACGCTGCGATTGAAGCGATTGCGCAAGGCTTTCGCCAATTGTTCCAACTCATTTTCCATGCCGTAAAGTACCTGCTGTGGAATGTCGAGCAGTTGGGCTGCTTTTGGCAGAAGCGGGTCGCTGCCAGATTTACCCACTTCTTCTACTTCGGCGGGCGACAAGGCTTTCAGCTCAACGGTATCTTTTAATAATTCAACTTGTTCAAACCATATCGCAGACACGACTTCTTGCAGCGCGTTCAACCGTTTTTTACGAGCAAATTCGATGCGAATCGCTTCCTGTAATTGTCCTGCAATCGTCTCCTCCGATTCGGTGAACGCTTCTACACCCAACACTGGCACGATACCTCGCACGCCAGCGAGGGTTTCGCTATAAAAATAATCGAATTCTAATTCAAAAGCTGGAAAGGTAAAATCATCCTTCGACTTGACAAACGGCATCCGCAACTTTTCTTGTTTGAAATCAGTAGGAATAAACTCGCGCATCAATTGTTGCAACTTGCCCTTATTCAACACTTTAGATTGTAAAACTTCTGCATACCTACCACTTAAAATTTCAAAACTCTGCCCAATGCGTACGGCATTTTTATCGAAAAAAGGAATAGAAATTGTTTCTCCATTTTGAAAATGAATTTGAAAAGCCAGAAAAGGAATCGAAATTGGATGCGACATTAACGTAGACTTTAGATATTAGACTTTAGACATTAGATGCTGAATTTAAGTGCTGAAGCACTTTTATTTTAACCGCAGAGGCGCAGAGACTTTGCGTTTCTTAACGAGCTTTGCAAGGAAAATTATAATTTAACATTGCTTGATTACTTACAATTACTAAAATTATAATCTTCAAAGATACTAAACCCATTCAAACTATAATCAAGCCTTCTTCAGAATTACCGAAAGTCAGATGTTGATTATTCAAATATCGAAAGCCGCTGCAAAGTGCTAAAAGTGCGTCAAAATGATGCCACGTGAGCGTTGATAGGTTCATAGGGTGATAGGATGATAAGCTGACAAAAGCGGATAGAGCATCAAAAAGTAATGGAATCAGTGCAGAAATATACTCTTTTTGTTTTTTATATAATTGTTTGTCCAAATTTAATGTTTTAGCTAAATGACTTGGGTAAACCTCTGTCACTTCTACTTCTATTTTTTGCAAATTATTCTTTAATTGCATCGCTCGTGCCGTTAAGCCGCCCAAAAATAGAGGTGACATCGCTTGTACCGCTCTATCCGCCGCTCGATAAAAATAATCATTATAGCCGTCAAAATTTTGATAAACACTTGGTAGTGAAAGCGGTGCATCTAAAAAAATATGAGTTGGCTGGTAATTATTTGCCCATTCTATAATAAAACGGTCGGCGTCTTTGTTTTTATCGCTGGCTGCAAAAACGATTTCACTACTTTCATTTACAAAAGCAATAACGGTCGTCCCTGCGAGCTTGCTGCCATAATCAATACCTGCTATTCGGGTGACGGGGAAATGGGTGAATGCTTGATACATTAATGTCCAATAATATTACTAAATTGTTGATGAAGTATACCAGCCACATCTTCCTTTACAGAAGTAATTTTATAAATCAAGTGTGCCTGATTATAAAATGGATTTCGTTCTATTAACTTATTTTCAATGAATTGTCTAAGTTCTATATCATCCATATTTTTTAACAGCGGACGGTGTGCACGTTCCGATTCTAAACGTTCTAATAAAATATTTACCGATGCTTCTAAATAAATCGTTATTCCATGCTGATTCATCCATTCCATATTATCAAAAAAACAAGGCGTACCGCCACCACAGGCGATAATGATATTTTGATGTTTTAACAATTCATGTAATGCAGCACGCTCCATTTCTCGAAAAGCCATTTCACCATCCATTTCAAAAATAGTGCGAATCAAGCGTTGCTGCGCAATTTCTATCTGATTATCCAAATCAATAAACGGCAGCTGCATCCGCTCAGCTAATTGACTGCCGACGTGACTTTTGCCACTGCCCATAAAACCAATTAAAAATAGTCTCATATTGCTGCAATAGTTGGAGAAAACTTGCGGTTTGCAACAATACGTGGAATAATTTGGTTTTCAATGAAAAAAATGGGCTACTTTTGCAGTGGCGCACTATAATAGAAAATTATGAAAAAGACTTGGATAATTATTATAATCGCTCTATTCACGCTTGGTGCTTGTCAAAAAAATCCGTCAAACGAAAAGCGGGTAGAGGAGGTTAGTGCTGCCAGTAATGCAGATATTATACGGAATCCAGATTCTGCGGATGGCGCGCAAGACACAGCGAATGTGGCAAAAATGACGTTTGAAGAAACAACGTTTGATTTTGGAGAAGCGAAAGAAGGGGAAGTGGTGACGCACATTTACAAATTTAAAAATACCGGAAAAGTGCCACTTTTGATTAGCGACGCGCGGTCTACTTGTGGGTGTACAGTGCCAGAGTGGTCTAAAGAACCAATTGCACCCGGACAAAGTAGCGAAATTAGTGTAAAATTTAACACAGCAGGCAAGATAGAAAAACAGCAAAAGCCAGTTACCATCACCGCCAATACGTACCCTTCTGAAACGAAGGTATATTTGACAGGATTTGTAAATGCACAGGTTTCACAATAGTAGAATATTATTATTTAAAACAGAAAATTTATTTTCATTATGTATATTTTAATTTTAAACGCATTATTGTTACAAATTGGAGGATTCGGTACGAGCACGATGATTATGTGGGTACTGATTTTAGTTATTTTTTACTTTTTTATGATACGTCCGCAGAGCAAACGTCAAAAAGAACAGCGCGTGTTCATGGAGGGCATTGTTAAAGGGAATGAAATCGTGACTGCCAGTGGAATGTTGGGAAAAATTAGCAAAATAGACGGCGAAATTGTTACCTTAGAAGTTGCTCCGAAAACATTCATCCGCATTACAAAAAGTGCGATTTCTAAAGAAATGACCCAAAGTATTTATGCAGCAATGGCTAAAAATACGAAGGCAGAGAATCTGGTCGTTGCGAAGCAGGAAGATTCAACTCCCGCCGAGCAAGGATAGAGCTACCTTATTAGTTTGCATTGGTATCGCCCTGTTTTTCTGGCTTTTAGTCAAGTTATCCCGCACGTATTCGTCCGAAAAGCGGGTCTCGTTTCAATTTGAGCTGCCGCAAGGAAAGACGTTTGTGACTAAACCGCCTTCGGACGTACGCGTACAACTGCAAGGCAGCGGATGGGAGTTAATGTTTGACTATTTATATGATACAGATATTAGTTTGTATTATAACTTATCAAATTTTAATCCGTCTACACTTACAAGCGAGCAGCTTCGCAGGGATATTTTACAAAAAATTGCTTTCAAAAATATTCGCATCACCGATGTGCAAGGCGATATTCCCCTCCAACTCGAAGCAGGTGCCAGCAAAAAAGTCCCTATTCTGACCGTAGATTCGCTCACTTTTGCAACGGGTTATCATCTGACCAACCCCGTCGCATTAGAGCCGGACAGCGTTTCTATTACCGGGCCTATTTCTCTTATATACAAAATTACCTCCTGGAATACAAAGGCATTTAGCCTCGCTAATTTAAAAAATAAGGTCGTGCAAATCGTGGATTTGGAAGCACCGCTACCTGAATTATCGCTGAATGTCAATCAAGTGCAAGCAACGATAGAGGTGGAGCAATTGACAGAAAAATCATTATTCGTCCCTTTAATCGTTCGAAATGCGCCGCCGGATAGTTTAAAATATTTTCCTGAAAAGGTGAAAGTAACTTGTACTATTGGATTGAGCGAGTATAACAATATTGATACCAGTGATTTTCGCTTAGAAATAGACCTGGCGAAAGTGTCTTTAAAACAGGGAAAACATACGCTGCCTATCCAGATAGTACGCCAACCGACGAACGCTTTGAGTGTACAATTTACGCCCAAATCAGCAGAATTTTTTATCTTTAAGCGCTAAAACGGCTTTAAGTAATTTTAAATTACAACGTTTGTAGCGTTTTATTACTGATTTGAAAAGTAAGTTATTTATAGAAATATTATATGAACCTCTGTTCAATTAAACAACGCATGAAAAAGAATTTAATATTAATAGGGCTATTTATAAGTACAATATCGGTATCATACGCGCAGGAAATCACGCCTTTTGCCTGGAAACAAAAAAAAGGAATTTCAATAACAAAAAAAGTATTGCCCGAACTACTCGACCGCACCTGGACCACTTATCGCCACTACGAGTTGCAAGGGGATACTGCTACGGTTCAACACGGTCAATTTATTGCTTTTAATTTTAATAAAAATGGTGCATTTCAAGGCGCGGCAGGTAAAAACAGATTAAATGGAACGTGGGCTTTGAAGGATAAAAGAACTTTAGTGTTGAATAGAAAAGATTCTATTACATCAAAAGAAGAATTAATTACATCTGGTGATTATTTAATTTATAAACTAAATGCGGAAGAACTCGTGATGGCGCTAACAAAACAAGGCGAACAAAAGGTGCAAATGATTTTATACTGTAAAGGAACGAAGTCAAGTGTGCTTGCAGAACCTTACAAACCAACGACCACGCAAGCTGTAAAAATAGACGCGAAGGAAGTGGAAGCCGCACGAGATAAACGCGAAAAAGCAGCACTGATACAGGAAATAACGACCGAAGCGATGCTACGGGATATAAAATTGAAAGAAAAATTAGAGCAAACGGATTTAAAAATGTTGCAAGTAATGAAACGGCGTATTTTATCCGGTGCATATGAAAAAGAGGTAATAAGAGGCTGATTTTAAATAAATTATGATTTCTCAAAAAAGCATACAGGACGTACTCGACACCGTCAAAATTGAAGATGTGGTTGGGGAATTTGTCAGTCTGCGGCGGCGCGGGGTCAACCTGATCGGATTGTGCCCATTTCACAATGAAAAAACGCCTTCCTTTAATGTTTCTCCCACCAAAAATATTTATAAATGTTTTGGCTGTGGCAAGGGTGGCAACGCCGTGCAGTTTATCATGGAACACGAGCAATTGACGTTCCCAGAAGCCATTCGACAGCTTGCCCAAAAATATAATATTGAACTTGAAGAAACCGTCACTTCCCAAGAAGCCATCCGCGAAAAGCAATTCGTTGAAAGTCTGACGATTATTAATGAATATGCTAAAAATTTCTATCAGGAACAGTTATTACATACCGACCGAGGTAAAAGTGTAGGCTACGGTTATTTCAAACAACGTGGTTTTAAAAATGAAACCATTGAAAAATTTGGCTTGGGTTATGCCGATGAAAAACGCGATACGTTCACTTTAAAAGCGGTGCATGATGGCTATAACATTGAGTTGCTACGAAAATTAGGTTTGACTTCTCAATACGATAATGATTTTTTCCGCGACCGCGTGATGTTTCCCATTCATAATTTATCTGGCAAAGTTATTGCATTCGCAGGTCGTATTTTACAAAAGGATATCAAAGCACCCAAATATATCAACTCGCCAGAATCTGAAATTTATAATAAAAGTAAAATCTTATACGGCGCATTTTTTGCAAAAAAAGCCATTCAACAAGTGGATGAATGTATTTTGGTAGAAGGTTATACGGATGTAATAAGTTTGCATCAAGGTGGAATTGAAAATGTGGTGGCTTCTTCTGGAACTTCACTAACGGTTGACCAAATTCGACTTATTAAACGTTACACGCCGAATGTAAAGATTTTATATGATGGTGATTTAGCTGGAATTAAAGCGGCTTTGCGCGGTTTGGATATGGTGTTAGAGCAGGATTTGAATGTAAAAGTCGTGTTATTGCCGGAAGGAGAGGACCCGGATTCGTATTTGAAAAAAGTGGGACAAGCTGAATTCAAAGAATATTTGGATGATAAATCACAAGATTTTATCACCTTCAAAACCAATTTATTAGTCAACGATGCGGGTCGAGACCCTGTGAAAAGAGCCGGTATCGTAAAAGACATTGTAGCCAGTATTGGTAAAATTCCAGACCCCGTAAAGCGCACTTTTTTTATTCAAGAATGCGCGCATTTGATGAATGTAGGCGAGCAAATCTTGGTTAGCGAAGTAAATAAAATTGTCTCTCAACAACTCAAAAAACAACAGCAAAAAGTCGCCTTAGAACCGCGTGCGCAGGCAGATAATGAGTTGCGCATCAGCGAATCCATGTCCGACGGTTCCGTTCCGCCACCCGTTTCGCTTGACACCTCACACGTAGGCGACGAATTTCAGGAGAAAGATATTGCACGTATTTTAATTTCTTCTGGTGGCGAACTCTTTGATTTAGAAGACAATATGACTGTTGCAGAATATATAATAAGTAATATTGAAGATGTAATAGAAGAATTTGACAATCGTTTGTATCAAAAAGTGATAAAAGAAACCTTGCATTTATTAGTAGAAAAACTGCCCGTCACGCCGCAATATTTTATTCATCATACCGATACCGCAGTTAGTCAATTAGCAGTCAACCTGCTTGCCTCACCGGATGATTTGAGTGAAAATTGGGAGAAGAAATGGGAAATTTTTCTCAATCAAAAAGCACCCGATAAAAATTTTAAAATTGATAGTCTGCAAGCTTTATTGCGTTTTAAAATGCGAAAAATCATGCGCATGTGCGACCGGAATTTACAACAAATCGAAACTATTAGTCAGTCTGTTGATGACGAACAACTCATCGCGCATTTGAAAGTACAGCAGAAATTAAATACGATGCGGAATGATATTGCAGCGCAGTTGGGGACGGTAGTTTTAAAATAAGTTTGGAATTTTAGGTTTAATGTTTGAAGTTCAGTGCTATACTTTATATGCGTAAAACATGAATGAATTTTATTTTGATATTGGAGATGAGGTTCTTTCTCCCCAAACAAGCCATCCGAAGTTTAACGAGGTAATAAAAGAACCGTTTTATTTCGATTGCACCGATGAATTCTCCCCATTTGGAAATGATGACGGTGCAGACACATTTGATGCTTTGGAAAGGTGGTTTAAAGTAACGAAAGGCGAAGGCGACATCATGGAGTGGCTATTTAACCATGTTGATGGATTTGGTTTTAAGCATAGTAGTGAAATTACATCTCGATTTGTTCATATTGAAATGATAAATCGGCTATTAAAGGAAGAAAAGTTTTTTTTTAATTGTATGGACGAAGCGATTATTGCTGCGGCTTTTGGGCAGTATAAAATTTGTGGTAAAATATACAGTCGTCTAAAAGTATTAGCACTTGTTAGTTTTGAACGACAAAAGCTTATTAATCAGCAAATCCTGAAAAATAATGCGGTAGATATGGGGAAAATATTCAAAGCAGTGGATATGAAATCTACCAGACCAGATGAACATGGCAGTACCCAACACCTCACACTCAAGTATTTAGAAGGACTGGAAATAATGAAAAAAGACTTATCCAAATTTGAAGAAAAAATGTAAATAAGTATTTTGAAATTTCAGGTTCAAAAGCGCACAACTTCCAAACCTGAAACTTTAAACAAAAAAAACATTACACATTTCTATTCACACAATTCAAATCTTCAAACGCGCTTTTCAACCTCGATACAAACGTTTTCTCTCCTTCGCGCAGCCATACGCGCGGGTCGTAATATTTTTTATTCGGTTTGTCCGCACCTTCTGGGTTGCCAAGTTGCGCTTGCAAGTAGTCTTCTTTTGATTGATAAAAATTCTTTACACCTTCCCAAAATGCCCATTGCATATCGGTGTCAATATTCATTTTCACCGCACCATATTCCACTCCTTGCCGAATTTCCTCGCGCGAAGAACCAGAGCCGCCGTGAAACACAAAGTTGATAGGCGTTCTACCTGTCAGACCAAACTTTTCGCGCACATAATCTTGTGAGTTTTTCAAAATAACAGGTTGCAACTTTACATTGCCCGGCTTATAAACGCCATGTACATTGCCAAAAGCAGCCGCGATGGTGAAACGTTTACTTACTTTGCTGAGTTCTTCATAAGCATAAGCTACTTCTTCGGGCTGCGTGTAAAGCAGCGCATTGTCTACGTCAGAGTTATCCACGCCGTCTTCCTCGCCGCCGGTCACGCCGAGTTCGATTTCCAACGTGATGCCGAGTTTATCCATACGTTTCAAAAATGCGACACACGTCTCAATATTTTCGTGTAATGGCTCTTCGGATAAGTCCAACATGTGCGAACTGTACAATGGATACCCATTTTTATCATAGAAATCTTCACTGAAATCCAACAAACCTTCTACCCAAGGCAACAAACTTTTGGCGCAATGGTCGGTGTGCAAAATCGTGGTCACGCCATACGCCTCGGCCATGCGATGCACGTGCAAAGCACCAGAAATACTTCCTGCAATCGCCGCTTTTTGGTCAGCATTCGATAAACTTTTACCTGCAAAAAATGCACCACCGCCATTGGAAAATTGAATAATTACAGGCGAGTTCATCTCTTTTGCAGTTTCTAAAACGGCATTTACCGTGTTGGTACCAGTGACGTTGACTGCTGGCAGGGCAAAGTCATTTTCATTGGCGTAATTGAGTAATTCGGTGACTTCATCGCCGTGCAGCACGCCGGGACGGAATTGAGTAGAAGTAGTCGTTGACATGATTAAATGGTTTGACGTTTTAAAGTTTGAAGTTTCCTGGTTCGGGCGGTTAAAGGTAAGAAATATAGAGAAATATTGCTGTTAGCATTCCAAAATCCTAACAGCAATATTTTCCCAAATGGGATATACTACGCGGCATGACTTGCTTCTTCCGCTACCATTTCATCTACCTCTTTCGCCGCTAAATATCGTTCGGCATCTAGCGCAGCCATACAGCCTGTACCCGCCGCCGTTATTGCTTGCCGATAGGTGTAATCTTGCGCATCGCCACTTGCAAACACGCCAGCTATGTTCGTGCGAGTTGTGCCGGGTTGGGTCATGATATAACCTTGCTCATCCATATCGAGCCAGCCTTTAAAAATATCCGTGTTGGGATGATGACCAATGGCTACAAAAAAACCTTGGATGGGCAGCACGGATTCTATTCCAGTTGTTTTATTTTTAATATGAACGCCTTCGACACTCGATGCGCCAAGTATTTCAAGGGTTTCCGTGTTCCAATGCACCGTAATATTCGGAATCATCATCACGCGTTCTTGCATGATTTTAGAAGCGCGCATTTCATTTCGACGCACCAGCAACTGCACGGATTTACATAATTTCGACAAATAAACTGCTTCTTCTGCCGCCGTATCACCGCCGCCGACAACTGCCACATCTTTACCTTTATAAAAAAAACCATCACACACGGCACAAGCCGAAACGCCATAATTATACAATCGCTTTTCAGATTCCAGTCCTAAGTATTTGGCACTCGCACCAGTAGATACGATGACTGTATCGGCATGAATTTCTTTGCCTGTATCCGACCAAGCTTTGTGAACATCGCCCGAAAAATCCACCTTCGTAATTACTTCATAGCGAATATCCGTGCCAAAGCGCGCCGCCTGCTGCCGAAAATCCTCCATCATCTGCGGTCCCATAATCCCGTTGGGATAGCCCGGATAATTTTCTACATCAGAAGTGATGGTTAATTGTCCGCCAATCTGTTGCCCCGTGTATAAAACGGGTTTCATATTTGCTCGCGCTGCATAAATAGCTGCGGTATAACCGGCTGGTCCTGAACCGATAATAAGGCACTGTGTCCGTTCCGTCATTTTTCTTTTTTTATGCTTTAAATGTGGCGCATTTCTAAAATGTGCCGCATTTTTAATGCTACAAAACTAAACCTCTTGATGAATAAAAAAGGTAATTCAATTACAAAAAAAGAACGCTTAAAGTGGGCTGTCGGTTGAATGCAAATTTTTCGTCCAAATTTCAGATGGATTCGCCGAAAAAGCAACGAATTGTCGTTTGATTTGTTGATACTTTGTTGGAGTTGTCGTAACTTTTGCTTTGAAGAAATTTCTCAGCATTAAAAATATAGAAAATGTTTGATTTCATTGCTTCATTTTATCCGTTGGCTTTTTTGGTAAGTGCTTTGACCTTAATGGGATGGATGTATTTTCAAAATCATCAGCAGAGTGCATGGTTTCAACGCACGTTTGGCGTGGCGTTTGCTGCATACGCGCTGAGCGTGGTTGCGGCGGATGCGCAAGTTGATTTCAAAATGGGCATTCTATTTCGGGATTTGCTGGTAATGGGTGCTTTAAGTTTTTTATTCAAGGCATTTTTGAATAAGCGTTCGGTGTTCGTCGTTGGATCCATTTTGTTGGGCGCAGGACTGTTTTTATTTTACAATATGAAAGTAAGGACGACCTTTCAAGAAAAAAATAATAGTGAAGCAATAAAAGGTTTAACTTTAGATAAAAACGGCGAATTACTCATTGAATTGAAAGAAAAAGCGTCCGTTGAAAAACTTGCTAAGGCCTTACAAAAATATGATGCTACTATTGAACGCGCTTTTTATCCCGAAAATGCAGACCAAACTAATCTGGATAATTATTACATTGTTAATATTCCTGATAATAAGACTGATCAACTTGATAAAATCGAACGCGCACTTTACAAATCAGGTGTCGTTGCATGGGTAGAAGAAAACGAAGTGATCAACGTAGCTCCGCTCCCTACAAATCCCATTTCACCAATCAATAATAAATTTGGTATCAATGACCCTGGCTTGACACAACTCTGGGGCTTTGAAGCAATGGGTGTAGATAAACTCTATAATCACTTGTCAACCAACAAGATAAAGCCACAACGTAAAGCTTTAATTGCAATCCTCGATACTGGTGTGGATGGCACGCACGAGGATTTGAAATCCAATTTTAAATCCACCAAAAATCAATATGATAACGATCCCGTTGGACACGGTACGCATTGTGCAGGTATCGCAGCGGCGGTGAGTAATAATGGAGTAGGGGTTGCGTCTTTTTCAACGGATAACTCTTATGTAGAAGTGACCAGTATCAAGGTGCTTAGTGCAATGGGAAGCGGTACGCAGCAGGGCATTATTAAAGGTATGATCGAAGCAGGTGATCGCAAAGCGGATGTGGTTTCAATGTCACTCGGCGGTTTTTCCGACCGTTTTAAAATTAAAGCCTATACCGATGCCGTAAATTACATTGCCAAATCGGGCGGAATTGTGGTAGCCGCTGCCGGTAATTCCAATCGCAATGCGAAAGATTATTCGCCGGTGAATACGCCAGGCGTTATTGGGGTCAGCGCAATTGACCAGGATTTGAATCGAGCCGTTTTTTCTAATTATGTGTCCGACATTAAAATGGGTGTGGCTGCGCCGGGTGTGGGCATTTATTCCACCATTCCTAATAACAAATACAATACGTTCAACGGTACTTCGATGGCAACGCCGTACGTGGCGGGTTTACTCGGTTTGATGAAAAGTATCAAGCCAAATTTGACCGCGCAACAAGCCTACGAAATTTTAAATAAAACTGGGAAAAGCACCAAAGCGACGGAGCAGACGGGGAAGTTGATTCAGCCGTTTGAGGTGTTGAAAGGTTTACAGTAATAAAAAAAGTTTGGAGGTTTGGAATTTGGGGAGTTCGGAGGTTTGCACGTCGCGTGACATTCAAACTTCCAAACCTTTGAATTGAATTAGTCACAATATAATCTGACATCAGATTTATTCTTGAATATAGAATTGAAGTAACTCAATTCGCTGTGTTTTTTGAAGTCCTGTTATAACTTTATCACTATAACTTGGAGCTATTAGCAAGCCTGTTATTAACTCAGCAGGTAGATTAAACTCGTGTTCGATATAGTTCATGTAAGATTGCAACTGAGATATTGCATTGCCATTAGCTTGCCGAGCTTTGATTTCTATTACGAATAACTTTCCAGAAGGGGTTTTGGCTAAAATATCAATTCTTTCAGCGGAGTCATTTCGAGGACGAATCTGTCTTTTGACAAAGATGAGTGGTTCGTCAAATCCGAAATTAATTTGCGACCAGTTATCCACAAAATAGTTTTCAATTTCTAATTCTGAACATCCAAGTTTGAAAGTAAGATATTTTCCATATCCAAATTTTACTTTTTCTAATTGGAGACCGCGAGAAATGGTACTTACTTTTTCTTCTCCCGATGATTGTTGCACAATTTTTTTCACTTCTTTTGAAGCCTTCGGCGTATTATTTTTTGTCTTGGATTTAAGAGAACCATTTGAAATTGGGTTATCAGTTTGTTCTCTATTTGTATAATAAGATATAAATAAAGCACCTAATTTTTTCGGAGTTCCTTTTTGAAAAAATAGCTCATTTATAAAATGAGAATTATCATCAGTTAGATTTACTTTATTGCTTTTAGTCGCTTGGTTAAAAACATTCTTGTCTCCTTTATTTGCCTTGGTGAGTATATATTCAAAGACTAATTCTAATGCTTTGTTTAGATTGCTATTCCCAGACAAAGCATACCAAATAGCAGTGTAGTTATTTTTAGGAATGCCAAAGTTTACCTTTTTTTGAAAAAAAGAGTACGCTGATTCTACATTGGGAGAAGCCTGATTTATAAGTTCAATAACTGCTCCGTCTTGAATATTTACAGTCTCCATACAGGGGCTTTCAATTAATAAGAGAATTATCTAAAGTCAAATACGAAACTAAAAATAATTTGTTACATAAAAAACTCCCGAACCTCCAAATTTTAAACATTAAACCGAAAGTGCATCACATCGCCATCGCCCACCACGTATTCCTTGCCTTCTACGCCTAATTTTCCGGCTTCTTTCACGGCGGCTTCCGAGCCATATTTTACAAAATCCTCATATTTAATCACCTCAGCCCGAATGAATCCTTTTTCAAAATCGGTATGAATCACGCCCGCCGCTTGTGGCGCTTTATCACCCCGATGAATTGTCCAAGCGCGCACTTCTTTTTCGCCAGCCGTGAAATAGGTAATAAGATTCAATAAATTATAACAAGCGCGAATAACTTTATTTACGCCCGGTTCGTCCAAACCCATTTCCTGAATAAACTCTTGACGTTCTTCTTTGCTTTCTAACTCTGCAATTTCCGATTCAATTTGCGCACTGATTAAGATAAT
>Ga0163149_10001723_pt1 | contig 27674 bp, 23 predicted proteins | sample OliLakLV19MP5G1_FD_148604 | JGI IMG/M metagenome (GOLD analysis project Ga0163149, IMG submission 148604) | Freshwater microbial mat bacterial communities from Lake Vanda, McMurdo Dry Valleys, Antarctica - Oligotrophic Lake LV.19.MP5.G1 | ecosystem: Environmental > Aquatic > Freshwater > Lake >... | reverse complement strand
CCATTACGAGCACGCAGCTCGCGACCGGCGCGGTGGCCACAGGCAATATCGCCTCCGGCGCAGTCGGCTCGGCGCAACTCGCGAGCGGCGCGGCGGCAGCCAATCTTTCCGCCAGCGGCCAAAGCGGTGTGCCCAGCGGCGGCATTGTGCTCTCCAGTAATTCCACGGACACGAATCTTACCGGTGCCGGCTATGTGAAATTGGGCAAGATCGACCTGAGTGACGTGTGGGAGCAACGCACCAGTGGTACGCCACCCACCGTGCGCTACCAGCACACGGCAGTCTGGACCGGCACCGAGATGATCGTCTGGGGCGGAGACGGCGGCAGTGGTCTTTTGAACACCGGAGGGCGATACAATCCGACGGCCAATACCTGGACGGCGGTGAGCACCACCAGCGCACCCGCCGCCCGCACCCGACACTCGGCGACTTGGACAGGCAGCGTGATGATCGTCTGGGGTGGATCCGATGGCAGTGTTGCTTTAAGCGACGGTGGTCGCTACAATCCGACCGCCAATACTTGGACAGCGGTGAGTAACGCCAGCGCGCCTGCTGCTCGTTCCCAGCACACGGCGGTATGGACCGGCACCGAGATGATTGTCTGGGGCGGCTTCGGCGCCGGCACTTTAAATACCGGAGGACGCTACAATCCGACGTCAAACGCTTGGACGGCCGTGACGACGACCAACGCGCCTGGCGCACGTTTCGTGCACACGGCGATATGGACGGGCACTGAAATGATTGTCTGGGGTGGAAACGGCGGCATCCCTTTAAATGACGGAGGTCGCTACAATCCGGTCGGTAATAGTTGGGTGGCCACGACCCTTTCCGTTGCGCCCACCGCGCGCTACTATCACACGGCGGTATGGACGGGCTTCGAGATGCTCGTTTGGGGTGGAGCGGGCGACGGCGGCACATTTAACGACTGTGCTCGCTACAATCCGGGATTAAACAGTTGGACTGCGGTGAGCGGTATCGGGGCGCCACCTACGCGTTACCAGCACACGGCAGTTTGGACTGGCACTGAAATGATTATCTGGGGCGGAGAAGACGGCGGCCTGTTTAACGATGGCGGGCGCTACAGTCCAACCGGTAACAGTTGGACGCCCGTGGGCACCATTGGCGCGCCCAGCGCACGCCGCAATCATACCGCAGTCTGGACCGGCACCGAAATGATCATCTGGGGCGGATTTGTCTACGGATTTGCCATTTCCAACGAAACGTTCAGCTACACCTTCGGACGCGTGATGTATCTCTACCAACGCCCATGAGCCATCGCGGGCCGAATTCAGCGACCGGTCATCCACGCAGAACCATCGCGTGCGTTGCGTTGCTGGCCCTGCTCACGCTGGGCACGCCGGTCCGGGGTGAAGATTTCGCCGCACTCTGCGCGGATCGCACGGCGATCGAGCAGGTGTATTACCAGCACCGCCTCGGTGAAAAATTGCCCTTCGCGCAAGCCTCACCCGCCGCGCTGATCGAACAGCTGGTGCATGACGACCGACGCAAAGAGTCGGTCCTCCGAAAAAACTACGGCGTGGAAATCACCGCCGCCCAGATCGAGACCGAGGTGCAACGCATCGACGCCACCACCCGCGCCCCGGAGGTGCTCGCCGAACTCAAGGCCGCGCTCGGCCACGACCCCGCCCGCTTCGCCCGCGCCTTCGCCCGCCCCATCGTGGTTGATCGCCTGTTGCGCGAGCGGTTTGAAAACGATGGCGCCCTCCACGCCACACAGCGCCGCGAGGCTGAGCAGGCGCGCGCCAGTCTACTCGCAAAATTGCCGCTAAACCATCAATCGGAGGTGACCTGGCAACTCGCGCCCCGGCCGGCGGACGAAAAGTCCGCCCCAGCCACGGCAGTCACGCCCACGAAGATCTCGGCCCAGAGCGAGGCCTATGCGAACGAAGCCACGGCGCAAATTGCCCAAGTGCTTAGTTCCCCGGTTGAGGAGCCGAACCGAAAATTCTATTTCGAAGCGCTCGACCCCGCATTACAAAAAGTGCTGCAGGCCCAGTTGAGAAAATCCGGCGACGTCAGCGCAGTCATCGAAACACCCGCTGAGTTTCTGGTCTTTCTCACCCGGGAAAGAACCGCCGAGGTCCTCCGCGTCGCCTCACTTTCCATTTCGAAACGCAGCTACGAAACCTGGCTGGCCGAACAATCAGACAATAAATCATGAACGCTCGCGGCAAAAATAATTCACCACTCGGGCTGCGCTGGCTGGTCATTTTTGGGTTGATTGGCGGTAGCCTCCCTTCGGTGATGGCTGGCTCACGCAGCAGCGCCAGCTACAGCGTCAGCGCTGACACGATTGACAGTGGTGGAAAGCCCACCACGAGCACCGCCTACTCGAACGTCGGTAGTCTTGGCCAGATTGCAGGCTCGTCGACCAGTACCGCCTTTGCGCTTGAGGGCGGATTCACTGCGCAAATCGCCGGGGTCAACGCCGTCCCCGTCGTCGTGACCCAACCCGCGAACCAAACCGTCGGTGGGAGCGCTTCGGTTACCTTCACTGCGGTCGTGAGCGGCTATCCCGTGCCCACCTTCCAATGGCAGAGGAATGGGATAAATATCAGCGGCGCGACCGGCAGCACCTACACGATCACCAACGTGGCATTGGGCGATCCCGTAAGCTACACCGTCATTGTCACCAATATCTACGGGAGCACGACGAGCACCCCGGCGGTCTTGACGACTTTCTTCGCCGCCCCGAGCGATGCGGTAATTTCATTCACTGTGGAGTAAGCCGCGCGAGATGGGTGCCGTTGGGATTCAGACGGGATTGAGCGTTGATTGTTGCCTGGAAATTTCTGATTGAGGCGCTGTGTCAATTGTCAACTCCTGACTCCTGCTGAATTTGCTCAGAGAACTCCGACGGAATCATATGTTAAATGTGGACTGGGGATTTCTGTTTGAAGCGGTGGATCAATTGCAACTCGTGACCTCGTCGTTTTGCTCATCCAACGGACGCTTCCTGGAGTTGCGGGGCGCACGTCTGCTAATAGTTTCGCTCGGCCATGTTGGCCGTCTTTTCCGCTGCTGTGCGATAAAGTGACACCGCTTGTTTCCGCTGCCCGACGCGTTCGAGCAGGTGCGCCCGGGTGGCCCCGTCACTTCCGCCGGCAGACGAGGAGGACTTCGTCGACTGCTGACAAATCCATCAGACCGTCTTTCAGGTGCAGCCGTTTTTGCAACAGCCGGCCGATGGGGAAGAACAGCCAGTTGTAGCAATGCATGGCGATTGTGTGATGTCGGGTGCGCTATACAAGGAGTCGGCTTTACATTTCACCCTAGCAGTCTGTCGGACTTAGAAAATGAAGGCCATCTGGCATCGATTATTCGCGAGAAAAAAATCACGCGAGGTCAAATATTCATCCATAAACGCCTTCAGCGCCAAAGCCCGACAGGCTGCTAGGGTAATATGTAAAGCCTGACCCTTTCAGAACTCCAAACCACGGCGGAAATACTCAAACTGATCGTGCCCGTGGAGGTGGCCGCCTAAACCACCACCGCGCTACCTTTTCCCGCCAAAAAAATGACTTTCGGAGTGTGGTCGTGCTTGGACCGGCCCTTGGAATTAAAACCTCCGCTCTTTAGATTAAGCCGACTTCACTCTGTCCCTTTGCTCTTCCTTTTGCATAAAGCACGATGCGCTGGCACCACCACGCGCGGATAGCAGCTTAATTTGGTCGATCAAACGATCAGGTCGGGGACGGCGACACTCCCCTCAGGCGCGACGAGCGCCCATTCAAGTCCTTGGCGGACTCCCTCAATCATCAATCATCAATCATCAATCATCACTCATCCCATCAGCCCTCTCTTTCCCCCAATGTAGCAACTCAACCCAAACGCTTTTTTCCAGCTTGACCCTCCGGCCATCATAGCAGGGCCGGCCCTTGTGGCCGTGCCGAAATACGCGAAGTCGGCACGCCCACAAGAGCCGGCCCTACAGATGAGAAAAGCAATTGATAACAGGGATGCTTAAAGCGCACGGCTTAAAACCTGTTGCGTTGTTCGGTGCTGGGCGCATTAAGGAGGCATGCCAAAACTAGCTTTACCTGCGCACTTTGACGGTGACCGCATTCAGCTGGATGAACCGTTCCGGTTGCCGAAGAATGCCCGGCTGCTCGTGGTGGTGATGAATGATTCCAGTGAAAACGAGGAATGGACGACGGTTTCCAAAGCAAGCTTGGCGCGGGCCTATTCCGCCGACGAGCCCGAGTACACGGCTGGTGATGTCACGAGATGAATCCCGGGGATATTGCGCTGACTTCGCTGCCACAATCAGATGGCGCGGCGAAGATCCGACCGGTGTTACTCTTGAAGCGCATGCCTCCCTTAAGCGATTTTCTGGTCTGTGGGGTGAGTTCTCAGCTCCAGCAGGAAGTCGTCGGCTTCGATCATGTGATTGGTTCCGGCACCCCTGATTTTGCGGGTAGCGGACTGAAAACAAATTCAGTCGTTCGTCTGGGTTTCTTGGCGGTACTTTCAGAAGCTCATTTGGTGGGGAAGATCGGTTCCATTTCAGGGGCAACGGTTGCGTTGCTGCGACAACGATTGGGTGAGTTTTTGTTGAAACCGTGAGATTGCTCAGCCGCCAGATCAAAGCGGCACCGGAGTTGTGAACGGGCATTTGTCCGAACTGGAGCCGCGCCGCCCTCGGCGTGGAGGCGCTATAAAAGGAGTCAGGCTTTACATTTCACCCTAGGGTATTATGTAAAGCCTGACCCTTTCAGAAACTGCCTCACGCCCTCGGAATTGACCATCGGGTGTAGGTTGCGAGCTTGCCTCGCAACGTCGCGCGAGCAACACGCTACCGACCTAAGAAATCCAGAAGAGAAATTCAGAAGGGGTCACGTGTTGAATATTGACTGACAATTTTTGATTGGGGCGGTGGATCAAATTTTAATTCGTGACTCGTCCGATCGCCTTTCTACGCATTGCAGGTGGCGGCGATGACGAGGGCCTGAATTTTCCCCGTGACTGGGCCCACCCAAAGCACTGGCCGATCGCGGCCGTGGCAAGATCCGTCGCCTCGCCCAAGAGTGAGGCGTTGCGAGTCTTGATCGCGTGACGGAGTGGCGGGGGATTGCCGAAGCCATACCGGATAATCGTGGGATAATGCCAGTGCCGCGATTGGGTGGATTGGCTTCAGCGTATAGATCCCCGGAGCAAGCACGAAACATTTGATCAAACCCATCAGGCCAACCCTCCTTCACGGGTCAGGAGAGCCGGGCACTTCCCAACCAAGCCGGAGCCGATTCGACAGGTTCAGACATGAATGGCGCTAAGTTTAGGAGGTTGGTCGTCATGCTACCATGCGTGATCAGGCCAACTATTTTGCATGAGGAATGTAGGGCCGGCCCTTGTGGCCGTGCCGGAGGGCGCACCTGAAACGGCTCGCCCACAAGGGGCGAGCCCTGCGAAATTCCGCAGCAAATCATCGCAGACGAAACGTCAGGCAGTCGACGAACATACCGCTTATCTTAGCGCCATTCGGTTCAGACATCTTGATACCCACCCGTGCGGTAAGGGCGGCGAGGAAATAAGTTAACCCGCCAAGTGGAGCGAGTTGACCGCAACGCGCTCGGGTTGGCCCGGGAATCACGCTCCTCAGCGCAAATAAATATCCGGACCCAAGCGCCGAGTCTTTACCTGGAGATAGTTCGGAGCAGAGCCTTCATTCGGGGCAATTCGTGTGAGACCAACGCCTCTTGAAAATTAGCCTGTTGAAACAGGATTCCGCTGGTAGGGCGCTACCGAGTGCAAGCGACACTCGGCAGCGTCCGCGCTGAGCCGCGGCTCACCCGGAGGGTTCGCCCTACCTGAAGTCCAAAGCTCAGATAAACGGCGCAATTTTTGATATGGATAACGCCGGCGCATCGCGCCGAGGCTTTGTTCCTCTCGTCTCCTTGCCTGCGGGAAAATAGCGAATAACCAAAATCTAGGGATTCAGGTCAGGAAAACGGAAGGAGCCTGCTGCGGCGAAACCCACGAGCATCGGATAGAGACGGCTGGAGATGACGTCGGTGCCGGGGGCGCGGAGAATGGCCTGGATGTCGTCGAGGCTCAGGAACCGGGACTCGATGTCCTCGTGTTCGGTTTGGAAATCGCGGGCCAACGTTCCCGCGGCTTCGCCGTAGAGGAGACAGACGCATTCGTCGCTCAGTCCGGCGCTGGAGGCCACGGGTGGAGACACGTGAAAGATTTTCGTGAGGGTCAGGCCGGTTTCTTCGTGGAGTTCGCGGGTGGCGGCGGTGGCAATGGATTCACCGGCGTCGATCAAGCCGGCGGGGAGGGACAACTCATGGCGACCGATGGGCAGACGGAATTCCCGCGTCACGAGCAGGCGGGTGCCTTCCGGGCGGTGGACCACGGCGGCGATGACCACGCCGTCAGCCGAGACAGTGCCGGCCAGCTCCGGTGATTTGCGTGAGGCGAAAATCCAGGACGAGGATCGGGTGGGCGTGACGTGGGCGAGCGAATACAAGTTGACGAATTTCTCATTAGTCAGTTTTTGCGGCTGGGACGTAGAAGGACTCATCTCACGAAGGTGCACGACCCAGCTCGGCAAGCACGATCGATTTTGCGGGCTGTGGTTACGCGCATGAAAAAAGTTGCCGGGAACGTGCGGGGGCAATCTTGTCTGCTAGCGTCAGGCCCGTGCGTCGGGCAACTGCCCTTTGCCCCCATGAAACCCAAACGTCTTCTCCTTGCTCTTGTTATCAGCCAGTTGCTCGCCGCGACCATCTGGGCGACGGATGAATCGGTCATGTCGCTCTGGCCAGGCCGGGCACCCGGCTCCGAGGGAAAAATGGCAGAGGAAGTCGTCCGGCTCAGCCCGGAAGGGGAGCATATCGTTTCCAGCATTCATTTCCCTTCGCTTATTGTGGTCCTGCCGCCGAAGGAACAGGCGACAAAGGCCGCGGTGGTGATCATTCCCGGGGGCGGACACCGGGAATTATGGATGGATCATGAGGGCGACAAGGTCGCGCGTTGGCTGGCGGCGCATGGGATTGCCGGCATTATTTTGAAATACCGCCTGGCCTTGGAAGAGGGCTCCTCCTATCAGGTCGCGCTGCATTCGCTCGCTGATGCGCAACGCGCGATTCGATTCGTCCGCAGTCACGCGGTGGAGTGGGGCGTGGATCCGGCGCGCGTGGGCGTACTGGGATTTTCCTCCGGCGGCGAACTTGCGGCGCTCGCCAGCATGCTCGGGAAGACGGGCGATCCGGCGGCGACCGATCCGGTCAACCGCCAGAGCAGCAAGCCGGCTTTTCAAGCGCTCCTCTATCCCGGCAATGCGAAAGGGATCATGCCCGCCAAGGGCGCACCTCCGGCGTTTCTGGTCTGTGGTTACGACGACCGGCCGGACATTTCCGAGGAACTGCCGCGCGTCTACCAGCGTTTCCGGCAAGCCGGCGTGCTGGCGGAGCTGCACATTTTCACGGGTGCCGGCCATGGGTTCGGCCTGCGGGACAGCAATTCTTTTCCCGCCGGTGCCTGGCCGATCCGTTTGCGCGAGTGGCTGGCCGACCGCGGATTTCTGGGGAGCGTACCCTGAGCCGAATTCCCCGGATGGTTCGTCTGCATGAAAATTGCCGACGAGGATATCTTATCGTGCCGACGAGGAAATCTTCTAGTGGGTGATCGTGATTGCGATACTTGCACGCGAATAATTTTCGCGTAAGATTTTACCCCTCGGCTGCGTCAGTGCGCTCGAGCTTCCCCATGCTAAACGCCCCTTCTTCCCGTTCACGTTTCCGCTGGTATCTCTATGGCACCGTCATCGTTGGCGTGGCCGTTGCGGTCTGGTATTTCGCGTTCGGTGCCCCTTCCGTTAAAAAACGCTACCCTCAACCAGCGTGGGCCGGCACCGGATATCCGCTGCTGGTTCCGGTGCGCACCGTGCCAGCCCAATTGCAGGATCTGCCCGTATACTTGAAAGCCATCGGCACCGTCACGCCGTTCAACACCGTGACGGTGAAGGGTCGCGTGGATGGCCAGTTGTTGCGCGTGGTTTTCGAGGAAGGACAGCGGGTCGATCAAGGGCAACTCCTCGCGGAAATCGATCCCGCGCCGTATCGAAACCGTCTTACGCAAGTCGAGGGCCAGTTGCAGCAAAACGCAGCTCAGACGAAAACCGCCCACAACGATCTTGAACGCATTCGCCACCTGCATCAGCAAAAACTCGTGACCGCCCAGCAATTGGATGCCCAGGAGTCCCTCGCGGCGGATCGCGCGGGCGCGCTCGCCGCCATGCAGGCGCAGGTGGATGAAGCCCGGCTGCAACTCGCTTACACGCGCATCGAGGCACCGATCGCGGGGCGCGTCGGGCTCCGCCGCGTGGACGCGGGCAATCTCGTGCGGCAGGGCGACGTGAACGGCCTCGTTGTCATCACGCAAACGCGGCCGATCTCGGTGAGCTTCACGATTCCGGAAGTCGACCTCCAGTCCGTCCTCGATCCCTTTCGGGCCGGCGAAAAATTGGTGGTCGAAGCGTGGGACCGTCGCGAAACCACCCTGCTCGCGTCGGGGATACTGAAGACGTTGGACAACCAGATCGACACGGCCACGGGCACGTTGCGTCTCAAGGCGGAGTTTGCCAATGAGGACGAACGGCTCTTTCCGAATCAGTTTGTGAATGTCCGGATGCTGGTGCGCACGCTGCAGCAATCCATCGTGATCCCCTCGGCCGCGGTTCAGTTCGGCTCCCGGGGCACCTATGTCTATGTGATCAACGATCAGAAAAAGGCCAACGTGCGCGACATCGTGCTGGGCCCCACTGAGGGCACGCAGCAAGCCGTGACCAAAGGTCTGCAGGCGGGGGACGCCGTCGTGCTCGAAGGCCTCGACCGTTTGCGCGAAGGCAGTGGGGTGGTGCCCGCGAACGAGATCCCGGTCGCGCCCAAGAAGAAGTCTGCGCCATGAGTCTGTCGCGCCCGTTCATTGAGCGTCCGGTTGCGACCACGCTGCTGATGGTGGCACTGCTGTTATCGGGGGCCATGGCGTACCGGTTGCTGCCGGTGGCCGCGCTGCCGCAGGTGGATTTTCCCACCATTCAGGTTTTCACTTTCTACCCGGGAGCGAGTCCGGCGGTGGTGGCGAGCGCGATTACCGCTCCACTCGAAAGACGCTTTGGCCAGATTCCCGGCTTGAGCCAGATGTCGTCATCCAGTTCCGGCGGCGCCTCGGTGATCACTTTGCAATTCTCCCTCGAGCTCGCGAGGGGCGTGGCCGATCAGGAGGTGCAGGCCGCGATCGCCGCCGCCGGCAATCTCCTGCCCAACGACCTGCCGACCCCGCCGATCTATCGCAAGGTCAACCCGGCCGACACACCCATTCTCACGCTCGCGGTCACTTCCGCCACGATGCCGCTGCCCAAGGTGCATGATCTGGTGGACACGCGGATCGCGCAGAAACTCGCGCAGATTCCCGGCGTCGGCATGGTCAGTCTCGCCGGTGGCCAACGGCCCGCCGTGCGCGTGCAGGTCAATCCCGCCGAACTGGCCGCGCGCGGACTGAATTTTGCCACGGTGCGTTCCGCCATCGCCGCGGCCAGCGTGAATCAACCCAAGGGCAGCTTCGATGGACCGGTGCGCAGCATTCTGATGGACGCCAACGACCAGCTCCGTTCACCGGAAGAATACCGCGAGCTGATCATCGCCTGGCGCGGCGGGGCGCCGTTGCGGCTCGGCGAAGTCGCGCGAATTGAAACCGCCGCCGAGGATCGGCGATTGGCTGCGTGGGCTGATAAACTTCCGGCCGTGCTGATCAATGTTCAGCGCCAGCCGGGCGCGAATGTCATCGAGGTGGTTGATCGCGTGCGGGCGCTGTTGCCGCAGTTGTCGGCGAGTTTGCCCGCGGCGGCGGAACTCACGGTGCTGACCGACCGCACGCAGAGTATCCGTGCTTCGGTGCGCTCGGTGCAGCATGAACTTATTTTCGCCATCGCTCTCGTGGTGTTGGTGACCTTTCTTTTTTTGCGCAACATCGCCGCCACGATCATTCCGAGCCTCGCGGTGCCCCTGTCATTGATCGGCACATTTGGCGTGATGTATTTGGCGGGGTTCTCCCTGAATATCCTCACGCTGATGGCGCTGACCATCGCCACCGGGTTCGTGGTCGACGACGCGATCGTGATGATGGAAAATATCGCGCGCTACCGCGAGCAGGGCGAATCGGCGATGGCGGCCGCCCTGAAGGGCGCGGCGCAAATCGGCTTCACGCTGGTGTCGCTCACGCTGTCGTTGATCGCGGTGTTGATCCCGCTTCTGTTCATGGGCGATGTGGTCGGGCGCTTGTTCCGGGAGTTCGCAATTTCCCTGGCGGTCTCGATTTTGATTTCCCTCGTGGTGTCATTGACGCTCACCCCGATGATGTGCGCGCGGATGTTGCCGGCACCGAAGCCGCCTAGGCCGGGCAAACCGGCGTTGCTCGACCGGGTGATCGCGCGCTATGGCGTCTGGCTCGATTGGGTATTGAATCACCAACCAATGGCGCTGATGGCGACGCTCGGCACGCTCGTTCTGACGGTGTGGCTCTATATCGTCGTGCCCAAAGGATTTTTCCCGGTGCAGGATAATGCCGCGATTCAGGCGGTGACAGAGGCGCCGCAATCCGTTTCATTTTCCGCGATGGGGGAACGCCAGCAGGCCCTCGGGGCGAAGATTCTGGAAGATCCGGCCGTGCGCAGCCTATCGTCCTTCATCGGGGTCGACGGGACGAATGCGACCCTCAACAGCGGGCGCATGCTGATCAACCTGAAGCCGCACGATGAGCGGAGCGATTCGGCGTTGAAGATCATCGAGCGTTTGCGCGAACGAGCGCAGGATGTTCCCGGCATCACGCTCTTCATGCAACCGGTGCAGGAACTGACGATCGAGGACCGCGTGAGCCGGACCCAGTTTCAGTTTATGCTGACGAGTCCTGATGAGGCGCTGCTCAACGAGTGGGTGCCGCGGGTGGTCGAGCACCTGAGCCAGTTGCCGGTGTTGAGCGATGTGGCGAGCGATCTGCAGAGCCAGGGCTTGCAGGCCTATCTTGAGATCAATCGCGACGCTGCCAGCCGGCTCGGCATCAGTGTGGCGGACATCGATGATGCCCTCTACAGCGCGTTCGCCCAGCGGCAGATTTCCACGTTTTTCACGCAGGCCAGCCAATATCGGGTGATTCTCGAATCGGATCCGCAGTTGGTTACCGGGCCTTCCGCGTTGGAAAATCTTTTTGTGAAATCGGCCAATGGGGTGCCAGTCCCGCTGTCGAGTATCGGGACCCTGAGCGAACGACGGGCGCCGCTGCTCATCAATCACGTCGGGCAATTTCCCTCCGTGACAATTTCCTTCAATCTGGGGCCACGCGCCTCGCTGGGCGCAGCCGTGGCGGCGATTGAACAGGCCGGGCGCGATCTCGCGTTGCCGGCGGCGATAGAGTTGAAGTTTCAAGGCGCGGCCCACGCGTTTCGGTCGTCGCTCTCGAGTACGCTCCTGCTGATTCTCGCGGCGGTGGTCACGATGTATATCGTGCTCGGCGTACTCTATGAGAGCAGCATTCATCCGATCACGATTCTCTCCACGCTGCCCTCTGCGGCGGTCGGGGCGTTGTTGGCGCTCTGGGTGACCGGCCGGCCGTTGGATATGATCGCGGTCATCGGCATCATTCTGCTGATCGGGTTGGTGAAGAAAAACGGTATCATGATGATCGACTTCGCGCTCGAGGCCGAGCGCCGGCAGGGGATGACGCCGCTCGCGGCGATCCGGCAGGCGGCGTTATTGCGCTTCCGGCCGATTCTCATGACCACGCTGGCGGCGTTGTTCGGCGCCCTGCCCCTGATGTTGTCCACCGGTTCCGGTGCCGAACTGCGACAACCGCTGGGCCTCGTGATGGTGGGCGGCTTGCTCGTGAGCCAAGTGCTCACGCTGTTTACCACCCCGGTGGTGTATCTGTTCTTTGATCGTTTGGCTCGGCGGATGCGCGCCCCGCGCCCCGTCGCCCCGGTGCCCGGGGCGCTGCCGGCGAACAATCTGCCGCGATGAACCTCTCGCGTCCCTTTGTGCGTCGGCCCGTGGCCAGCGCGTTGATTGCGCTGGCGGTGGTGTTGCTCGGCACGCTCGCTTATCAGTTGTTGCCGGTGGCGCCACTGCCGCAGGTGGATTTCCCGACTATCCAGATTTCCGCGTCCCTGCCGGGCGCGAGTCCGGAAACCATGGCCGCCAGTGTCGCCACTCCGTTGGAACGGGCGCTGGGCAGTATCGCCGGTGTGACCTCGATCACTTCGAGTAGCGGCCAGGGCTCAACCAATATCACGCTGCAATTTGATTTCGACCGCGACATCGATGCGGCGGCGCGGGAGGTGCAGGCGGCCATCAATGCATCGCGCGGGCAACTGCCGTCGGGCATGCCGCGCAATCCGAGTTACCGGAAGGTCAATCCCTCGCACGCGCCGATCATGGCCTTGGCGCTGAGTTCGCCCAATCTGGCGCCGAGCGCGCTCTACGATGTCGCCGCGACGGTCCTCGCCCAGAAGATAGCTCAGGTTAATGGCGTCGGCGAGGTCTCGGTCGGCGGCAGTTCGCTGCCCGCGGTGCGCGTGCAATTGCATCCCCATGCCCTCGCCAGCCTCGGCATTTCGCTGGACGAAGTGCGCCGCGCGATCGTCGGGACCAATTCCGTGCGGCCGCGCGGCATCATCGAGCAGGGCGACCGCCAATGGCAGGTGCAGATCAGTGATCAGTTGCGGAAAGCCGAACAATATCTGCCGCTCATCATCCGTTATCGCGCCGGTGCTCCCGTACGGTTGCGCGATGTGGCGACGGTCACGGATTCGGTCGAGGACCGCTACAGCAGCGGCTTTCATAACAACCGGCCCGCGGTGCTCCTCATGATTCGGCGGCAACCAGGGGCCAACATCATCGCCACCATCGATGCGATCAACGCGCAGTTGCCGGTCTTGCGCGCGCTTTTGCCGGCCGATGCCGACCTGACGCTGGTGATGGATCGCTCGCCTGGTATCCGCGCAACTTTGCATGAGGCGCGCTTCACGCTGATGCTCTCGGTCGGATTGGTGATGCTGGTGGTGTGGTTGTTTTTGGGGAACGCGCGCGCGGCGCTCATTCCGAGCCTGGCCATTCCGGTTTCCCTGATCGGCACGTTCGCCATTATGTACCTCTATGGTTTTTCGCTGAACAATCTTTCCCTGATGGCGTTGATCGTGGCGGCCGGACTGGTGGTGGACGATGCGATCGTGATGCTGGAAAACATCTCGCGCCACATCGAGCGAGGTCTCTCGCCCCTGCGGGCGGCGCTCACCGGGGCGGGCGAGGTCGGCTTCACTTTGCTGGCGATGAATCTTTCGTTGGTGACGGTGTTTATCTCGATTCTATTTATGGGCGGGCTCGTCGAGCGGTTGTTCCGGGAGTTTTCCATCACGCTGGCGGCGGCGATGCTCCTCTCCCTGGCCGTCTCGCTCACGCTCACTCCCAGTCTGTGCTCACGCTGGTTGCGGCCGCACACGGCTACGCCGTCGCGTGGATTTCTCCGTTGGAGCGAACAGGGATTTGCCTCGTTCCGGCGCGGGTACGCGCGTTCGCTGACGTGGGCGCTGCGGCATTCGACGCTCATGCTGTTGATTTTTCTCGGGACGATTGCGCTGAATATCTCCATGTATGTCAGCATCCCGAAAGGTTTCCTGCCCGATCAGGATACTGGGCAACTGGGAGGATTCGCGCGCGGCGATGACGGGTTTTCGTTTCAGGTGATGCAGCCGAAGATCGAAATCTACCGGCGCTTCGTGATGGCTGATCCGGCGGTGCAGGATGTGATGGGGATGAGCGGCGGAGGCAACGGCATCAGCAATGGCTGGATGGCGGTGCGCCTGAAGCCCCGCGCTGAACGCGGGGTGCCTGCCAGTGAAGTGATCAACCGGCTGCGGCTCTCGGTTCCGCCGGTGCCTGGTGGTGCTCTGTGGCTCAACGTGGCGCAGGACATCCAAATGCCCCGCACCTCGGATGCGGGCTCCTACGACTTCACGCTGTATTCGTCGGAGTTGCCGCTCTTGCGCAAGTGGGCGCCGAAAGTTTCGTTGGCGATGCAGCAGATTCCTGAATTGACCGACGTCGACGGCCCGCGGGACAACGGGGCCAAACAGGTCATGCTGACCATCGATCGCGAAGCGGCGCAACGGCTCGGCGTTGACATGCAGCTGGTGACGCAGGTGTTGAACAACTCATTCAGTCAGCGCCAGATTTCCACGATCTATGACGACCTGAACCAATATCGTGTCGTGATGGAACTCGATCCGCGCTATACGCAGGACCCCGCCGTGCTCGATCAGGTGCAGGTGATTGCGGCCAACGACACGCGCGTGCCGCTCTCGGCTTTCACGCGCTACGATTACGCGCTGATCAACGACCGCGTGCGCCACGCCGGGCAGTTCGCCGCGGAGAATGTAGGATTTGCGTTGGCGAAAGGGGTGTCCTTGGAGCAAGGGCTGGCGGCGATCGATCGCGCAATGGCCCGCATCATGTTGCCGACGGAAATTCAGGGACGGCTTTCCGGCACCGCGCAGAGCTTTCAGCAAAGTCTGCAACAACAACCGCTCCTGATTCTGGGCGTGTTGGTGGCGGTGTATCTGGTGCTCGGCATCCTCTACGAAAGCACCGTGCATCCGCTGACGATTTTATCGACGTTGCCCTCGGCGGGTTTGGGCGCGCTGCTCGTGCTGCGACTCACCGGCACGGAATTCACCCTGATTGCCCTGCTCGGATTGTTTCTGCTGATCGGCATCGTCATGAAAAACGCGATCCTGATGATCGATTTTGCCTTGGAGGCAGAGCGCCGGCATGGCCGGACGCCGCAGGAGGCAATTTATGAAGCCGCCCAACTTCGCCTGCGTCCGATTTTGATGACCAACCTCGCGGCGCTGCTCGGGGCGCTCCCGCTGATCCTCGCCAATGGCGAGGGCGTGGAAATGCGCCGGCCGCTGGGGCTCGTGATTGTCGGCGGTCTCGCCGTCAGTCAACTACTGACGCTGTACTCCGTGCCGGTGGTTTATCTCTGGCTCGACCGCATTCGTTGGCGCGCACGCGGTCGGTCCAAGAGCAATCCTCCCGCCGTCGCGTCCGCCCAAAAGTCATTTGTCCCGTAATACGTGACAAAGGATGCGACGTTTCTCAGAGGGGAATGTCAGGTAATAAGCGATAAGTTGTTCGGTGATGGATGGGGAGCATCATCACCAGCCGGTGCCGTTGCAGGCGGGCGGACAAAGCAGTCTATTACTGGGTCTCGTATTATAGGGTGACGCTCAGGGTAGGGCGGGACCGCGACGCGTGCACCGCCTTGGCGGCTGGGCCCGCCGAGATTTACGGTTGAAATTCGCCGCACCGGACGGCCCCGCGGTCCGTCCCTACCGGTAATCCTATTTTGCGAGACTTAGTAAACGACAATGGGCCGGCGGTTTTCTGGGGTCGTTCAGATCCTCATTAAGTAAATTCATCACGTTGATTTCGATTCCACTGCCGCAATCTTTTGAGCTTAGTAGAATTGCTTTTAAGGATTCTTGGTTCTCACTCTACTGTTATAGATAAAAATATTCCGCTCGCCCCCGCTCGTCGTGAGCACTGGTCCGTTTTTGTCCCGTCACCCCACCCATGAATATCCCGTCTTCCCCGCCCGTTACTCGTCGTCGTTTTCTCCAGACTGCCTCGTTGGCGGCTCTCGCCGCCGGCGTTTTGCCCCGCGCTTTGGCGGAAGAACCGAAGGCGACCCCGGCTCGTTTTAAGAATCTCGTGACTGATGGCCGCAAACTGCGCATCGCCTGCGTCGGGATCGGGGGTAAGGGCTATAGCGATACCATGGCCTGCCTCGATGAGGAGATCGTCGCCTTGTGCGATGTGGATTTTGCCACTGGCCAACGCGCCTTCTCCGAGTTGCCACTGGCGGCGCGTTATCGCGACTACCGGCAGATGCTGACCGAGATGGGTGACCGCATCGATGCCGTCACCGTGACGACGCCCGATCACATGCACTTTCCAATCGCCCTCATGGCGATTGAAATGGGCAAACACGTTTACGTGCAGAAACCGCTTACGCATACCATCGAGGAGGCGCGCCTGCTCAAGGCCGCCGCGAGCAAACATGGGGTCGTCACCCAAATGGGCAATCAGGGCCATGCGAATGAAGGCACGCGTCTGACCAAGGAATGGATCGAGGCCGGCGTGTTGGGGACGGTGCGCGAAGTTCATTTTTGGACCAATCGGCCCGTCTGGCCGCAAGGCGTGCCGCTCCCGGCGGCGGAACCATTGCGCGACACCGCGGACTGGAATCTTTGGCAGGGCGTCGCCCCGGCGCACGCTTACAGCAGCAAAATCATGCCCTTCAACTGGCGCGGTTTCTGGGACTACGGCTGCGGCGCACTCGGCGACATGGGTTGCCACCTGATGGATGCCGCTTTCTGGTCGCTGGATCTTCGCGGCAATTGCACGGTGAGCGCGATCAGCGAAGGCAACTCCGAGGTGAGCTGCCCCCATTCCTCGGTCGTGACCTACGAATTCCCGCAGCGCGGCGCGCGTGCTCCGGTCAAGGTGGTCTGGTACGATGGTGGCAAAAAACCACCGGTGCCGCATGAGCTCGGCCCTGACGGAAAATTGCCCGGTGGCGGCTCCATTATCATCGGCGATAAAGCCGTCCTGCTCGACACGGATGACTACAATGCCGCACCCCGCCTGATCCCGGAGGAGAAGATGAAGGCCTTCACGGAGCGGCCCAAGAAGACGATTCCCCGCGTGCCCAAATCCAATCCGCACCTCGAATGGATCGCGGCGTGCAAAGGCCAGGGCCCGGCCCCGGGTTCCAACTTCATCGAGCACTCCGTCGATCTCACGGAGTTCGTGTTGCTCGGCAACGTGGCGATTCGCTCCGGCCAAAAGATCGAGTGGGATTCGGCCAACATGACTTGCTCCAACGTGCCCGAGGCCAATCGCTACGTGCGCAAATCCTACCGCGTTTATTGAGCACGCCCCAAGCAATCACCCCCATGAAATACTTTTTCTCCCTTTGCGTCGCCGCCGGCGTTTGCTTGCTGGTCACCTCCTGTTCCTCGCTCAGTCCCACGACCAAATCCGCTCAGACCACTCCGGCCGGATTCAGCCCTGACGTGCATGCGGTCTTCGCTCCCGGGCGCGGCAAGGATTCCGCCAAGTGGCCCGCGCCGCAGCCGCTCTTCGCTCGCGATCTGAGCAACGCCGACCTGCAACCCGGTGCCTGGGCTTTCAATGCCGAGGGCGTTTTGGCTCCGACCCGTGCCGCCGGCGCGAAAGCCCACGGCGATCTCTGGACCAAGGAAAGCTACGGCGACTTCGTGGTCTCCCTCGAATTCCGCACGGCGGAAAATTCCAACAGCGGCGTTTTCCTCCGCTCCAGCGACATCGTCAACTGGCTGCAGAACTCGATCGAAGTCCAGATTCTGCAAGGGGACGAAACCCCGGTGCATGTGGTGGGTGCGATCTTTGATGTCGCCGCGCCGGCTCGCACCATCGCCATCAAACCCGGTCAGTGGTATCGCTACGTCATCACCGCGAAAGGCAACACGATCACCGTCATGCTCAACCATGAGGAAGTGAACAAGGTGAACCTCGAGCTGTGGAAAGATGCCGGCCATAATCCCGATGGCACCGCGAACAAGTTCACGAAAGCCTGCAAAGACATGGCGCGCTCCGGTCGCATCGGGCTCCAAGATCACGGCACGGCAATCGAGTTCCGTAATTTATTGGTCGAGCGCCTCTGAGCCATTTCCCGTATTTCTGCATCACCCAACTGCAAAACGCGTTTAGCTCCTGTCGTGAAAAACTATTACTTGGGTTTTAATGTAGGGCCGGTGCTTGCGCCGGCCCCGGATGCTCACCAACAAGCCGCCGCAAGCAGCGGCGCTACGTTCGACTGATTCAGGCGAGCGCCCTGCCTTTCCTTTTATCCCCATGTCCTCCACCCCTGACTCCGAAAACAAATCCACCTGCGGATTTGAATCCTACGCTGCCACCAGCGCGTTTCTTTTGCTCCGGCTCTGGCTGGGCCTGCGCGCCATGGCCACCGGCCTGGAGAAATTTGCCGGCAAGGTTTCGGAGCAAAAACCCTTGCTCGATGAATTCGGCCAGCCCGACATCAACGGCACGATGGTCGCCGTCGAGCACAAGGTTTACGCTTTGAAATATTATCAGGGCCTCCCGGCCGCGCTTCACTCCAAGTTCGCCGCCGAGCCGTTGCTGCCGGAATTCCTGATGAAGCCTTACGCCGCCGTCTTGGGCTACGCGCTCATCATCGCCGGGGTGATGCTGGTGCTCGGCATCGCCACCCGCACCACGCTCTTCATCCACGGCCTGATCTACATCAGCCTCACTTTCGGGCTCGTGTTGATCAACGAAAGCGGCGGCGTGTCCTGGCTCGCCATTCACCTGCTGCTCGTCGTGGCCGCTCTGACTCTCGCGCAACACAACCGTTTCGCCCTGACTAAACGCTGGTAACTTTTCGCATGACCAACCTTGGAAATTCTTCTCCCGCGCCGGCAGTGAACCGTCGCGATTTCGTGAAAGCCGGCCTGCTCGTGGGCGGCGGCATCATGATGGGCGCGCCGGCTTTCTTGCGCGCACAGACCCCCAAAGCCGATGCGTTGCAAGTCGCGCTTGTCGGTCTCGGCGCGCAGGGTCGCATCTTGCTCGATGCCATGCTCGGTTTGCCCGGCCTGAATTTCCGCGCGGTCTGCGACATCTGGCCGTTCAGCCGCACCTATGGGCAGAACCGACTGTTGAAAGCGGGTTTCAAGGTCGAAGCCTACACGGACATCGAGGACATGCTCGCGAAGGAAAAAAATCTCGATGCCGTCATTGTGGCCACACCGGATTTCTGGCACGCGCCGCACACCAATCTTTGTCTCAAGGCTGGCCTCAACGTTTATTGCGAGAAGATGATGTCCAACACCATTGAGGGTGCCCGTTCGATGGTCTTGGCCATGCGGGCATCCGGCAAGCTCTGCCAGATCGGCCATCAGCGCCGCAGTAATCCCCGTTATCGCCACGCCCTCGAGAATATTATCAAGAAAGCGCGTCTGCCCGGTCGCCTCACCAACGCCAACGCGCAGTGGAATCGCGCGGTCACGCCGGACTCCGGTTGGCCCAAGAACGCCGAACTGCCGGCCGATGTCCTGAAAAAATATGGCTTCAAGGACATGCATCAATTCCGCAATTGGCGCTGGTTCCGCGATCTCTCGGGCGGTCCCATCTCCGATCTCGGCGCGCACCAGATCGATATCTTCAACTGGTTTTTCCAAGCGAATCCCACCAGCGTGATCGCCTCGGGCGGCACCGATTACTACAAGGGCCGCGAGTGGTACGATAACGTGATGGCGATTTTCGAGTACGCCACGCCCGAGGGCAACGTCCGCGCTTTCTACCAAGTACTCACCACCACGAGCGCCGGCGGCGGTTACTTCGAGCAGTTCATGGGCGACGAAGGTTCGGTCAAGATTTCCGAGAATCCCGCTCTCACCAAAGTCTATCGCGAAGACCGCGCCTCCTCTGATTGGGAAAAATGGGTCGAGCTCAACTACATCAAGAAAAGCGCTGCGGCGGCCGCTGCGCCCACTCCCGGCAAAGTCGATGTCCGCGAAACCGCGCCGCTCGTCGCCTATGAGTTGCCCATCGTGCTCGACAAGCCGCTCCATCAGCCCCACCTGGAAAACTTTTTCAACGCCGTCCGTGGCCAGGCGAAACTCAACTGTGATGCCGAACACGCGTTCAAAAGCGAGGCCACCATCTTCCAGGTCAACCCGGCCGTCGCGGCCCGCGCCGCCTACGATTACCAACCCTCCGACTTCGTTGTCTGATTTTTCCTCATGAATAACTCCATCTACTCGGCGAAGTGTGACGGTAGGGCCGGCCCTTGTGGCCGTGCCGCGATCGAGAATAAGGCTCGTCGGCCAGCGACGGTCCTGCAAAAGCTCAAAGTTAATCCTCACTGGAATAAATATATTTTCCTCCTTCCGCTTTGCCTCGCCGCACTCTCCGCCCGAGCGGAAGAGAATCTTCGGCCGCTCAAGCTTGAGTTTCCCCCGCCCATGCTCACCGGCACGCCGGTTCCGGCCAAGCTCGGCAATCTCGAGGCGCCGAATGTCAAGCCGCCGACGATTCTCGTTCCCGCCGGCGTTACCAATCTCGCCAAAGGCAAAAAAATCACCTCCTCCGATCCGGCTCCGGTCATCGGCGATCTCACGCTCATCACTGATGGGGAAAAAGAATCCGAGGAAGGTTACTTCGTGGAACTCGACCGGGGCCTGCAATGGGTGCAAATCGATCTCGGCACTTCGGCCGAGCTCTATGCCATTGCGGTTTGGCATTATCACTCTCAAGTCCGGGCCTATCTGCAGATGAGCGTGCAGGTTTCCGATGATCCGGAATTCAAGAAAGACGTTCATATTCTCTACAACAACGACGAGCAAAACAAAGCCGGCTTCGGCACTGGCACGTCGCCCGCCTATCTCGAAAAAAACACTGGTCGCGTGATCCCGGCCAATAAGACAGCCGCCCGCTACGTCCGGCTCTACAGCGCGGGCAACACCGCCAACGAACTCAATCACTACATCGAAGTCGAAGTCTTTGGCCGTCCCCGTCCATAGTCGTTGGTTTTATTTGTTCGCCGCTGTGCTCGTGCTCAGCGGCGCGGCATTTTTGCGGTTTCACCAGATTGATCGCCGGACCTTGCACGCCGACGAAGCCGTCCAAGCCTACCAAACTTGGCAGCTATGGCGCGGGGAAGGTTACGCCTACGATCCCGCCGATAAACACGGGCCGTTTCTCTATTATGCCGCAGCCGGTCTGGCGAAAATCATTGGTCGAACTCCCGCGACGCTTGAGCCCACTTGGTTGCGCTCGGTCACGCTCGTGGCCGGTCTCGGCACCCTGGCGCTGATCTTGGGTGCTGCGGCCCGACTCGGCCGCACCACCGCTTTGATCGGAGCCACCTTGCTCGCCGCCGCTCCGCTCGCGATTATCTACGACACGTATTTTATTCAGGAAGCTTGGTTTTGTTTTTTCACCTGGGCGCTTTTTTTTGCGGGGCTGCGGTGGTGGGCAGGGTTTCAGCATCAATCCGATTGTAGGGCCGGCCCTTGTGGCCGAGCCGCTAGCGAGCAGACGGCACGCCCACAAGGGGCGGCCCTACAAAAATCAAGCATCGCTGGCGCGGTGCTGATCGGGGCCATTGTCGGCCTGATGCAGGCCACGAAGGAAACTTCGGTCATCCACTTTGCCGCACTCGGAGTGGTGCTATTTGCCTTGGGTGGAACCCGACCTCCGGGCGGGTTGCTTGAATTCGCGAAGGGGAAAACGCGCCCAGAGGTCGCGTTCCACCTTAAGACAATCTGGCTACACCTCCTCGCCGCCTTCCTCACCGCCCTTGTCATCTACGTTCTTTGCTACTCCTCCTTCTTCACGCACTGGTCCGGCGTGCTCGATGGCTTGCGCACTTATTTCCATTACGCCGCGCGGGCAACCGACAGCGCCCACGATCAGCCTTGGTATTATTATTGCGCGCTGCTCTGGCCGCACGTGCGCGAAGGCGTAAGCTGGGGCGAACCGCTGCTGTTGGTGATGGCGCTGTTTGGACTTAGATTCGCCTTCTCCACTAGGGGCAATGCGACGCATCGCGCGCTCGCGGTCTTCACGATCACACTGCTGCTTCTCTACAGCTTCATTCCTTACAAAACCCCGTGGCTGCTGCTCACGCCCTATGTCGGCCTGACGCTACTCGCCGGTCTCGGTGCCGCTGAATCCGGGCGCCGGCTTCCGAAAAAACTGGCGCGCTTCGTTCCGGTCATCCTCTGGTTCGCGCTCCTGCTGGAATGCGCTTGGCGCGATCAGGCGGCGCTCGATCGCTACGCCAACGATGATCGCAACCCCTACGTGTATCAACCCACCTCGCCGGATCTTGCCCGGCTCGTCACCGCGCTCGTCGCCTTCCCCACCGAGTGGAAAATTGCCGTGATCAGTCCCGACCATGCGTGGCCGCTGCCGTGGTATCTGCGCGAGCGGAAGGCCACCGGCTATTTCACCACAGCCCCGGCGGTAATTACAGATTATGATTTGGTCCTGTATGATTCGCGTTTGGACGTACCGGCTCCCCTCGCGGCCACGATCTACGGACTCCGGCCCAACGTGTATCTCTGGCACCCGACGCAATGAACAGCTCCCGCCAATTCAGCACAGATGAAACGAGGTGGTCGAATGTAGGGCCGGCCCTTGTGGCCGTGGCTTCGCATGATTTCAAAACGGCACGCCGACAAGCGGCGGCCATACGACGACGAAACGAGACGGGCGCTTTGGTCGGGGATTGCTTGATCGCACAGATCCCCCCGCGATGAACTTCCGTCTTCAACTTCCGCCTGAGCTCACCCCTTGCACTCACTCAGCGATGGCCACGGAGTTTGTCTTTCACCTCGGCGGACACGAACCCACTTACCTCCGCCAAGCGGCGACCGAGGCATTTGCCCTGATCGATCAGCTTGAGAGGCACCTCAGCTTTTATCGCGAATCAAGTGACGTCACCCGAATCAACCGCGCAGTCGCGGACACCGAGGTATCCGTTAACCTCGATACCCTCACCTGTCTTGAGTTGGCCGCGGCAGTCGCGCGCCTGACCAGTGGAGCGTTCGATGCGTTCAATGGCCGCGCCGCTATCGCCGCGAAACGCCAACCAGTCCCGCTCCACCTCGCCGATGCGCCCGCGCCCCGCGAATACGATACCCTCAGCCCGGTCGTTAGTCTGCATCCTGAAGCGGGCGTGGTCCGCAAACTTCGCGCCGGCCCGTGGCTCGATCTCGGCGCTCTCGGCAAAGGTTACGCGCTCGATCAAGCGGCGGTGCTGCTCACGGAGTGGGGCATCACCCTGGGCTGTCTCATTGCCGGTGGCAGCAGTCTGCGCGGGCTGGGCGGCCCGGGCTGGGCGCTGGAAATCGATCAGGGCAAACCGGCGTTGATCTTGCCCGGCGAATTTTGTCTCGGTGCTTCTGGTTTCGAGTTTCAGCCCAGTCACATCATCGACGCCCGCGCTACTCCGCAAAAATCTGCCACCACCCGCGCGCTCGTGCTCGCTCCAAGCGCCGCGCTCGCGGATGCGCTGAGCACGGCCGCGATGCTGCTCGATGACAAGCAACTCGCCCAACTCACCCGCGACCAACCCGGCGTGGCCAGTATCGTGGTCGACCACATCGGCCAACGGTACCGACATGGCGCACCCTTTGCATGAAAGGTGGAATTACAGTTCCGCGTCGTAAGCCATTGGTCGCATTCTATTGGAGACGCGGCGCCCTCGCCGCGTGGCGCAGTCTGATCCGCGCCGCGTGGCGCAGTCTTCTCCTCGCCGAGGGCGGCGCAGCTCCATTAATGCAGACCTGTAGCCCATGACTTCGCCCGACACCTTGCTGGTTATCCCGACTTACCGCGACGGCGCGCGGTTGACCAAGTTTCTGCCTGAGCTCTGCGCCGCACTCGCGCGCGGGCCGGGTGGAGTGCTGGTGCAGGTCGTCGATGACGGTTCGCCGGTCGGCGAACAGATGTGGCTCACGACAGAGATCGATCGCTTGCGCCGCGATTATCCATTTCTGCAGCCGCTGCGGACCGAGCAACTCAATCACGGCAAAGGCCACGCGATCCGCGCCGGTTGGGCCACGGCTGGACAATCGCGCTGGCTGGCTTTCGTCGATGCCGATGGCGCGGTGCCCGCGTCGGAGGTTACCGCCATGCTGGCGCTCGCGCGGAATTCCGGGCAACCCTCGCTGTTCATCGCGGTGCGCACCGAGCATTCCGGAAAACCGGTGAAACGTTTCTGGCATCGCCGACTCGGCAGTCGGTCGTTCAACGCGTGGGTGCGAGGTTGTCTGGGACTTGATCTGCCCGACACCCAATGTGGCCTGAAAATTATCCCCGCCTCATTCTACCACGAAGCTATCTGGCGCGAAGCCGGCTTTGCCTTCGATCTGGAATTGCTCCTCCGCGCCCGTGCGGTCGGTCTGCCTGTGATCGCTCAACCCATCAGTTGGAGCGAGCGAGCCGGCTCGTCACTCGGCCCCGGCGCGATGTTCGGCCTGTTCGCCGCCGCGTGGCGGCTGAGACAATCGAACGGTACAAGAATGGTTTGACCAAGGATGTCGCGGATAGCACGGATCGAGCAGAGAGTGTATCAAGGCTCAGGCATCCTGATCCCGAAGAATTACGGTGAGCTCAACGGCGCCGCGAATCGGGAAATACAATTAACCTGCAAGCCTCACCCTCTGACGTGTGATGCATGCACCCTGTGGGCCGACTTTGTCGGAGTTAACGAGGAGGACGCGTCCGTTCGACTTCGCTCAGGACGGCCTGAGCCTGCCTGCGGTGAGCATGTCGAAGTCGTCGAATGGCCGGAGAGCGCGGAACCAGACGTGATGGGGAAGTGGCACGACCAGTGGGTATGGTTTTGCCGTGTACATGTAGCCTCGTTTGAGGGCACAGCCCGAAAACGGGGCCGCGAGACACCGCGCTTTCGCCTGCGGCTCAAACGCGGCTACACTCCGTATCCCGAACGGACATCGGGTTAAGGCGCGGGGTGTCATAACACCCCGGGATGGGCACCCGCCGGTCTTTGCCGCCTTTGGCCGCAGGCAATCCCAAGGGGTCACATCTTGAATCTTGACTCAAATGAAAATCACGTCGGCCTGCAGCGACTAGGCGTCGTCGCGTCGGACAATCGCCGACGCATTCAATTCAGGCGAAGTCCGATGGGGTCAGGCCTTAATTATAATTGCAACCTGACCCTTTAAACACTGCCCGAATAACTTACGGCGCAATCCAGTGAATGGGGGATCAGGAAACAGCCCGACCCAACCAGATAGTTTAACGCGGAGGGCGCGGAGGACGCGGAGTAAAACCACGCCAGGCTCCGCGCCCTCCGCGTTAATTGTATTTTCCGATTTACGGTAGAGTTGAGCTCATCCTCATTCCTCGGGATCAGGATGGCTGAGACTAGGATCCACAACATATTCACTCGCGTTTTTAATGGGGGTCGGTTTTCTCCAAGTCATTCACCGGCAACCAACCATGACTTTGAATATCCGACTGCCCTTTGGCTCATTACGAAAAATGGTTCAGGTCCGTTTTTTTACCGGGGTCGATTTTCATCTACTCATTAACGTTCAACCCTCTACGACTTTGAATATGCGACTGGCAGTCGCATAAACAACGTTGGGCAAAAAAAGATGATCATCTCATTTGCGGACGATTCTACGGCTCGTGTGCTTCGCACTGACGCGGAGGCGAACACTTATTGTGAAGGCATCGACGTGGAAGAAGGCGTCTTCACCTTTCTGGACGAATCCGGTCAGGTCTTGCGACCAGTGTTCACCGTCCCAAACGATCGAAAGAAGTTTTGGTTTATTTCTACGGTGTCCTCGGGGATCTTTCGTTTAGAGAGGACAGAAGAACGAAGACCGGATCTCGTCGCGAGGCTCACTGCCGGAGAGATTTCGCTGGATCAAGGACCGACGGAGATTCAAAGCCTCGACGATCTTAAACGTTCCGTTCCCAGTTTGTTCGCGGGGACCAGCAAGACGGAGCCCAACCAGGCGCCAGAGCCAACGGCCCCAAGCGGCCGTGGCTCATCTTGAACGTTAGGCAAAAGATATGAACCTCCGCCAAAGCTTAGCCATGGTCGCCATATTGCTCGCACCGAGCTTCAGTCGCGCCGATGAAGTTGCCACCGCCGCACTCGCGGAAGTTTCATCCCAAAAGACGAAGACTTTCGATGTGGCCGACTCGCGCTTCAAAGGACCGACCAGCTTTAAGATTAGTTTTCCGGAAAGCTGGGGCACTTCGGAATTCGCGAGACAGGGCGTCGTCGCCCGTATTGCGAGCGCGAATGGCGAAGGTATGGACGCTCTGGTCATTATCGTGAATCGAGGTGATCCAAAGATCAAAGACCCGACCCCCGATAGTGTTTTCACGGCAGAGTTTCTCTCGAAGTTCGCTCTCCTTGGCTCGACAGTCGTCCGGAAAGAAAGGCTGAAAGAGGGATCATTCGATGGTGCCGTCTTCGAGTATTTTCTGGAGCAGTCGCGTCCACCGATGAAGGTGCGGACGTTCGTGACAAACTACCTGTTCACTCAGAATGGAGCGCTGGTGCAGCTGCAGTTCTACGTTCTGCTTGGCGAGAAGGATGCGGACGAAGCAAGGATTTCAGCCTTTAGACCGGTTTGGAAAGCGATGCTGGCGACACTTGAGCTGAAATGAATACGGCCCAACCAGAGCACTACAGCACAACGCGCTTCGCGCGTGGCTGACCGCTGACGATGGGCGAAATAGCAAAGATCCTCCTCAGGTGCGGCGCCGGCTTCGCAGTCGGTTGGGTGATCTACATGGTCGCGATGGTTCTGACGGTGTATGACGGTGGACTGTCGCTCATTTTCCAGCCGATCATGGCAGGCATTTTCAGTGGTGTCTTCGTTGTCGGCGCGCTCCTTGTAGGCTTACCCCTGCGTGCTCCGAAGATTAAAGAGGTTTGGTCTCATGCGGGTTGGTGGACATTGCTTCTTAGTTTTGGCGCGATTGGCGTGATGATCTTCCACGCGCAGCTCGGACTTCAGACCGAGCTGGTCGATCCGGAAACCAAAGAGAAGATTAAGACCATGCTTCCGGTGGCGGCACTCATCTGCTACTTCATGGCTCTCTTTCCCATCGTGAATCTGCCCTCAAAAAAGAGGCCCATCCAGAGCGCTACAGACAACTCCGGGGCTGCGCTCCGTCGTGTCTGACTGATGATGTTAGGCAAAAATGAATCCGCCGAGCACAGTCCTGACTGAGCGCACCAATTTCGACGGAGATTGGAGCGAGGTTTGTTTACACTGCGCTCAGCCTCAGGCGGTTCATCGTATTATACACGGCCCATTTGATGGAGTTCTTTATGAGCACAGGATGCCATGCGAAGCGGAAAAAAAGAAGATGCACCATCAGACCCGACGCGTGGTCCAGACAGGCAAGCTCATCGTGCTAGTCGGATGGATTTTAGTACCGTTGCTTTATCTGCTGTTACAGCAGTTCGTGGCGGTTATTGGTTGGATAGCCTTCGGCATCGGCATCGTTCAGTTGTTAATCTTTACTTTTAAGTGCTTCGGAAATCCGGATCGGTGGATTCCGGGTCATGCCAAAAAAAAAGAAGAAGAAGCACGGCACGCGCATTTCATCTATCATTGTGAACGGAACCCAGAGGGCTTCGCACGTCTACGGCATGAAAATTTCGAGCGTACAGAAAAAGATCCTTACTCTGAAGGTTCTGTTTCGCCGTAGCGCGAGGGCAATCCCGAAGGGGTCACATGTTGAATCTTGACAAATGGTCCGAAGTCCGAAGGGGTCAGGTCTTAATTATAATAATTGCAACCTGACCCTTTAAACACTGACCAGTGAATGGGGGATCAGGAAACAGCCCGACCCAACCAGATAGTTTAACGCGGAGGGCACGGAGGACGCGGAGTAAAACCACGCCAGGCTCCGCACTCTCCGCGCCTTCCGCGTTAATTGTATTTTCCGATTTACGGTAGAGTTGAGTTCATCCTCATTCCTCGGGATCAGGATGGCTGAGACTAGGATCCACAACATATTCAC